>Ga0233440_1001678_pt1 | contig 19725 bp, 17 predicted proteins | sample SI_123_September_5_FD_182791 | JGI IMG/M metagenome (GOLD analysis project Ga0233440, IMG submission 182791) | Seawater microbial communities from Saanich Inlet, British Columbia, Canada - SI_123_September2016_120_MG | ecosystem: Environmental > Aquatic > Marine > Inlet | place: Canada: British... | reverse complement strand
TCAGGCCGATCGGGTTCTTGATGCCACGGAAGTATTCGATGTGGCCGTGATCGAGCTGACGCGTGCGGTCGCCGATCCAGATCATGTGCCCCGTGGTCGCGTACCAGTCGCCGGTCGTGGAATCCACGCGCGTGAAGGCCTGCTCGTAGCCGAGCAGCAGCGCCTCGTGGCTGGTGTAGAAGTCGGTCGCGCGCAGTTCCGGATGCCTCTCCAGATCGAGGCCACAGGCGCGCATGAAGTTCAGCGCCTCGGAAATACGATCGGCCAGTTCCTTGTAACGGCGTGACTGCGGCGAATCCTTGAGGAAGCCGAGCATCCACTGATGCACGCTGCCGAGATTGGCGAAGCCACCGGTCGCGAAGGCGCGTAACAGGTTCAGCGTCGCCGCCGATTGCCGGTACGCCATCAACTGGCGCTGCGGATCGGGAGTGCGCGCTTCCTTCGTGAAAGCCGTATCGTTGACGATGTCGCCCCGATAGCTCGGCAATTCGACATCGCCCTGCTTTTCCATCGGCGAGGAACGCGGCTTGGCGAATTGACCAGCGATGCGGCCGACCTTCACAACCGGCAACGCGCCGGCATAGGTCAGAACCACCGCCATCTGCAGCAGCACGCGAAAGAAATCGCGGATGTTGTTGGCGCCATGCTCGGCGAAGCTCTCGGCGCAGTCGCCGCCCTGCAGCAGAAAGGCTTCGCCGGCCGCAACACGGGCCAGCGCCTTCTTCAGGTTGCGCGCTTCACCTGCAAAAACCAGCGGCGGAAACGTAGCAAGCTGCGCCTCGACATCGGCCAACGCTTTCGCATCGGGATAGTCTGGCACTTGCATGACTGGCTTCTTGCGCCAGCTGTCGGGCGTCCACCGCTCGGACATGACTGAAACTCCTCAGGAAACGGCAATAAGTGATAGCGCCGGGTTATACACAGGTGATCCCGGTCTTGCCAGTTGCAAATCGGCATGACGGATCAGTGACTTGCCGGCTCAAATATGCCGCCTTGTCAGGCCGTCTGCCGCTAGGGGATTTTCGGGCCGCCCTTTGGTCCAGCTCGATCCGGGTGGATTATTCGGCGGCCTGACGGACGTGACGGGCGCTTGGGCTGCGCAGGGTCACCAGCTCTTCTGCCGCGGTCGGATGGACCGCAATCGTTGCGTCGAAGTCGGCCTTGGTGGCCTTCATTTTCACGGCGATGCCGACGATCTGTATCAGCTCGCCCGCCTCCGGCCCTACGATATGACAGCCGAGGATGCGGTCGGTCGAGGCATCGACGATCAGCTTCATCATGATCCGGGATTCGCTTCCCGACAGTGTCGATTTCAGCGAACGGAAGTCGGTCTTGTAGATGTCGACGTGGGTATATTGGGCCCGCGCCTCGGCTTCGTTCAGTCCTACGGTGCCGACCTCGGGCTGGGTGAACACGGCCGTCGGAATATCGGCGTGGTCAACGCGCGTCGGCCGCTTGCCGAACACCGTGTCGGCGAAAGCATGCCCCTCTCGGATCGCGACGGGGGTCAGATTGAGACGATGCGTGACGTCGCCGACAGCGTAGATGTGCGGCACATTGGTCTGCGAAAATCCATCAACCGCAATGCCGCCATTGACCGGGTTGAGCGCAACGCCGGCCTTCTCCAACCCAAGTCCTTTGACGTTAGGATGTCGTCCGACCGCGAACATCACCTGATCGGCGGCGATGCTCGATCCATTCGACAGATGTGCCGTGAAAGCTTCACCGTGTTTGTCGATCCTGGTGACGATACATCCCGTCAGCACCGTGATGCCGGACTTTTCCATTTCGCTGCGCACATGCGCACGCACGTCGTTGTCGAAGCCACGCAGGATATTTTCGCCACGATAAATCACGGTCACATCCGCACCAAGGCCAGCGAAGATGCAGGCAAATTCGAGCGCGATGTAGCCGCCCCCCTGAATCACGATACGCTTCGGAAACGTCTTGAGATGAAACACCTCGTTGGAGGAGATCACATGCTCGATGCCCGGAATGGCCTCGCCGTGGCTCGGCGTGCCGCCGGTGGCGATCAGGACATACTTTGCTTTGACCGTTTCACCGGTCGAAAGCCGCAGCGTGTGAGCGTCCTCGAACGTCGCGCGGGCCTTTATAACTTTGGCGCCGGCTTTCTCGACGTTAAATGTATAGGCGGCCTCAAGCCGCGCAATTTCCCGGTCCTTGTTGGCGATCAAGGTTGGCCAGTCGAATGTCGCGGACGGAATGGTCCAGCCAAAACCGGCAGCGTCATCCAGTTCATGACGGACATGAGACGCGTAGACTAATAGCTTCTTGGGCACGCAGCCGCGGATCACGCAGGTTCCGCCCATACGGTATTCCTCGGCGACCAGGACGCTTGCACCGTAACCGGCGGCGATCCGGGCTGCGCGTACGCCGCCCGAGCCACCGCCAATCACGAGCAGATCAACGTTCGAGTCCGCCATCTGGAATTCCGATCGTACTTAAATGTCCTTGCCGCGCTTCTTCATTTCAGCACGAAACTTGCCGTTGATTTCTTCGCCGAACTTCTGCGCCCACTGATCCATATATTGACGCGCAGTATTGAATGCCACTGGCTCCTGCGCGATCACCTTGACGCCGAGCGGCGACTTGTAGAACGCCGCAAGCTCCTTCAACTCCTGCTCGGTGAAGGCGGCGGCGTAAATCCGCGCCATTTCCTCGCCGATTTCCTTCTCGCGGCCAGCGAGATCCTTCGCGACCTGAACGGCGACTTCGTTGAGGTCCTTCTGATAGTTCAGGTTGGACTGCAACAGCACGTCCTTGGTCCGCTGTACGAGGCCGGGGACCGCGCCCTGATAGATCGCACTGACGTTCTTGGACGCGAGGACTTCCTTGGCATAGCCGATGGCGGCAGCGGACGGCGGCTTCGGAGCCTGCGCCATCGCACTGCTCACCATCAGGGCGAGCGTCGCGCCGGCTGCGAGCAACACGTTCGAAAACTTCTTCATCTCAATTCTCCTCAATTGCGGCGCAAGGGCCGTTCAACAACGCGAATACCCTGGGGACCGGCGAGCACGGCCGTGCGCGCGAGACCGATAAACAAGCCATGCTCGACTACACCCGGGATCGAATTCAGTGACGTCGCCAGCCTTGGGGAATCCGGTATTCGCCCAAGCCGGGCATCAACAATCCAGTGGCCGCCATCGGTGACGAAAGCATGGCCATCCTTGGCCTTGCGGATATCCATTTGCCCGGAAACGCCATTTTCGGCAAAGGCCACCTCAATGGCCCGGCGCGTCGCGCCGAGACCAAAGGGGACGACTTCGATCGGCAACGGAAAACGCCCCAGGGTTTGGACCCACTTCGACTCATCCGCGATCACAATCATCCGGTCTGAGGCAGCCGCGACGATCTTCTCCCGCAGCAAGGCCCCGCCTCCGCCCTTGATGAGTTCGAGATCAGGATCGATTTCATCGGCGCCGTCCACGGTAAGGTCGAGCCGATCGACTTCTTCGAGTGTGGTGAGCGGCACGCCGCAACGCTCGGCATCGGCCCGCGTCGCTTCGGAGGTCGGGACGCCAATAACCTTCAGGCCTGCCTGCACACGTTCGCCGAGCAGTTCGACAAAGTGCTTGGCGGTGGAGCCGGTGCCAAGCCCAAGCTTCATGCCGTCCCGCACCTGCTCAACCGCACGCGCCGCAGCCTGTCTTTTCAGATCGTCCATCGACATTGTCGCCCTCGACGTTCCGTTCCCGTGGAACGCGAGGCATATAGCGCGGTTTCCGCAGTGGTGGATACGGCCTTGGGGGCGAAAACCGCCAAAAGGGACTGGCATAAGACCAATCCCACCACAGGACTTGCATGATCCTGCCCCACCCGCTAGCGATCCCGCCATGGCCACTCCCCCCCTGATTGTCTTCGATCTCGACGGCACCCTCGTTGACACCGCGCCCGACCTGGTTGGGGCAGTGAACTTCGTTCTCCAGCGTGAGGGCCTCCCGCTCGTGCCGGTTGCATCTGCGCGCAATATGATCGGGGCCGGCGCGCGCAAGCTGATCGAGCGGGGCCTGGAACTGGAAGGCCTGGTCATGAGCGTCGCGGATATCGACCGGTTGACCACCGATTTCATCGCCTACTACAAGGACCACATCGCCGACGCTTCACGCCCGTTCGACGGCCTCCATGCTGCCCTCGACAGGCTGGAAGGGCGGGGATTCAGGTTCGCCGTCTGCACCAATAAGCTGGAGAGCCTCTCGAAGCTTTTGCTCGCCAAGCTGGATATGACCGGGCGATTTGCGGCGATCTGCGGAGCCGATACGTTCGGGGTGGCGAAGCCCGATCCCACCATCTTGCGCCAAACCATTGCCCAGGCCGGCGGGGAGGTCTCGCGATCAGTCATGGTCGGTGACTCGGGACCGGATATCGGGGTCGCGCGGCGAGCCGGTGTTCCGGTGATCGGGGTGGAATTCGGCTACACAGAAATCCCGATTGGAGAGCTGAAGCCTGACACGATCATTGGTCACATGCGGGAACTGCCTGACGCTGTCGAAAACCTTCTTAAACAGACGTAAGGCATTGATATTTATTATATTTATGCCGCGCCAAATTTCCGACGCGGCATTAACCTTCTCTTAACGAATGCAATGCGACCCGTTGCGCGGGCGGAACGACACTTCTAAGGTCCGCGCGGGGACTATGCGGCTTTCACCGCATCACATGACGGATGCACCATGCGTATCATTGTTGTTGTTGCGGCGGGTCTTGGCCTCGCGGGCTGCTCATCGTTCTCCATGCCTGATATGTTCAAGTCGACGCCGCCAAGCGCAACGATTCAGCTTGAATCTCTGCCAACTGGCGCTGAGGCACGCGCCTCCAGCGGCGAGACCTGCAAAACCCCCTGCTCGCTTTCGGTCGCTGCGGTTGAGAATCTCTCGGTGGCCTTCTCGCTGCCGAAGTATCAACCGGAAACGGTCCCGGTTCAGATTATCAGAGATCCAAGCAGCCCCGGTAGCGTCGTCGTCGATCCAAACCCGGTCTACGCCGAGTTGCAACCGGCGCTTCCCACCAAGAAGGGTGCCAAAGCGGCGCCAAAAGCCAAAAAACCACGGCCCGCGCCAGCGGCCGCTGAGCCTGCCGAGCCGAACTCCCCCTTCCCGCCGCCGCCGAGCCGCTGACGGTTCCTGCGGACAGTTTCATTGTGTCCGCATCAGATCATCCCTAGATTGTGACTGGTATGCCAAGCTGGCGACAGCGGCTTGATATTGAGTGACAACCAAGGCGCCCTGAATGAACGGATCGCTTCCGAATTCCATGGCAGCATCGACCACGTCCCCAATGACCGATCCTTTCGGGCGGATGATCAAATATCTGCGCGTGTCGGTGACCGACCGCTGCGATCTGCGCTGCTTCTATTGCATGTCGGAAGACATGACATTCCTGCCGAAATCGGACCTGCTCTCTCTCGAAGAACTCGACCGGCTATGCTCGGCTTTCATCGCCAAGGGCGTTCGAAAATTGCGCCTGACGGGCGGCGAACCCCTGGTCCGGCGCAACGTCATGTCTCTGGTGCAGTCCCTCTCCCGCCACCTCGATACCGGCGCACTCGACGAACTGACCCTGACAACGAACGGCTCGCAGCTCGAGAAGTTTGCCGTCGAACTCAGAGACGCCGGCGTCCGGCGCATCAACGTCTCGCTGGACACTCTCGACGCCGCTAAGTTCCGCGCCATCACGCGCTGGGGAGACCTCGACAAGGTACTGCGCGGCATCGAGGCTGCGCGGGCTGCTGGCCTCAAGGTCAAGATCAATGCTGTCGCGCTGAAGAACATGAACGAGGACGAGATCCCCTCGCTGATGGAATGGGCACACGGCAAAGATATGGACCTCACTCTGATCGAGGTCATGCCGATGGGCGATATCGGCGAAGGACGTATCGACCAATACCTGCCGCTGTCATTGCTTCGGGCTCGCCTCGCCGCGCGATACACGCTGACCGACCTCGCTGACGACACCGGCGGCCCGGCGCGTTACGTTCGCATGAGCGAGACGGGCGGCAGACTCGGTTTTATCACGCCGATGACCCACAACTTCTGCGAATCCTGCAACCGGGTTCGCGTCACCTGCACCGGGACGCTCCATACCTGCCTCGGCCACGAGGATGCCTCTGACTTGCGCAAGCCGCTGCGGGCATCAAGCGACGACGCCCTGCTTGCAGCTGCGATCGACCGGGCCATCGGGCTCAAGCCGAAGGGCCACGATTTCATTATCGACCGTCGCCACAATCGGCCGAGCGTCAGCAGGCACATGAGCGTAACCGGCGGCTAAGGCTGCAATTATTGCTTCCACGTGCCGATTTCTTGACATTAATTTCCTACACCGGTGCGCGGCGGTAGCTTCGTCATCGTTTCATCGCAAAACATCCAAACTTCCAATTGACGGCAACGAAAGTCGCTGAAATGGTGCCGCCGCGTCATATTGCCTCGGCAGAGTAGAGCCGCGCCTCGCGCATACGGGGTAAGAAAAAGCAAATGCATGCAGGTTGATCCGGGGGGATGCGTTGCACATCGTAAAATTCACGCGCGTTGTCGACGGCATCAGCGATGTCGCCGGTTACATAGCGAAATGGCTTGTGCTTCTCGCCTGCCTCGTGAGTGCAGGCAACGCGATCGTCCGTTATCTGATCAGCTTCAGTTCGAACGGACTGCTGGAGATCCAGTGGTACATGTTCGGCGGCATCGTGCTTCTCGGGGCAGCGCAGACGCTGCGGCTTAACGAGCACGTCCGCGTTGATCTGCTGTATTCGTGGGTCTCGGACAGGACGCGGCTGTGGATCGACATCTTCGGCTTCACGGTCTTTCTGCTCCCGGTGATGGCCTACCTCACCTATCTGACTTGGCCTTTCTTCTTCAATTCTTTCCAGTCGAAGGAGCTGTCGATGAACGCGGGCGGGCTGATCCTGTGGCCCGCGAAGGCTCTGCTCCCCACGGGTTTCGCATTGCTCTTTATTCAAGGCCTTGCCGAACTTGCCAAGCGCATTGCGGCGCTCGCTGGCGCGATACGCATCGACACGCATTACGAAGCTCCTCTGCAATAGCAACCGCACGAGACGGGATTAATTGATGTTTTCGCACGGCGTATTTCCCCCGTTGATGTTCGGGACCATGATCCTGTTCATGCTGATCGGCTTTCCGGTCGCATTCTCATTGGCTGCGGTCGGATTGTTCTTCGGCATTCTCGGAATCAATACAGGCCACTTCGACCCGTCGTTCCTGCAGGCTCTGCCCTTCCGCTTTTACGGAATCATTTCAAACGACCTGCTGCTGTCGATTCCGTTCTTCACCTTCATGGGTGCGATTCTTGAGCGATGTGGTCTCGCTGAGGACCTGCTCGAGGGCACCGGCCAGTTGTTCGGAAAGATTCCAGGCGGCCTCGCCTATGCCGTGATCATCGTCGGCGCCATTCTTGGCGCAATCACCGGCACGGTGGCTGCGTCCGTCATCGCAATGGGCGTGATTTCGCTGCCCATCATGATCCGCTACGGTTACGACATGCGCCTTGCGACCGGTGTCATTGCCGCGTCCGGAACGATTACGCAGTTAATCCCGCCGTCGCTCGTGCTGATCGTGCTTGCCGACCAGCTCGGCCGCTCCGTCGGCGACATGTATCTCGGCGCGATCGGCCCTTCGATTCTGCAAGTCGCGATCTTCTTGCTCTACATCGTGGGCGTGTCGATCCTTCAGCCACAGAAGATGCCTCCCATCCCCGAGTCGGCACGAGAGCCGATGGACTGGAAACTTGTCAGCCGCGTGCTGTGGGGCATGATCCCTTCGATCGTCTTGATCTTCCTCGTTCTCGGTACCATCGGACTCGGTCTCGCAACCCCCACCGAGGCCGGCGCCATGGGCGCGGTGGGGGCGATGGTTCTCGCAGCGATGCATCGCCGCCTGACGTGGCCGCTGGTCGAACAGGCCATGACGTCCACGATGCGCCTGACGGCCATGGTGGTGTTCATCCTCATCGGTTCAACCTGCTTCAGCCTCGTATTCCAGGGAATGGATGGCGCGCGCTGGATCGAGCACCTACTGACGGGCCTGCCCGGCGGAGTCGTCGGCTTCCTGATCTTCGTCAACATTTTCGTGTTCTTCCTGGCGTTCTTCCTCGACTTCTTCGAGATCGCCTTCATCATCATCCCATTGCTTGCGCCGGTTGCCGCGAAGCTCGGCATCGATCTGGTCTGGTTTGGTGTTCTGCTCTGCGTCAACATGCAGACGTCGTTCATGCATCCACCGTTCGGCTTCGCGCTGTTCTACCTGCGCGGCATCGCCCCACCTGAAGTAAAGAGCTCAGATATTTACTGGGGCGCCATGCCTTGGGTACTGATGCAGGTTATCCTGGTCATTATCGTGATCTACTGGCCGGGCGCGGTGACTTACTGGATCGACACCACCAAGGTCGATACCACCAACATCAAGATCGAAATCCCGCAGATCGAAATGCCCCAGCTCGACCTCGGGCCATCGAAGTAGCCGACGGCAACGGGACAACGAAAAGCGCCCGGCCTCGTCTGAGGCCGGGCTTTATTTTTCACGCTTGCGTGATGGAATCTCAGCTTCGTGTGCGCGAACGGATCTGGAAGCTGTCGAAGCCGTACTCAGCGACCTGCCACCACGTGTATTGATCGTTACGAAACGCGGCCATCGCCTCATACATTTTCTTGAAATTAGCGTTGGTCGCCGATGTCTCGGCATAAACCTCGTTCGCGGCCTTCAGGGAGGCATCCATGATCGACGCCGAGAACGGACGCAACTGCGTTCCGCTTGCTACAAGCCGCTTCAGCGCAGGTGGGTTGTAGGCATCGTAACGCGCCTGCATGGTCTCGTTGGCCAGCGTCGACGCCGTCTTGAGGATCGACTTGTAGCCGGCCGGCAACGCTTCCCATTTTGCAAGGTTGACAAGGTTGTGCAGCGAGGGGCCGCCTTCCCACCAGCCCGGATAGTAATAGTACTTCGCAACCTTCTGAAACCCGAGCTTCTCGTCGTCGTAGGGACCGACCCACTCAGCGGCATCGATGGTGCCCTTCTCAAGCGACGGATAGATGTCGCCGCCGGCAACCTGCTGCGGCACCACACCGAGCTTGGTCAAGACTTTTCCGGCGAAGCCGCCGATCCGCATTTTCAGACCGCTCAGGTCAGCCGGATCCTTGAGCTCCTTCCGGAACCAGCCACCCATCTGGCAGCCCGTGTTTCCAGCCAGAAGCGCAACAACGTTGTGGGGCTTCAGAAACTCGTTGAAGAGTTCGGAGCCGCCGCCAACCTGCAGCCAGGCGGTTTGCATGCGACTGTTCAGGCCGAACGGCACGGCGGTCCCGATCGCAAAAGTCGGATCCTTTCCGACGTAGTAGTAGGTGGCCGTATGGGCCATTTCCACGGTGCCGTTCGACGCCGCATCAAGCGCCTGCAAGCCAGGAACGATTTCGCCGGCAGCGAAAACCTGAATCTGGAACTTGTTGTCAGTGGCTTCCGCAACAGCTTTCGAAAACACTTCGGCCGCGCCGTAAATCGTGTCGAGAGACTTCGGGAAGCTGGACGTCAGACGCCATTTGATTTCAGGCGATGACTGGGCAATGGCAGGTGATGCCATCGCGGCACCGGCTGCGCCGATACCCGCGACTTTGATAAATTCGCGACGTTTCATGAATAACTCCCTGAATGTGATTGTGTATTCACCCACCTTTCTTTTTGCGGCTTGGGTTGAGCATGGAACAACTGGTTCCCAATATCCACGCCGATTTCATAAACCGCACTGCAAAAGAAAGCCCGGCCTCCTTACGAGGCCGGGCTCATTCGGACTACTTCGGGTCCGACGAAATCAGCCGCGGGTGCGCGACCGGATCATGAAGCTGTCGTTGGTGTACTCAGCAACCTGCCACCACAGATACTGATCCGAACGGTAGGCCTGCATCGCATCAATCGCCTTCTTGAAGTCGGCATTCTTTGCCGAGATTTCGGCCCAGAGTTCGTTGGTCGCCTTCAGGCATGCGTCGAGCACTTCGTTGGTGAACGGACGCAGCTGCGTGCCGCTGGCCACCAGACGCTTCAGTGCGCCGGGATTCTGCATGTCGTAACGTGCAGGCATCCAGCCGTTAACGTGTGCCGCCGCATTGGTCAGGATTGCCTGATAATTCTTCGGCAGCGCGTTGAATTTCTCAAGATTGGTGAACGCGTGAACCGTCGGCCCGCCTTCCCAGAAGCCCGGGTAGTAGTAGTACTTCGCGACCTTGTTGAAGCCGAGCTTTTCGTCGTCATACGGACCGACCCACTCGGCAGCGTCAATGGTGCCCTTTTCCAGCGAAGGATAGATGTCGCCGCCCGCAAGCTGCTGCGGAACGACGCCGACCTTGGCCAGCACCTGACCGGCGATGCCGCCAATGCGCATCTTCAGGCCCTGAAGATCGGCAACCGTCTTGATCTCCTTGCGGAACCAGCCGCCCATCTGGGTGCCGGTGTTGCCGCAAGGCAGGCCCAGAACGCCGTACTTTTTGTAAAACTCGTTGGCAAGATCGTTGCCGCCACCCTGATCGAGCCACGAATTCTGCATGCGTGTATTGAGGCCGAACGGCACCGATGCGAAAATGGCAAAGGTGGGATCCTTACCGACATAGTAGTAAGACACCGTGTGGCTCATTTCGACCGTGCCGTTGGAGGTCGCGTCGAGCGCCTGCAGACCGGGAACGATTTCGCCCGCAGCAAACACCTGAATCTGGAATTTGTTGTCGGTCATTTCGGCGACGTACTTCGAGAGCTGCTCGGCGCCACCGTAGATGGTGTCGAGCGACTTCGGAAAGCTGGACGCCAGGCGCCACTTAACTTCGGGCGACGACTGGGCGATGGCAGGCGAAGCAACCGCAGTTGCTGCTGCTCCGGCGGCAGTTACTTTCAAAAAATCACGACGCTTCATTAGGCATCTCCTTTTGGGGTGTTTCTTTTTGAAACCCTCTGAGCGGGTCTCTAGCACGGAAGTCGATGGGCGGAAAATGCAGGAACATGGCTTCCTGCGGGCATTCAACCAAAGTCGAATAGGGCCTCAAATCACCATAAAACGGGGTATTCTGAGGACGTCAGATGACAGCCGCCGCGCCCGCAAGCTGCTTTTTGATTTCCGCGCCAATGGCGCGGTAAATTCTTGCGTGAACGCCGTCGGGCTCACTGTTGACCACCGGCGTGCCGGCATCCGACGACGTCCGGATCGACATGTGCAGCGGAATTTCACCCAGAAACGGCACCTTGAGCCGTTCAGCCTCATGTCGGGCCCCGCCATGTCCGAAGATATCGGAGCGCGTGCCACATTCCGGACATTGGAAATAACTCATGTTCTCGATGATACCGAGTGTCGGCACGTTGACCTTGTGAAACATGGCGATCCCCCGCCGCGCATCGATCAGGGCAAGATCCTGTGGTGTAGAAACGATCACCACGCCCCGGAGCGGCACCTGCTGGGCAAGCGTCAGTTGAGCATCCCCCGTACCGGGCGGCATATCCACCACAAGGACGTCCAGTTCGCCCCAAGCGACATCCCACAGCATCTGCCGGATCGCGGACATGACCATCGGTCCGCGCCAGACCATCGCGGTCTCTTCCTCGACCAGAAAACCGATCGACATCAGCGGCAGCCCGAAGCGCACAATCGGGATCATCTTCTTGGCGTCGTTAAGTGTCGGCTTTTCGCGCACCCCGGTCAGGCGCGGCACCGACGGACCGTAAATATCGGCATCAAGAAGACCAACGCGCAGGCCAAGATCACGGAGCGCCAGGGCAAGGTTGAGTGCAGTGGTTGATTTGCCAACCCCACCCTTGCCGGACGCCACCGCGATGATGGAACCGATGCCTGGAATCGAGGCTTGTTTGCCCATCGGGGAATCCGCCGGTGCGCCCTGAGGCCTGTGCTGCGCCACTGGCTTCACACCAAGCGAGTGCGAATGTTGGTGCGGCGCCGGAGCTGCCGCACCCGGCTTGCGCTCGGCTGTCAACGCGATCATCGCGGTGGTGACGCCGGGAATCGCTCGAACCGCCGCCTCCGCTTTGGCGCGGACCTCTTCCCACGCCCTCGCCTCGTTGGCATCGACGTTGATCGAGAAGAAAACCTTGCCGTCTGAGGCGATAATTTCCGAGAGCACCTTCGCTTCGGTCAGCGATACACCGCGCGGCGAAGCTATGTTGTGAAGAACCGCGAGAACTTGAGTTTTATCGACTGCCACAACGCATCTCCCGCACACGGCCCAGTTGGACCCACGCTCGCTGGCTTTCATACGCGTGTCACTTGTGCCGTCAACGGCCTTGCAAGGCCGTCCATCATTCGCATAGCTGTTGCCATCCCACATGCCGGGAAATCCGGCCGAAGCACACCAACAATCCAAAGAGCAAGATATGGCAAAAGTCGCATTTCTCGGCCTCGGCGTCATGGGATTCCCAATGGCGGGACACCTGGCCACCAAAGGCGGCCATGAGGTGACCGTCTACAATCGCACCGCCACGAAATCGAAAGCATGGGCCGAGAAATTCGGCGGCCGCGCCGCTCCGACACCGAAGGCGGCTGCGGAAGGCCAGGATTTCGTTATGGCCTGCGTCGGCAATGATGACGATCTGCGCGCCGTAACCATGGGGGCCGACGGAGCGTTTTCGGGTATGAAGTCCGACGCCGTTTTTGTCGATCACACCACGGCATCGGCCGAAGTCGCTCGGCAACTTGATGCTGAGGCCACTAAGCATGGCTTCCAGTTCATTGACGCGCCGGTTTCCGGCGGTCAGGCCGGCGCGGAAAACGGCGTGCTGACCGTGATGTGCGGCGGCACAGAAGCCGCTTACAAACAGGCAGAGCCCGTGATCGCTTCATATGCCCGGATGTGCAATCTGCTCGGCCCCGCCGGCTCCGGCCAGCTCACCAAGATGGTCAACCAGATTTGCATCGCCGGCCTCATCGAAGGCCTGTCGGAGGGTATTCATTTCGCCAAGAAAGCCGGCCTCAATGTCCAGGCCGTGATCGACACCATCTCGAAGGGTGCCGCGCAGTCCTGGCAAATGGAAAATCGCTACAAGACCATGAACGAGGGCAAGTTCGATTTCGGGTTCGCGGTTGAATGGATGCGAAAGGATCTCTCGATCTGCCTCGCGGAGGCCCGCCGCAACGGCGCGAGCCTGCCGGTGACCGCGCTGGTGGACAACTTCTACTCTGAGGTCGAGAAGATGGGCGGCAAGCGCTGGGACACATCGAGCCTGCTAGCGCGGCTCCAGCGATAATATCAATTCCCGTGAGGGGCGAGATATGAGGCGGCGCGGTATCCCGTGCCGCCGTTTTCGGTTGTGGCCTTGACATGCGCGGACAGGGGTACAGACAGCACCGAAATTCATACTTTCTTAACCCGAATAAATTGACCTTTAAGCCACCTCTTAATGATTTAGCGCGAGAAATAGCGAGCAGCAGTATGCGCTCGGCCAAGCGCAACATTCGCATTTGTTCAGGATTTGTCGCGTAAATATGAGTGAGTCCGCCGACAAAAGAGAACTCTCCGCGACATCGGCGGAAATGCCGGCGAGAAACCGCCGGGCAGCTTCGCAACGCGTGCGCGAAGCGCGCGACCGCCTGACATCGACCAGCGGCACCCGGCCAGCTTTTGATCACGAATTGCTGCGGCAGTATGCGCAAACGCGCATCTCGGCCTCGCTTGTGGTCATTCTGCTCGTCGTCGCGACCGGCATTCTGGCGAGCTTCTGGATTCCTCTCGTCGCCGCGCTGGTCTGGACTGCCGGGATTCTCGCGATCCACGGCATCATTATTCGCTTCTGTTCGAAATTTCTTGCCGTTACATCGTCATCGCCCGCCATCACGCGGAAATGGCGCCTGCGCTTTGTGGGACTGGATCTGCTTTACGGCCTGGCATGGACGCTGGTCCTGATTCATCCATCAGGTATCGACGTCGTCTCAAATACTTTGATGCTTTTCGTGATGCTGTTGGTCATTGCGGTGTCGAGCATGCTGGCCGCAAGCCTGCCGATTGCGGCGCTCGCTGCGACTGTGCCGGTATCGGCAGCCATCGCCATGAACTTCGTTCTTCGCGGCACCTTCGACGACTATATTCTTGCAGCGCTCGCCGTCACGGCGGAGGGATACTTCGCCCTGCTCGCTCACCGCTTGCATTCGACGACCCTTGCGACACTCGAGGCGCGCGCCGAAAAGGACGCGCTGATCGGCGAACTGGAACAGGCCAAGGCGATCTCCGACGAGGCGCGCCATCGCGCCGAATCCGCCAACGTTTCGAAGTCGCGCTTCCTCGCCCAGATGAGCCACGAACTGCGCACCCCGCTTAACGCCATTCTCGGTTTTTCCGAAGTGATGAAGAGTGAAATCTTCGGGGCGCATGCCGTCGAGGTTTACAAGGACTATTCCGCAGATATTCACAACTCCGGTGTTCATCTGCTGAATCTCATCAATGAGATTCTGGATCTGTCGCGAATCGAGGCCGGGCGTTACGAACTCAATGAAGAACCGGTCTCGCTCGTTCATGTCGTCGCGGACTGTCATCACCTGCTGAAACTGCGCGCGTCGAGCCGCGGCATCACCATTCACGAGGTCTTCGAGCAGGACATGCCGAAGTTGTGGGGCGACGAACGCGCCACGCGGCAGGTCGTCCTCAACCTGCTGTCGAACTCGATCAAATTTACGCCGCCCGGCGGCGAGATTTGGCTCAAGGTCGGCTGGACTGCATCGGGCGGACAATATCTCAGCGTCAAGGACACCGGCTCCGGCATCGCCGAGGACGAGATTCCGGTCGTGCTTGCATCGTTCGGTCAGGGATCGAACTCGATCAAGTCCGCAGAACAAGGCGCGGGACTCGGCCTTCCGATTGCCAAAAGCCTCATCGATATGCACGGCGGCACGTTCACGCTCAAATCGACCCTTCGTGTCGGAACTGAGGTGATCGTCACTTATCCACCGGAGCGCGTGATGACGGCCCTCGCTCCGATGCGGGACGACTCTCCACCGCTGCAGCCCGACCGGCCGCCGGAAGGAATGACCGGCGACAAGAGCCGCCCCCGTTACAAGCCTATCATGAACGCGGGAACGGGCCTCTAGAGCACCTTGCGCGAGCGATGAAAATGCCCATCAGTAACGTCTATGAAACAAGAAACGACACCGAAACAAGAAACGCCTTGCATCGCCGTGTGTTTCATCGATCCAAGGGCCAAGCTCTGTCTGGGCTGCGGGCGCACTCTGCCCGAGATCGCAAGCTGGCACAAAATGGACAATGGCCAACGTCTCGCCGTTATGGCGACATTGCACCAGCGCATGCTGGATGCCGGGCTGCCAATTCCGGCGCTGCCGCCCGGACGCCAGACTGGTTCCTGAACGCGACAGGTGCAGCATGATGCGCGGACTGATGATCATTGCCATCGTCGTATCGTCTGTCGGCTTTCTGCTCTCGATGTCCCATCCCGTCGCATTCGCCAGCATGAAGGGCGCGCTGATCCGCGCCACGGATCAAACCTTGAATGCGAAACCCGCACGCGCCGTGGAAATTGCACGCAGCGACAGCGGTGAGTTTTCATTGCGGGCAAAGATCAACGGCGTGAGCACGCCAATGGTGATCGACACCGGTGCAACCTCCGTGGTCCTGACCTATGAGACCGCGAAGGCTGCCGGCTTGCCACTGGAACTGCTGGACTACAGCGTGGACGTCGAAACCGCAGGCGGCCGCGTTCGCGCCGCGCGGCTGACGCTCGATCGCCTCTCTATTGGCAAACTGGTCGAGCGTTCGGTGCCCGCACTGGTGGTACCGCGCGGCCAGATGAAATCAAATCTGCTCGGCATGAGCTTCCTGAACCGGCTGGAAAGTTGGGAAGTGCGGCCCGACAAGCTAATGCTGCGTGGATATCCGTAGTTCAGGCTGCGATTGACGCGGACGCATTCGGATCGACGAGATCAAGCGCCGCTCGCAGCGATGCCGTACCCGCACCAGCCTTAGTGCAGTTCTCTGCTAGATAACGGCGAAATGCCCGCGCACCGGGCACGCCGTGAAACGCGCCGACCAGATGGCGCGTGATGGAATGAAGTCGGGTCCCTGCTGCGAGCTCACGCTCGATGTAAGGCATCAACGCCGCGATGGCGTCATGCATCGTCGCATGCGGAGCTGACTCTCCAAACAGTTCCGGATCGACGCCAAGTAGCCGCCACGGCTCATGATAGGCCGCACGGCCGAGCATGACGCCATCGACATGATCGAGATGCGCTTTCGCGGCGGCGATGGAGGTGATGCCGCCGTTGATGACGACCGGCACATCGGGCAACGCCGCCTTGAGGCGGTAGACCCGATCGTAATCGAGCGGTGGGATGTCGCGGTTTTCCTTCGGCGACAATCCGTTGAGCCACGCCTTGCGGGCATGAACCACCAGCGCATCCGAGCCTGCTGCGATCACAGTCCGGCTCAGTGTGTCCAGCGCCACTTCAGGGTCCTGATCGTCGATACCGATGCGGCACTTCACCGTGACCGGAATTTTGACAGCCTGCTTCATCGCGGCAACGCATTCCGCCACAAGTTGCGGCTCCGCCATCAGGCAAGCGCCAAAATTTCCACCCTTTACGCGATCCGACGGACAGCCGACGTTGAGATTGATTTCGTCGTAGCCAAATCCCTCGCCGATCCGTGCACTTTCGGCGAGGTCACGCGGGTTCGAACCGCCGAGCTGAAGCGCTACGGGATGCTCGCTGGCATCGAAGCCCAGCAACCGCTCGCGATTGCCATGAATGACCGCGCCCGTAGTCACCATCTCGGTATAGAGCCGGGCATGGCGCGACAGCAGGCGGTGAAATACTCGGCAATGAGTATCCGACCAGTCCATCATCGGCGCGATAGAGAAAATATGATTATATTTCAATATATTAGCTCGTTGCCTATTAGGCACCTGACCGAGCGCCATCCGTTGCAAATTACCCGCTTTCAGTGGCGCAGCTCAAGTCATGCGGGGGAATCCGGGACCGTTATTGTACGCCAAGCGACCAAAGTTTCGAAGCTTATGTACGACTCACACGCAATCGACTTGCGACTTCCTGCTCTGCTCCGGCGCTTCTTGACAGTATCATATTCCGGCCTCAATCCAGTTACGCAAGCCGTCAAACGGGTGAAGCAAAAAACATAACAATAAGGGAAACGCCACGTCATGACTGCGCTGCGAGCACTCCGCCCGGTTTTCCCGATTCTGCTCGGCGCATCCTTGATGCTCACCCTGAGCATGGGTATCAGGCAGAGCCTCGGCATTTTCATGCAACCGCTGACACGGGATGTTGGCATCTCGATCTCCGAGTTTACGCTGGCCATCGCAATCCAGAACCTGGCGTGGGGCTTCACGCAGCCGATTGCAGGTGCCTATGCAGCGCGCTTCGGATTTCGGCCCATCATGCTGATCGGCGCCGGACTTTACATTGCCGGCCTCGTCCTCATGGCGAGCGCTCAGGGCCTTCTCAGCATTTTGATCGGCGCAGGCGTCCTGATCGGCACATCGCTTTCCTGTATCGCTTCGTCGGTGAGCATGGCGGTGGCGGCACGTGCCGTTCCGGCACCATCGCGCAGTCTGGTCCTCGGCATCGTATCGGCCGCGGGATCGCTGGGTGCACTGATCGCGGCGCCGCTTGGTCAGGCACTGAGTCAGGAATATGGCTGGCGCTTTGGCGTTGCCGGTTTCGTGATCCTGTCGCTGGCGCTGATCCCCGCAACGTGGTTTGCCGGAAAAGTGGACAAGGTCCCGCTTCCCGCGACGACATCAACTGATATGGATAATATTTCCGCGAAAACCGCGGCCGGCCGCGCATTCGGAAACGCCTCCTTCATCGTGATGACGGGGGCGTATTTCGTCTGCGGAATGCAGCTCGTGTTTCTCACGACACACCTTCCAACCTATCTCGCAATCTGTGGCATGGACCCGATGTTGAGCGCCCAGACGCTCGGCGTGATCGGCGGATTCAACGTTATCGGCAGCCTGTTCTTCGGCTGGGCAGGCGGCAGATGGAATAAGCTCGCGCTGCTCGGCGGAATCTATTTTTCGCGGTCTCTCATTCTGGCGTGGTACTTCATGCAGACGCCGACGACCACGACGACACTGATCTTCGCGGCCTTGATGGGCTTTCTGTGGCTCGGCGTCGGCCCGCTGGTCGCAGGCGCAATCGTTGAGATGTTCGGACTGAAGTGGCAGGCGATGATCAGCGGCCTTGCATTCATGAGCCACCAACTCGGCAGCTTCCTCGGCGCGCTTGGCGGCGGCCTGATTTACGACTCGCTCGGCTCCTACACGCTGGCGTGGCAGGTCGGCGTCGCGATAGGTCTGACGGCTGGCATCATCCAGATTGCGTTTGCGCTGATACGCCCGTCCGAGCCACCGCTGGCTCTGCGAACGACATAGTCCAGAGCCGAACGACTTCAGGTAAGCTCAGCTACGCAGGCCGGGAGCCTCGTGGCCGGTACGTGCGACATACTCGGTATAGCCGCCGCCATACTGGTGAATGCCATCGGGCGTCAATTCCAGTACCCGGTTCGACAATGCGGCCAGGAAATGCCGGTCATGCGAAACGAACAGCATGGTGCCCTCATACTGCGATAGCGCTGTGATGAGCATTTCCTTCGTCGCCATATCGAGATGGTTGGTGGGCTCGTCCAGCACCAGGAAGTTGGGCGGGTCGAACAGCATCTTCGCCATGACAAGCCGCGCCTTCTCGCCGCCTGAAAGCACACGGCATCTCTTCTCGACATCGTCGCCCGAGAATCCGAAGCAGCCGGCCAACGCGCGTAGCGAACCCTGCCCCGCCTGAGGAAACGAGTACTCCAACTCTTCAAACACCGTGCGTTCGCCGTCGAGCAAATCCATCGCGTGCTGGGCGAAGTAGCCCAGCTTCACGCTACCTCCCACAGCCACCGTTCCGTCATCCGGCTCGGTCGAGCCAGTCACAAGCTTCAACAGTGTGGATTTTCCAGCGCCATTGATTCCCATCACGCACCAGCGCTCCCGGCGGCGGATCTGGAAGTCGAGCCCCTCGTAGATGCTCCGGCTGCCGTAGCCTTTGTGGACATTCTTGAGGCTTACAACATCCTCACCCGATCGCGGCGCCGGCAGGAAGTCGAAAGTAACCGTCTGGCGGCGTTTGGGCGGTTCGACCCGCTCGATCTTGTCCAGCTTCTTCACCCGGCTCTGGACCTGCGCGGCATGGGACGCACGCGCCTTGAAGCGCTCGATGAATTTGATTTCCTTGGCGAGCATCGCCTGCTGACGCTCGAATTGGGCCTGCTGCTGCTTTTCGCTCAGCGCACGCTGTTGTTCGTAGAATTCGTAGTTGCCGGAGTAGGACGTTAAGCCGCCACCGTCGATCTCCACCACCTTGGTAACGATGCGGTTCATGAACTCGCGGTCGTGCGACGTCATCAGCAGAACGCCCTCGTAGCCTTTCAGGAATTCCTCCAGCCAGATGAGGCTCTCCAGATCCAGATGGTTGCTCGGTTCGTCGAGCAGCATGGCATCGGGACGCATCAGGAGAATGCGGGCCAACGCGACACGCATCTTCCAGCCACCCGACAATGCGCCGACGTCGCCGTCCATCATTTCCTGGCTGAAGCTGAGGCCCGCGAGGACTTCGCGCGCCCGGCCCTCAAGCGCATAGCCGTCAAGCTCCTCGAACCGATGCTGCACCTCGCCGTAGCGCTCGATGATGCTGTCCATCTCGTCTGCCCGA
>Ga0233440_1001674_pt1 | contig 19737 bp, 16 predicted proteins | sample SI_123_September_5_FD_182791 | JGI IMG/M metagenome (GOLD analysis project Ga0233440, IMG submission 182791) | Seawater microbial communities from Saanich Inlet, British Columbia, Canada - SI_123_September2016_120_MG | ecosystem: Environmental > Aquatic > Marine > Inlet | place: Canada: British... | reverse complement strand
GAATGTGTAAATTGGTTGATCAAATAATTATAGCAACAACAACTGATGAGGTTGATGATCAGCTTGTTACATGGTGTAAGAAGAATAATGTTGTTTGTTTTCGAGGAGATCGTAACGATGTTTTGTCACGCTATTATGAATGCGCATCAAAGTTCAATGCTGAAGAGATTGTTAGGATAACATCTGATAATCCACTTATCGATCCTGAAATAATTGACGAAGTAATAACGTTGAGACGTAAATCTAGGGCAGATTGTGCGGCAAACAACCTCGAAAAAAGCTTCCCTCATGGACTAGATGTAGAAGTAATTACATTTCAAGCTCTCGATGAATCGAATAAAAATGCATTAAAGGATTTTGAACGAGAACATGTAACTCAATATGTTAGGCATCGTCCAAATCAATATAAACTTGTTAATTTACCTTCTGGTGGTGATTGGCATAATATCCGTTTAACACTAGATGAAGATGCTGATCGACAATTAATTGAAGTAGTGATGCGGTTGTTAGGAAATGATTTACGATTTAAAGATTTAATAGCGTTATTTTCAGAGATTCCCTCTCTTACAAGGATGAATACTGAAGCGAGAGAATGGCATGCAGACTATAATAAAACTGAAAATATTATATAAATTCCATTAATGGAGTTGCATTTACAAAAAGATGATGAATATGAAAGCTAAATTAGCCTTGTTAGGTGGAATACCAGTGAGGTCAAATGACTTCCCTCCATACAATACTATTTCAGAAACAGAGATAAAAGCAGCTGTTGATGTTTTAGAAACAGGAATGTTATCTGGATTTGTAGCAAATCCAGGACCTGATTTTTTGGGAGGAAAATGGGTACTGGAGTTAGAAAATGCTTTTTGTGAAAAATTTGGATGTAAGTACGCTGTTAGTGTGAATTCTGCTACCTCGGGATTGCATGCTGCACTCGCTGCTGCTGGGGTAGGGCCTAATGATGAGGTTATTGTTTCACCGTATTCCATGTCAGCATCTGCAACTTCTGTTGTTATGTGTGGCGCAAAGCCTGTTTTTGTTGATATAGAAGAAGATACATTTTGTCTTGATGTTGAACAGGTTGCGGCAAGAATAACTCCAAATACCAAAGCTATTATGGCAGTGAATATTTTTGGACAATCAGCTGATCTTACTCCTTTAAGAAAAATTGCTGATTTACATAGTATTGCTCTAATAGAAGATAATGCTCAAGCACCTGCGGCACAATATAATGGCAAATGGACAGGAACAATTGGCGATATGGGAATCTTTAGCCTAAATCGCCACAAAACAATGCAGTGTGGTGAAGGCGGTGTAATAATTACTAATGACGAACGTTTAGCCCATAGGTTGCGTATGGTTCGGAATCATGGAGAGGCTGTATTACCTGAATGGGAGGATGATACTCTCAGAAACGGAAATGAAGATATTATTGGTTATAATTATAGACTTACAGAATTGCAGGCTTCAATTGCAAAGCCTCAGTTATTACGACTTGAAGAGCTTAACCAAAGTCGTGTTGATTTAGCAAACTATCTCACAGGGAAATTAAAGGATTTTAATTTTTTAAAAGCACCTGTAATACGTGATAATTCAACTCATGTATATTATTTATATCCTATGATTTATAGCCCAGAAAAATTGGGATTGAGCCGAGATGTTTTTATAGATGCAATGAAGGCAGAAGGAATGCCAGTTTCGAATTATTGCCGACCACTTTATAGACTTCCTTTGTATACTAATAAATTTGGTTCGCTAGATAATTATAACATTGAGAATTTTCCAAATGTTGAGAGATGCTGGCAAGAGGCAATGATTGTAACTCCTATTTGTAGACCGCCTCTCGACACCAGTCATATAGATGAATTTATTTTAGCAATAGAAAAAATAGAGAAGCATTCAAGTGAATTGCGGAATTTAGGAAAAATTTAGTGAGTACCATATTATTTCATGCCCGAGAAGCTGGAGTAGCTACAATGTTTAGTGCTTTAGCCGAGCCTTTGCAGAGACAGGGGTATGAACTTATTTACGATGTGGACGGCCATGCCGCAAACATAATAACAAACAAACCCAAATCTTCAAGTTGTGAGGCCGACATTATAATTTGTGGTTATGATATCGCCGTGAAGGACGCTACTGGAAAATATTTAAATAAGATAAAAAATACTATACCCACATTAGGGCTTCTTGATTCCTGGAAAGGTGTGGATAGGTTTTGGTATGCAAATGGCAAAATGCGGCCGCTAACGGATCGGCTTATTGTTCCTGATGATAGCATTCGAAATTACTTGATACAAAAAGGTGTTCCGGATAAATGGCCAGTCGTTTGTGGCCACCCTTATATTGAGACACTAACTAATGTAACACTCCCCAATCGCGAAAGCCTAAAGAACGTAGTTAGAAATAAATTCAAACTTGAAGATGATAAAAGGGTTATGCTCTTAATGTCTGAGCCGCTTAACATGGGCAACGGTCAGTCTACTTCGTTACTAAATAGAAAGATGATGGACGGCAGAGGCGTTATGGAATGGTTAGATGATCTCTATGGTAAAGAATATAGACTAGCAGTCAGGAAGCATCCGTTAGAGGAAGCTATAATCCCAGAGAAGTGGTTAGATATTAGTGCAGGTAGTCTTGCTGATGCATTATCGTTAGCTGATCATGTTTGTGGATTGGGGTCTACTACATTAGCGTATGCTGTTGCCTATGGGTTAGATGTTAGCTGCCTAGATCAAGAAGTTGAAGATTGGGTGCCAGAACAAAGTAATATACCTACCTCGTTATGGAACGATTTGATAATTAATGGGATTTTTCAAAATCAGCCAAATCGAATATCTGAGAAACCTAGTTTCCCAAGTTTTAGTAGTACAGAACTAATTTTAATTGAAATTATGACCATGCTGGAAGGATCGAAAATTAATTAATTTTTAATTACGTATGACTTAAATTTATATTTTCATAGATTTACTAGACTAGAGATGGTATTTCTAATTAGCATCCTTTATAACCGTTTTATCTCTCTTTTACCTTTACTTTTTTCAAGGAATATACATATGAAAATTATTGCTGAGTCAGCTTCTAATCATCAAGGAGACTATGAATATCTTAAAAAGTTGGCAATAGCTGCAAAAGAGGCTGGGGCAGATTATTTTACAGTCCAAATATTACAAATCGATTCGTTTTGTGATGTTACCTATACAAACCGATCAATTGTTGATGATGTCGTATTTGACTTTGAGCAATGGCGAGATTTTTTTATATTCTGTAAAACATTAAAAATCGACTTAATACCGTGCGCAGCAGATTTATTGAGTTTAGAGTTTTGCATTGAAGAAAATTTTAAATTACTAAAACTGCATGGAACAGATTTATTAAATATACCAATGTTAGAGCTGTTATCTATCTCAGATGTGAAAATATTAGTCGAAACCCAACTTGCAACAGAACGGGATATTGACTTAGCTTTGTCTATTCTTGGTGTTGAAAAAGTTGAATGTTTGTTGCACGGATATAGCAATTATCCAACCGAAGACGAAGAGCTCAACCTAAATGCACTAGACTACATGAAGGATAATTGGCAGTTGCCGATAGGCTTCGCTGACCATAGTACGGATACGACTGTTATTCCTATGATGGCAATGGCAAAAGGAATTACATGGTTGGAAAAGCATATTACTTTATCGCGCAACGATCGAAGGTATGATTGGCAGCCATCTTTAACTCCAAACGAGTTTTCAATTTTAGTTTCACAGACAAGGCACTACAACAAGGCGCTTGGTTCTGGAATTAAGCACCCCACACGTGTCGAAATAGGGATGCGAAATGTCATGTACAAGAGATACTTAAAGTCTGATGGAAAGTTAAGGGTAGTGCGCGCTGATGAAGGTCCTGATTATTACGAAAACTTATATTCAACGTATGATCCAGATAGAATTATCACAACTATTATCGCTCGTTTAAAAAGTACTAGGCTAACTAAGAAAGTATTACGCGAGTTCCATAATGATGGGATGGTTTTTGATCTATATAATTATGTATCGCAGGCAAAATCTTCGATTAAAACAATTTTAACGACGTCTTACCTTGATACTGATGACGACCTTGTAAGTGAAGCTGAAATGCGTGAGATTGATGTTTATAGGGGGCATCCATTAATTGTAATTGATCGCTTATTGGCTGTTGCCGAAGAAGAAAAGGCTTCAGCGGTATTTCGTATAACTGGTGATATGCCATTTGCTGATCCAATTTTAATGGATATTATGGCAAATATGCGGGAAAAGTCAGATTTGGATTATGTTCGAGTAATGAACTTCCCCCTTGGAATGTCAGCTGAGCTAATTTCAACGAAATATTTACAAAAATTATATCAAGAGATGGAAGATCCGCGACAGTCTGAATACTTGGGGTGGTTTGTGATGCTTGATAAAGATACAAGAAAGGGCTGCCTTAAAGTGAACTTTAATGGCCTTGATCTTAGTAAGTATAGTCTAACTGTAGATTATCAAGAGGACTTAGATAGATGTCATAAGTTATTAAAAGCAATAGGTAAAACCCAAATAACTGATATTGAGCTAAAAGATATTTTGTCCAATTTAGAATTTTTGAATACAGTTCCAAGTGACATGGAGATTAAGCTACCAGAGGGTATGAGAATGTCTTATGATGAATTTGTAACTATGCAGTGGGAACAAGGGTTTGATATTATCGAAGAATATGTTGTGAAAATATAGCAACAGATATTACTCGAGGAGATGTGAAATTTTAGTTGTAATTCTCAGAGCAGACGCTAACTCTAAAATTGGTATGGGGCATGCCATTCGTGTCTTATCACTGGCAAAAATGATATCTGGGAAATGTCATGTCATTTTAGCTACTAAAGGCATGCCAGGTTTGATATTAGATTCATTTCGTTCTGAAGCAGTAACTATATTTAGATTAAACAACAAATCACAATTATCTGAATCTGAAATATTATCTAGAGAATTTCCAGAAGCGGAACATATTATTATAGATGGATATGAATTTGATGTTAGCTATCAAATGCTCATGCGCAAGATGGGGTTACGAGTAATAGTAATTGATGATCTCGGCGGTAATAGTTTTGATGCTGATATTATTATTAATCATAGCCCTGGTGCTACTATAACTGATTACAATGTAAGTCCAGATACTAAATGTTGTCTGGGGTTGGAATATGCTTTTATAGATCAAGTTTTTTTTCAAAAAATAAATGTATTGCAAACGGTTGGAAAAAATAGAGTCTTTTTAAATATGGGGGGGGGTGACCCATTAGATATTACCTCAAAGATACTAACTTTATTATATGAAGTTGATCCTGAAATTGAGGTTAACCTGGTTATCGGAGGTCTTAATCAACATAAAGATAAATTGATTAAATATGCTAAGGAGAGTAACGGCAAGATTCATGATTATTATGATCTATCTTCACAGGAAATGGCCAGTTTGATGCAGAAATCTGTATTCGGAATTTGTACAGCAAGTACAGTTGCCATTGAGGCATGTGCTACTCATTTACCGATTATGATTGGTTGGGTGGTAGACAATCAACAAAGTATATATAAAGGCATGATTGAAAGAGAGCTTGCGATAGGTGTTGAATATCTGGAGGAATTGAATAAAGAGAAATTCAATGCTGCAATTACTCAATTACGGGATGATATCGATTTTCGAGTACAAATGAGTAAAAGACAACAACTTTCAATATCAAAATTTACTGCTAATAATATTTATCATTGTATATTTGGATAAAATAAATAAAGTTTATATACCTGTAATGAGATTAGGGAGTTCATCTGAATAAAAAATTAAATATTGTTGTAATGGCTGCAGGTGATCTTGGTCTGATAGTGTTAGAGAGATTACTTGAGGAGCATAATTGTATATTTATTTTTACTGATGCAACATCGAGCCAGTTAATTGAAACAACAAGAAAACTTAATATACCGGTATATATAGGAAATCCTAGAGATGGGAAAGGAGTAGAAGTGTTTAATAAAACATGTTCTGTTCGACCAGATGTATTAGTTTCTGTAAATTATCGTTTTCTTATAGATTTAGATTTAATCAATTTACCGACTTTGCACTCTATAAATATTCATGGTTCACTTTTACCCCGATATCGTGGTAGAGCTCCACTTATATGGGCAATCATTAATGGAGAGATCGTAAGTGGTATTACAGTACATGTCATCGATGAAGATTGTGACACAGGGCCTGTGATATTTCAGCGAGTAATTGAAATACCGATGAATGCTACCGGCTTTGAAATGGTTGATTATTACGGAAGTTTGTATCCCGACATAGTAGTGGAGGCATTAAATGAAATTTCGTCAGGCAAGTGTAATCTCTCACCACAAGCTAATAATTTAGCAACATATTATGGTAAACGCTCTCCTGATGATGGATTGATAAATTGGTCCTGGCAGTACCAACGAATTCAAAATTGGGTAAGAGCATTAGCGCCACCATATCCTGGTGCATTTAGCTACCTGAATGGAATTAAAATTATTGTTGATAAAGTTGTAGCGACGAAGCATGGTTATCGATATGATCAAACTAATGGAACAGTGATTGCTGTAGATGATGGTTACCCAATTGTGAAGGTACAGAATAGTTCATTGAAAATATACTCTCCCTATTTTGAAAATAAAATTAGTGTTAAAGTTGGCGATCAATTTCTTGATTCATGAGATAATTAACTAGTGAATAATATAAATATCATAGATTTAGATATCGCCACTATGGAGAATAATTTACCTCAATTGATAAATATGATAAATGATTGGCCTTTAGTCAACTGGGGTAAAAAAAATTTCATGTGTGAACTGCCTGGAAAATGGAATTATTCTTTTGCAATAACTAATGGCAAAAGAATTGATGGCTTTTGTATTGCTTCTGAAAAAATAACTGGATTCATATACATCCATTTATTATTTGTTGCAAATATTGCGCGTGGTAAAGGTATGGGTAAGCTATTAATAAATGAAGCTCTTCGTCGCTGTAATGAATATAGATTGAATGGAGTTGTACTTCGATGTCCAATTTCAAATAAAGATGCTGTTGGATTTTATCAACAACTTGGATTTGTCATTAGCCAAATATTGTGTGATGACATAAGTGGGGAAACCCCCGATTACTTACTGAAACTAAATTTAAATTAAAATTATGTCACATACTTATATAATTGCTGAAATAGGCAATAATCACAATGGTTCAATAGAAAAAGCCATGGAACTGATTGACATGTCTGCAGATGCTGGTGTCGATGCGGTTAAATTCCAATCATTTAGAGGCTTGGATATTGTCAGTCCTTTAGTTGGAGTTAACGAGTATCCTGGATGGCAGGTCACTGAGCATACGTACTGGTATCAGTTTCTAGATTCTATTGCCTTACCGTTAGAGCAACATCAACAAGTAATAGATTATTCACATAGTCGGGGCGTTGACTTTATTACTACCCCCGTTTCGCCAGCTATTGTAAAGATTCTTGAAAATATGAATGGAATTGATGCATATAAATTAGCTTCAATGGATCTTAATAATATAGCATTGATACGTTCTATAGCTAGCACTGCAAAGCCCGTCATTATGTCGACTGGTATGGGTGCCTGGAACGAAGTTGAAAATGCTATTAGTATGTTTCAAGGTAAAGACTTATCGGTACTTCATTGTGTAAGTGATTATCCTCTTGATCCTAATAATGCAGCTCTTAATAATATTTCTGTGCTGAAAAATACTTTTTCAGAAATAAATGTTGGATTTTCTGATCATTCATTAGGATATGAATTATCTCTTTCGGCAATCGCAATGGGAGCAAGTATCATTGAAAAACATGTAACGCTTGATCGAAAAGATACTAATTTAGCTGAACATCACTTTTCACTTGAGTATAAAGAACTTTGCGAGTTAGTAAAATGGGCTCGTGTGTTAGATAATAACTTTTCAAAAACTGGTTGGTCGAGAAGCCCTGGTGAAAAAGAAAACAGGACTATGTATAGACGAAGTTTTCACTATATACGTAACATATCTAAAGGAGAAATTTTAACAGAAAAGGACCTTGTTTTTGTTCGTCCTGGTGAAGGAATAGGATATGGAGAACTTGAAATCGTACTCGGTTGTTCTTTGTTAGAGGATGTGAAGGCTTATAGTCCTTGTTTGCTTCAAAATTATGGTAATTCAAAATGAATAAAAATAGTTTTAGTAACAAGCGTATTCTTGTTGTTGTAGCACATCCGGATGATGAAGTGCTTGGTGTTGGTGGAACTCTTCATCGATTAATACACCGAGAGTCATGTGAAGTTAAAGTGATTATCCTTGGTGAAGGGATTACTGCAAGAGGAGAAAATAGAGATGTCAAAAATTGGGAGTTAGAATTATCAACTCATCAAGAAAATATTAAACAAGCAGCAAAATGTATTGGTTTTTCTTCACCTAGTACTTATGATTTTGCTGATAATCGTTTTGATTCGGTTGATATTCTAGATATTGTTAAGGTGATTGAAAAAGAGATTAGTGAATTTAAACCGGATATTGTTTTTACACATCATTTCGGTGATTTGAATATTGATCATCAATTAACTGCAAAGGCAGTTGTTACTGCAACCAGACCATTACCGGGTGAACCACCGTTAATGGTTTTAACGTTTGAGACACCGTCTTCAACTGAATACCAAATACCAGAACCAAGCTTAGCATTTTTGCCGCAGTTATATATTCCTTTAACAAGTGATGATATAGAAGCAAAAAAAAATGCACTCAAAGCATATAAACAAGAATGCAGAGAGTATCCCCACCCACGTTCAACGCAAGCGCTAGAGATCATCTCTCAGCGCTGGGGAACTGTGATAGGTGCTGAGTATGCAGAAGCATTTTGTATATTACGTTGGATTTTAGATTAAATGATTATTAGTGCCCATCAGCCTGCATACTTACCATGGGCTGGATACCTGCATAGAATCGCTATAAGTGATGTGTTTGTTATATTAGACAATGTGCAATTTGAAAAAAATAGCTTTACAAACCGAAACAGAATAAAAAGTCCATCAGGTAGCGTTTGGCTAACTGTACCTGTAAGTCAAAAAGGACATATGTCAGGAACCATTTCTGATATTAAAATTGCGAAACACTCAAATTGGTTAAAAAAGCAGTGGAAAACAATTCAGCAGAGCTATTCTAAAGCATTATATTATAAGGATCATAAGGTTTTTTTTGAAAGTATATTTACTCAAGACTGGGATAATTTGACATTACTGAATCAAACTATTTTAAATTATTTGCTGGCACAATTTCAAATTGATACGCCTCTCATTATGATGAGTGAGATGGACTTAGAAGGTAAAAAACAAGATCTGATAATCGATATATGCAAAACCTTAAATGCAGATCAATTTATATTTGGCGGGCTGGGTGCAGAATACGTTGATACTGAATATTTTAAAGCGGCTGGCATAGTCCCTTATTATCATGAATATACAACTTTACCTTACAATCAGCTTTGGGGAACATTTGAAGAAAATTTATCTATAATAGATATGCTTTTTAATGTCCCTCCTGTTGAATTACGTCATCATTTATTTGCAAGTGGTGAAGTTAAGTTGGTAGGTCAAAGTTGAACGATACTGCTAACGATAACAAAAAGAAAAAATATTCAAATAGTCTTATTATAATTAGTGGTGAAACCCTCCCTGAAAATAGTTGTGTTGATTTTGACTCTTCAGATGTGCTTGCTCTTTCGTTACCCACAATGGCAATACTAGATCAAAATAAAATAAACTATGAAACATTAGAAGATTGTTTTTCTCCTGAAGACAGCTATAAAGATACAAATGACTTTGCTTCTGCTCTTCGATTATGGTTAGAGCAGTGTGATCGTCTATGCGAAAAAAATATTAAGATAAAACGTGCTTTTTCATCAAATGGCTTTTGGTTTTTACATCGGTTATCTGATTTACGATATATACACTCTATTTTAGATAGGGTTACTGACAAATACGTGAATATTCAAATGATAGCACCAATAAAAATTGAAAATTTACCTCCTCCAATGGTAAGCTTTTCAACGCTTCACTTTCCATTTTTTGGTGTTGGTATTAATCATTTGTTGAGTTTCTTGAAAGCTGGCGTTCCTGATGTAAATATACACTATGCTAGTGAAAAAATTCAAAAGCAACGTGGCTTTCTAGGCGCTCCATTTAGTCATTTTTTAAGACGATTACCAGAGATAATTTTGCGTCGAGGTGTAAGTTTTGTTAGGGGTTTTTCTTTTAATCAAAAAACTGAATCTGAGCAGTACTGGGTGGCTCAAGGAGGGTACGACGTTGATATTCTTAAGTCTAATTGGAAAGATAAGAATTTTAATTATATTCTACCGTCTTTAGTAAACTCCACGGATGAGTTTCATGAAACTAAAAATACTGAGTTCACTAGTGAGCTTGTAAGTGTGAGTGAGAAGTTTATTAATACTTGGTTACCTAGGTACTCAGACTGGTTGATAAAGTTTATTTTTAATTATATTCAGTCTATAGCTTTACGATTACCTGAACTAGAAAAAAAAACATATGAGCGAATATCAACTGATAAACCAAAAGGGGTTTTTTATTCAATAGGTATTCAGAATGCTATTGAGGAAACAGTAGCTCGTGTTGCTAATAAATTATTCATACCTGTGTATACATTTAAACACGGAGGTATTGAAAATCAGTTTTTATTGCCAAGCATACTTGATGAATACGCGGAAAAAAATCCGGCAATTGTTAGAATGCATTTTGTACACAACCAAAGTGAGAAAGAAGGCTTTGAAAAAATATACAATGTGACGCCAATTGTGGCTGGTGTGCTAGATAAACCTACCAAACACGAATCGAACAATAGCAAAAAGATCCTGTTTAGCGCTGGTGCTCCCGCACATTATAGCTTTAAAGAAACAAGGAAGATGTGTAGCGATTATGAGAGGTATGAGTTTTCAGAATATTTAGTAACGTTATGTTCTGAAATGGAGATGCCACTTGATATTAAAGTGCATCCAGCAGAATGGGATATAGGTTTCAGTTTTTTTAATATCCTTAAACGTAAAATAAATGAACCAAAAAATATAACTGTACTTGCCGGTGGCTCAATAGAACGTATCTTAGGGGGTTATGGTTTAATAGTACTAGATATGTTATCTAGCCGTGTATTATCTCGTTCATTTTATCTAAATGTACCGATCGTTGTTTTTATTCCAAAACACTTTCCCGTTAACCTGAAATATTTTGATGATTTAAATAAACGAGTTTATGTGGTTCACGATAAAGAAGAATTAAGGTATGTTCTTGAATCTTTTTATGATGGTACGTTAGATAGTAATTTTGATACTGATTTCCAGCAAAATTATCTTTCATATAATTCGACTGTTAGTGAAATTGGCGAAGTTAAAAAATATATTTTAACGAATGAAATGAATCTGTAGTTACTGCCGTATAGTATAATTTTTCTTATGAACGATATATAGGCGCGCAACGTATACCGCTTAATTAAATATACATTATTTTATAATGATGAGGTTGTTGGTTTTATCTATGAAAAATATACTAACGGTTAAATTTTATAATGCTTACCAGTTAATTAAGCGCATTCCAAATGCATTAGTTATTTTGTTTCTAATTCTTTTAACAGGTCTTGCTGAAGGAGTTGGAATATCAGCACTTGTCCCCGTTCTTTCCTCTCTGACGGGCGAGTTTTCAGAAGGTCAACTTCCTGCGCCATTTAATTTTTTACCAGATGCAATGCTGATGATAGGTATTACTCCGAGTTTCGGAGTAATGCTACTCTTTACATTAGCTGTTATGTTGCTTTCTTATTTGATGGTTCACTTACAAGAGAGAGCATTATTTGCGGCAAGATTTAAATATCTACAACAGATAAGAGAACGCGCTAATAAGGCGGTTTTTTCTTCTTATTGGGAGTATTTAGCTAAACAAACTTCAGGCAGTATATCGAATGTTATAATTCATGAGTCAGATCGTGGGGCAGAAGGTTTGCTGGCTTTAATGATGATGTTAGCAATTGCTGTGCAATTATTAGTGTATGGTATTTTTGCATTAATGTTGTCGTGGCAAATGTTTCTGATTGCTTTTTTTACTCTCGTAATTACTTTTTTTACATCAAAACGTCTCATAAATAGAGTTCGATCTATTGGTAAGGAAAGTGTTGATGCTAATAATTTGTACAGTAGGCAGTTTGTAGAGTTTGTTAGAGGTGCGAAATTACTTAAAGCAACTGGAATAGCAAAAAATGCAATGAAAAGTTTAGAAGGTTCTAACTCAAATAGTTGTAATGCTAGTCGAAAAATTACTATTAGCTCTTCAGTAATGAAATTTGAAATACAAATGATAATTAGTATTGCAATGGTTGGGATTCTTTATTTAGCCGTAGAGGTAATTGACGTACCGGTTTCTGTATTATTAGTTTTTATGTTTATAGTAATGCGGCTTGCTCCAAAAGTTTCATCATTACAAGGACAATATCATAGCTATACATCACACAGACCGTCGTTAGATATTTTTGATAAAATGATTTTAGACGCCGAATCTGCGGCAGAGATACCCCCTGAGAATGAACAATATTTTAATGGAATTAAAAATGAAATAAGTTTTGAAAGAGTGTCTTATCGATATCCAAATGAAGAAAATGACGCCCTGAATAATATTTCATTAGTAGTGAAAGCACATGATTTTGTTGCTCTAGTTGGGAAGAGTGGTAGTGGTAAATCAACTGCATTAGATTTATTAATGGGGTTAACTCAACCATCTAAAGGAAGGGTGCTTATAGATGGTATCGATCTTCAAGAAATAAATAAAAATTCTTTTCGTAGTAAAATAGGTTTCGTCTCACAGGATAGTATTTTTTTCGTGGGCTCTATTCGAGAAAATATTTGCTTTGGCTTGGATGATAAGATTAATGAGTCATTTATTTGGGATTGTCTGAAGACTGCACAAATTGATAGTTATGTGAAAAATCTTCAAGAAGGGCTTGGAACTCAGGTAGGTGAATCAGGTGTAAAGTTATCTGGTGGACAAAGGCAGCGACTGTCTATAGCCAGAGCTCTAATACGAAAGCCAGAATTATTGATTCTTGACGAAGCTACTAGTGCCCTCGATAGCGAATCGGAATTACAATTCCAAAAAGCGATTCAGGCAGTTGCGAAAAACTATACGATTGTGGTGGTGGCTCATCGTCTTTCCACAATTCGAAAAGCAAGTAAGATTTATGTTCTTGAAGATGGCTGTGTTATTCAAGAAGGTAGTTACAGCACTTTAAAAGATCAGCCAGGAATGTTTTCCACGTTAGTAAGTGCTCAGGCGCTTGGTGACTAATTTAGCTAAAAGGATTTAATGAATGTGCGGTATAGCTGGAATTTATAATACATCAAAGTCAATTGACGAATTATATGCAATTGGTAAAAAAATGGTGAAGCAGCTTCATCATCGTGGCCCTGATGCAAATGGGATAAAAGTTTGTCAAATATCTACGAAAAAAAATGTAATGTTGGCTCATACAAGATTAAGTGTTATCGATCTGTCGGACGCAGGTTCTCAGCCAATGGCAACTAATGATAACTCTTTATGGATTGTATTTAATGGGGAAATATACAATTATAAAGAATTAAAAGTGACATTAGAAAAGCATGGTGTAGAGTTTAGAACGGATACGGATACTGAGGTCATTCTTGCTGCATATAGAGTCTGGGGACTTTCATGTTTTGAACGCTTCATTGGAATGTGGGCAATTGCTTTATGGGATGAGAAAAATGATCAGTTGATTTTATCTAGAGATAGGTTAGGAATCAAACCACTTTACTTTTATAGTAAAAATGGAACTTGGATTTTTGGCTCTGAGCCAAAGGTGATAGTTGAACAGGCTCCTGAATGTCGTAGACTTAATATGCAAGCGGTTTCTGATTACTTTAGTTATAGATATGTACTTGGTGGAGATAGTTTTTTTAAAGGTGTACATTCTGTAGAGGCTGGAACTCATAAAATTATCTGCGGCAGTGAGATAAAAACTGTTCGTTATTGGGATCTTCCAGTCGAGACAGATAAAGCTGATATATCTGAAAAATTAGCTGGGCAAGAAATAAAAAAAATACTTGAGTCTGCCGTTAATTATCGTATGATTTCCGATGTTCCTGTAGGGTCATTTCTTAGTGGTGGGCTTGATTCAAGTATTCTTGTTTGGGAGATGGCCAGGCAACATGCTCAGCCAATTAAAACCTTTACAATTGGCTTTCAGGAGGAGGGCTATAATGAATTTAAGTATGCTGATGAAGTGTCCCGACATTGTAAAACTGACCATAAAGAAATTCTACTCAATACAGAAGAATATCTGAGTTCACTTCAGACAATGATAAGAATAAAGGATGCGCCCTTGTCCGTTCCAAATGAAATAGCCCTTCATGAGTTGTCAAAGCTACTTAAAAAAGATATTACCGTTGTTTTATCTGGAGAAGGTGCAGATGAATTATTTGGTGGATATGGCCGAATTTTTCGTTCTGCATATGATTATCAGCGTGTACAAAACTATGGTGTAGAAAAATTACCTACCGAACTTCGTGATAACTTATTAAAAAAATATAAAAATTTAGAGTGGAGTAGCGAGGTTGAACATTTTTTGAGTCAATACTCTTATCTGGATACTAATGTTAAAGATAAACTTTTTAGGAAGGATGTAATGTCATCCCTGGGTGACGACCCTCATAACTATAATTTTTTTATAAATAAGTGGAGTAAGCTTGATGGCTTAGATCTACATGAAAAATACATGTGGATCTTTCAAAAGGTCCATCTTCAAGGTTTATTGGGTCGATTGGATAGTGCAACAATGTCTGCCTCTGTCGAAGGTAGAGTTCCTTTTGTTGATCATCGTCTAATTGAATATGTAAATAAGTTGCCACTCCATTGTAAGATGAAGTGGATTAATGAAGAAAAATACAAACAAGCAGAAAATTTAAATAGTAGTCAAATTAGTGAGAAATACGATATTACTAAGTATTTGTTACGTAAGCAGTATGGATCAAAATTACCAAGTAGTATCATTTCAAGAAAAAAAGTAGGATTTCCGGTCCCATTAAGTGAGTGGCTATCAGGTCCATTGCTGAATTACTCAAAAGAAAGGCTATTAGCATCTGATGCACGCACTCGTGAAATTTTTAATAGAAAAACAGTTATTGACATTTTAAATAATAATAGTAACGATGATAACGCAGGGCTACATGTGTGGATGATGTTAAATATTGAAGAGTGGATGCAAACATATGATGTTGTTGTTTAATAAATGTAGATGATATTTTTAAGTCGGATATAATCACACAAACTTAAAAATAATCAAAACTTTAAAAGTTAGCCGGATATTTAAATTTATGAATGAAATAAAAAATAAAAAAGTAATTGTAACGGGTGCAGGTGGATTTATTGGAAGCCATTTATGTTCTCATTTACTTAGGCTGGGTGCTGATGTTACAGCTATGCTACATTACAATTCTCGAAGTGATTGGGGTAACCTTGAGTTTCTTCCTGAAAATGAGAAATCATCTTTAAAAATTATTAGAGGGAATATTGAAGACTCAGGTTTTATAGATCGCCATATTAAAGGCAAGGATATCGTTTTCCATTTGGCAGCATTAATAGGCATACCTTATTCTTATGAGGCGCCACTAAGCTATGTACATACTAATATAGAGGGCACTGTAAACGTATTAGAAGCTGTAAGAAAATTTGATGTTGGACGTATGATACATACATCAACATCTGAAACGTATGGTACTGCTATATATACTCCTATAGACGAAAAACATCCAATGCAAGGGCAGTCGCCTTATTCTGCTACGAAAATTGCCGCTGATAAATTAGTAGAGAGTTATTGCAGATCTTTTAATACTCCGGTGGTCACATTAAGGCCATTTAATACCTACGGTCCTCGTCAATCTGCCCGTGCAGTGATTCCAACAATCATTACTCAATTATTAACTAAGAGTGAAATATATCTTGGTGATTTAAAACCAATTCGAGACTTTAATTTTGTAGAAGATACAGTAAGAGGTTTTGTTGCCGCAGCTATTTCACCAAACACTTTGGGGCAGACGATTAATATCGGTCATGGCAAAGGCACAACTATTGGCTGTTTAGTGGAAAAATTAATGCTTCTTACATCAATTACTAAGCCAATTATCACTGATGAGCAGCGAGTTCGACCAAAGGATAGCGAAGTGTTTGAATTAATTTGTGACAATTCATTGGCAAAAGAATTAATGGGATGGGAGCCTCAAGTTTCCCTTAATGATGGATTGAATGAGTGTGTGGAATTTGTAAAAGCTAATTTTAGCCTTTTTAAAGTTGGAAAATACGAAGTATAAAGTGCCAACTTCTGAAAAAATGTCTGAGAGTTTATAATGAGTCAATATAAACTATTATTTTGAGCCAAATTTTAACAAAAAAACGAATAAATAGATTTGGTATTGCATGGGCCACGCTCACAATACTAACATTTCTAATTTTATGGCTGTTGAAAGATGATGATGGCGAACGCCAGGTTATCTTATCTATCTTTTGTTTTTTTGTAATGGGTATCACGCTCTTATGGCGATTAACTCTTGATGAGTTAAAACTTCCTTTATTTAATATTGGGTTTATTTTAATTTTTATTACGATTATTTATAGTGTTTATCCAGTGTTTTCATATTGGATGTCTGATTTTCAGTGGACTGCTATTAGTGATCAGCGCATGCGATCATATAAAGTAACATCATCAGATATGGCGTCATTTTCTTTATTTCATTTATCCTATATATTTGCAATGATTGTTGGTTTTTTGACAATAATGAAGAGCTCAAGATTAATATTTTTGCATAAAGCCCCCTTACCCCCTTCAAAGGTAAGTAAAAAAATAATTTTTTCTCTTTTTACCCTTTACATCTTGATCTTAATATGGTTTAAGTTTTCCAGTCTTAGTGGAATATCAAGTGCATATATTGCCCAGCAAATTGCCCATAATTTAGCATCAGTTAAATTTGTTATTGTTGTTGCGTTATTTTATGTGATCACGTTAAGATGGCATAAGCCTCAATGGAGGTATTTAGGCCTAGTATTTATATTTTATAATTTAATTCTAGTATTAATGCAAGAATCAGGAAGGACTCATTTTATACTTTTATTTATTGCATTTTTAATGTTTTATCATAAAAACGTACGGGAATTTTCTTTTAAGTTTGCATTTGTGTTGTTTTCAGTGCTATTGGCAGCCTTTATTATGTGGGGATATGTTAAAACAAATTTAATCTTATCGGTACAAGGTTATTCATTATGGTCAGGATCAAATGAATTTACTTCATTATTTGGAACAGCGTACGATCTACATATAAGACGTGAAATGGGCATATTGCCCGAAGTTCCCCTATATGTTAGATATATAGACATAGTTCTTTCAATACCAAGTCAATTTTTATCTTCATTCAAATGGGATGGACCGCAATGGTATTTAGAGGTTATTGGTTTGCGTGGCACTGGAGTGGGAATGATGTTTGGAGTTATTTCCCAAGGAGTAATTGGCTATGGAATTTTTGAGCTATTAGTCCGGGGTTTGATAACAGGCATACTTTTGGGCTTATTACATAATTGGTATAGAAAAAAAAGCCACCTCTTTTGGCCCAATGTAATTTATGTGTTTATTGCAGTTCGATCATATTACACATACCGCGCTGGAACTGGCTATATTTTTTATGATATTTTTTATCAGTTAATTCCAGCAATGGCTCTTATGGCTTTCATGACAAAAATTATTTTTTATACTAAAAAAAATACCATACATCACAATCGTGATGTTTTTTTAAACACAATAAAATAAGGAGAATATTTTGATTGCTGTATTACTTTCTGCTGGTAAGGGTACACGTATGTACCCCCTTACCGCCAACACCCCTAAATGTTTAATTGATATTGGTAGAGGAAAAACAATACTTGAAAGGCAGCTTGATGTGCTGCAAGAATGTGGTATAACCAAAGTTTATATTGTAGCTGGTTATCGTATTGAGCAAGTTCAGGCAAAAATAAACGGACATAATTTAAATGGTATGGAGGTTGAGGTTTTGCATAATCCTTTCTATGAAACATCAAATAATATAATTTCATTGTGGCTAGCTACTTTAGTTATTCATGAGCCATTTATCTCAATTAATGGCGATGACATATTCACCTCTAGTTTAATAAAAAACCTTCTTAACTCAACAGGAGATATAGTCATGACTATTGATAGAAAGGAAGAATATGATGCAGATGATATGATGATAATAACAACAAAAAATAAAGTTATTGAGGTTAGTAAAGAAGTAGACAGAGATCTTGCTAATGGTGAATCGGTAGGTATTATTAAGTACAGTATATTAGGTCAAAAAATATTAAGAGACACTGTAGATGTAATGCTTCAAAGCCAAGATAATCATCAATTCTTCTATTTAATAGTATTACAGAAAATTATGGATAGTGGTGTCCCAGTTAATTTTTGTGAAGTGTCTCAAGATGAATGGGCGGAAATTGATTTCCATCCTGATGTGACTGAAGTAAGAAATAGGGTCGATCATTTTATGCAAAAAATTCAATTATAAACTTTAAAATTATGGAAACAATTAAAAATTTAAGAGAGCTTTGCCAATCGACAAGACCTTCCGTCTACAATGATTTTTTATCAGTTATATATTATAAAATTTCTATTTATTTTACGTGGGCTTGTTTAAAGTTACACATGTCGGCTAATCAGGTTACAGTTTTTTCAGGTATTGTCGCTATTGCAGGTGGACTGTTGCTCGGATCTGACAATAAATGGCTTGTACTTCTTGGCGCGGTTTGTTTTCACTTATTTGCAATACTAGACATGAGTGATGGAGAGGTTGCAAGATATAGAAAACAAGGTGGAATGTGTGGACATTTTTTAGATTGGTATATGCATTTTATATCCTCTACAGCGTTAATGTTTGGGTTGTTTATCGCAAGTATTGATCTATTGAACTCCACAATACTTATTTTAATTGGGCTTCTTGCGGTTGTTATGCCAATTTTAGATAAAAGTATTCAAAATTCAGGCTGGACTGTTATATGTTGGACGCGCTTACGGGATATTAAGAGTAATTCAACAGCTATTTGTAAAGAAGGAGAGATGTCACATACCTCCTCCTGTAGTGACTCAAGGGATAGGTCTTGGGTCTACCGACGATTCCGATTTTTAATGCTAGCACCCTTGCAAGATCACTGGGCTCCATTGATATTGTTAATAGTTGCAATCATAGATCTTCTGTTATATGTGTTTGACTACCATTTTATAGATTATCGCCTTATTTGGCTGCTTTACGTTGGAGCAATTGGTCCAATTTATTTAGTGTCTCAGGTTAGGCGTTTGGTGAAAACACAAACTTTACATCATGGTTATCAACGATTGGTTTGCTGTAAGAAACAAATAAAATTTCCACAAGATGATTTTTTATAGTTTTTTAGAATAATAAAATGAAAAAATAAAATAGAGGGAAATCAGTTGGTTTTTAAAATTATCCACTACATATTATGGCGCCCCAAATTTTGGATTAATTTTATTAATTTGATTTTAATAAGGCCTGTACGTATAAGGTATAGAATACACAGGTATGGGGTGTATAGTAAGCTATATTATCCAGATTTAATTTTTAATAAATGCAAACTA
>Ga0233440_1001673_pt1 | contig 19738 bp, 9 predicted proteins | sample SI_123_September_5_FD_182791 | JGI IMG/M metagenome (GOLD analysis project Ga0233440, IMG submission 182791) | Seawater microbial communities from Saanich Inlet, British Columbia, Canada - SI_123_September2016_120_MG | ecosystem: Environmental > Aquatic > Marine > Inlet | place: Canada: British... | reverse complement strand
ACAAGTTGTAGTTCTTCGCGGAAGTCGCCGTATTCGTCAAACCAGGGCTCGGAAGGATGCGATGAAGTTATGAAAGAGCTTCCAGACTTAGTGTTGATTGTGGCGTTTACTCCAGTTTCCCAGGCAGCCTCTCCTCTTCGTATTTGTACGATATCAGTAAAGGAATTGTTCAAACTTGCTGTTTGGGCAAAACCTGTTCTAGAAACTACTGAGTTTGGTGAAGTAACGAATTGTTTCAAAGAATAAAGAGCGCCGAGTTCTCCATATTTAATTTTTTGATCATCAGCGCTTCTTGAGATAAACAAATATTGATTTTGTAATTCTCCAGCATCTCCATAGTTGATCGCGGGGATGCCGGCGTTTACAAAATCAGTAGGCGCATCAAGAACCCAAGAAGATTGTTTCACCACCCTGTTGAATGAGTTGCTAAATGTGGTGCCCAAAATTGTTCTCGCGGTGCGATTATCTCTCCAGAATTTGTTATCATAGCCAATTCTCTCGCGTGATCCGCTTGAGAACTCGTTTCTTGTGGAGGGGAACAAGGTCTCAGAGTAACGCACCCAGTTTAGGTTGTAGTCTTGTGCTACGCCAATCAACTGGTCGAATGGTGTGATTGTTGGGTCTTCGGTCTGGAAGACTAGATCATTAAGCTCTCTTTCGTTGAAGTAGATTTTCTCGTTGTTGTGAGTAGCCTTGAGAGTGACGTTTTCGCCGCCGACATCCATGTTTACCATTACGGGTCTACCCTTCATGGAAACCGGAGGTAAGCGGAATTCTTTTATCTCTTCGTTCTTGAGGGCAGTTAGTAGATTCTCCTTGTGCTCTCGGTCCAAGATCGGGTGATCTTTCTGGTGAAGTGTGCGCCAGTTCCAGCCATAGTTATCGCCGCGTCGAATAAGAAGAGTGTGGAGTTTTTGCCCAGATGAAGGGACACTCAAGGCTCCTGTTATTGGAGAAGCGCCTAGGGTGTTGGTTTGAGAGTCAACCGGATCTGTGTTAAAGATGTTTAATCTTGTAGTGTTCTGAAAGATGCCGTTCTTAGAGTAAGACGCCGACACATAATCGAAGAACGGGTAGTAGTTGCCGGTAATCTCGTAGTAAGGGGCGAGTGGCGAGTCTGTCTGCATAAAGCCAGAATAGCGTGGCTCGCAAGTGCCGGTGTGCGTGATTGATGTACCAATCCAAGAGTATTGGCGATCAGAGCGTGGGATTTGATGCTGGATGTTCAGGTTATCATAAACCTCTCTGCAACTTTCGCTCGTAGCCAATAATAGGCTATTGCGATGGGTCTTGTGAAAAGAAGCCAGTTCATCAAACGCATCGTCAGAAGCGCCGGGATTAGACTGATAGACTGAATCACGGAAGAACTTCCCAGCGTGCCTCGCAGCTAAATTTGTTAGACCGAAGTCTTTGCCGGTGTGATCGAAGTTTCTGAATGCTGAATTCTCTTCGGAAACAATGGATGAAGTCACGCCCTGGAATGGGCGGCGAGATGTCATGTTTCTGTAAGGGATCGAGTTATAGACAGATAATTCTGATGCGCGGAAGTCATTGAAAGCAGGCGCAGAAGTCTCTAGTGAACCGGGAGCCGAGAACCTGCTTACTATCACTGTCTTGTTCTTGTAGTTTCCTGAGCCTGTTAGATAGCCAGCATTGTAATCATCAACGAATGAGAAGTGTCCGCCGCGACCTCTCTCTATGTCGAGAATTGTCTTGACGACATCTGCGCCTTGGGCTATAGAAGGTAGTGTTGGCTGTTCGTCAATAAACGCTCTGGGGTTAGAGTGTCCGCCAACCGTGCTAACAACCTGATAGTTGTGTTCATAGTTGCCGAGAATGGTTGAGCCAGTTCTGTGTTGAATGTTACGGATGTTTACAGGACGCTTAGCCAACTCGTCACGGAAGTAGGTTGCCTTTTGAGCGCCCGTCATTGGATAGGGATTTTCGTTTACAGCGTTTGCTTCGGGATAGGGGTAGTCAGCACCAACCATTCCGATTGCGCCAGTAACCGTCGAGCACTTGCCTAAAAGAATCTTCCAAGCCTCGGGACGGTTTAGATAGTTGTCGCCGCCATCGTTTAGCTTGATGTGGCGAGACTGATGTCCACCAACTGCGTAGTTGGTAAATGGTCCCTGCATTGGGCGTTCCATGTCTGGACCATAAACATCATTGTGGAGGTTGGTCACTTCGATGCTTGCTGTTACTCTTGCGACGACCTCTGCGTTATAACCAGAACGAACAGATGAAGAAATTATGTTGAATGGGAATGCAAAGGCAGACTTGACGTTCTTGTAGCCAACTCCCTCTTCCCAATCGCGTCCGTGCTGGACGAGAATGTTTCTCTTGACCTTCGCTGCGGGGTTCTCGGGGGCGTCGGTGGTGTCCTCAAGGGCTACGAGGTCTTCGGTAAAGCCAACGAGGACGTTCTTTGGGACAAAGATGTTATCTTCTTGGTTTACTGGACCGCCTGGATGTAGGGCGGTGTAGGAATAGTGAATGTCTTTGTTGTGCTCGAAGTTTACGCCGCCCTTGATCTCTCTTGAGACCTTGGACTCAAAGACTTGACCCTTAGATAGTGTGCGATATTTAAAACTAGATCGAGAGTATTTGTTGCCCGTGTTCGTAAAACTTCTACCAACGCCGCCATTAGTCTGGTTTGTGGTAACATTACGAATCTGTGTTCTTTCTGCATCGACAGTTGCATCACCAGAAGAAATAGTCCCTTCTCTCTCGGCGCGTTCTTTCCACCAGCTTGAGTTCTCGCTCTCTAGTCCACTGACTGGAGCGTGATTTCTGTTCCAGTTGTAGCGCATCTCTTCCGCACCGAAAGCAACGCCTTCGGTAGATGAAGTAAACGCCATCATCGGGATTCTGTGTTGGTATTTGCTACGCTCTAAGACGTGGGATTCTATTGTGTTTAGAATGTCGGGTGTGTAATCAGCAGAGGCGGGGACTAGTTGACCGATGATTTGGGAAACCGAATCATCAAACCATTTGTAATAGTCTACAAATTTTTCTACTTCTGAGACTTCTGAGACTCTGCGGAAGAAGATTTCTCTTAGCTTCTCAAGACCCTTGTAATTCATTCGGTATTGGTTTACCGGCTGTCCTATAAGGTTGTGAAAATCAACCACACCTGCGAAGAAGTTGAGCATCTCTTCTGAGATTGCTGCGTACATGCTCTTCTCAAGCAAGTAGTGATAGTTTGGAATGGTGTCCAGGGTGTCGAATAACTTATCATCTTCAGTTCTAACTTGAACGAGATTATCGCTGATGACTTTCTCAGGATCGATGAACTGGTGAAGGTTTGACTCTTTCTTGATTACTGCCTTCGTGGATGAGATCCCGAAATGCTTGCCTTGGGCTGGATAGAGGTAACTGGAGATCTCTCCAAGCTTTCCAAATTTTGTTCTGTTCTCGACCGAGCCCGAACTGATGTCTGTTACAGAGAACTCCCCAGCAGCATCAGATGTGGTGATTCCAGAGAAGTCGTAGTTTAGAACGAGAGTGTGAGAATTTAATGTTTTAGCATTGTCGCTATCAAGCGGAGACAGGTGCTTATTGGAGTCTTTGATTCCATAATTCTCAAAGTCATAAGCATGTTGTTTGAGGGTCAAATCATCTAGGCTCTTATTCCAGAAACGAGTCGCTGAGACAAGAACATCTGACTTGTTGATAAGTGAGCCGGTTACGTCTGTTCTTTGGGCACCAACATAAATTCTCTTTGGCGAATGCAGAAGGTCTTGGGCGGAACCCGTAGCCACACTGCCGGTCACCGTGAATGATTCTCTAATTTCACCAAGAAGCTGGTTGTAGCCAGTAAACTCAAGGATGTAGTTAGAGGTAGTTACACCAGCGACAGAGCCAGTTAATCCAAAGGTGTCTGGGCGTAGGCGGACAGAAAGATTCCACTGGTTGTCATTGTAGACACCCAAGAAGTTGCTACTTGTGAGGGTAGTTGAAAGTAGGGATGAACTTAAGCGGAAGCGAATGTTCTTGCTGTAAGCTTGTTCTCTTTCGGCGAAAACGTAGATGCTCGGATCAAAGATTGTGGTGTCTGCGGAGTCAGCGCTCGCAGAGTGAATGCCGAACAAAGAAGACGTGATAAAGTTTCTATCAAACGTGTCGATTGAACGAATAAACTTGGGGAAAATTACATCTGTTTCAAGTGTAAAGCCGTAGCGATCCTCGTGGTTGTTATCGTTTGAGGAAGAAATGTAGCCAAGTTGTGTGCTGTCGGCTGATGCTGTAGAGTAGACGACTGCGCCGAGGTTACTGGGGTTGTTGAAGTTTACAACAGAATCATAAACAGTTGTTTGTTGTAGGTTGTTTTCAAGATCATAAACGAAGTTGTTAGCGTAAGTGTTGAATCTTACGAGTTTGTCGTCAATGTTGAAGGCGCGTAGGACGTTCCTTACTGCCTTGTGAGTCCCCTTTGACTTGAATAGATAAGTCAAGTTGTTGTAGAGGTTGAGGTAAATGAGATTTTTTGTGTCGTTTAAATCAAACTCATAGTTCTCAGTTTCATTTCTGTTTAAGAATCGCTCTATAACATCGGCATCAACGAAAATCTGTGGAGTTTCAAGACCCAAAGAGGCGGGTAGGTGCTCGGCAAACGGGAGTGCCTTGAAAGATGAGCTTGTGTAAACCGGGGTCTTGAAATCGGGGAGGGCGGCGATCTGTAGGCGAATCTTATCGAAGTAAGAGCCTACGATGTGCATCAAGAACTTAAAGTTGCTGTTTTCATCGCTCTCGTGTTCATCGATTACCCAGCCCGGCATCATGCTGCCTATGGAGGCATTGTTGTTAGAATCATAGATAGAACCAGCCTCAATCAAACTTGTTCTTAAAGCAGAGACATCCGGGTGGTTGGCGTAGATAATTGGGTCAAGATACTCTTTCGCGGCAGCGCCAGCAAGCACAATAGCAGAGCCAGTGTTGCGAGTTGTTGAAGTGTAGCCCGTGAATGTTCCGTTTGAAACGCGACCAGAGTAGTCCAAGACCACGCTGTCCTGGGCTGTAACGCCTGTTATGCCTTCGTTAAATTTGTAGTAGACACCGAGTGTCGTGTTAGAAATGTCTGTGTTAGAGCCACCTCTGACCTGCCCAAACCAGTTTCTGCCGATGTCTTGTGCTGTTCTCTCGACCTTCCAGAATCGGAATTCGTCCATCGCGCCGTTTAGGCGTGTTTCGGTCGCAGATCCCGAAGCAACATAGCCAAGTGAACCAGACTGCTCAAATGTGCCTGCGCCTGTTGAGCCTAGATTTGTTTGGGCGTCAAGGGCACCATTGACGTAGAGTCTGGATGCTATTCCTGCGCTGGCGCTCTTGAATGTAAGAGCGTAATGGTTCCATCCGAGAATAGAAGAAGTAGTCGGAGTTGTTCCGATCTTCTGATCAATAATGTTTGGTAGGCTATTCTCCTTCAAACGAACGTGGAATGGAGAGCCAGTTGTTCCAGATAGGAAGATGGTTAGTTCGTCATCTTGTCCTGAACCTGTTATGTGAAAGATTGCTTGCTTGTCGTCTGTCGCAATCGCTGATGAACTTAGCCAGAACTCAACAGAGACACCAGTTTGAAAGTCGCACTTTAAGTTTGATTCTCTTGTGCCCTGACCATAATCAGACGGAAGACCTTCGGTTGTGTAGATGTCTTCATCGTAGATGTTTGCGGTCTCTCGCTGTGAAGATTGCGGATCTTTGAATAGCCCCTTTGTGTTGGAGGCTGCGATTGTGTGTGGTCCGCCCTTTAGGCTGATGTGGGATGTTCCCTTAAAGTCCACGAACCCGTTTGTTCTTGGGTAGGTCGTGTTAAAGATGAACTTCTCGATGTCGAGAGATTTGTTGTAAAAGTTGTTGTATTCTGCGTCAGAGCCGTCGTAGGGGTAGAAGTCAAGAATGCGATCAATCGCAGACTTATAATACATTTCGGCAGAGCCGTACTTTGCGAATGTTTGAGGATCGGTGTAGTCGATCTGTGGCTCAAACGAGTTTTGTTTTTCGACAATCTGTTTTACGTTTCTTGACGACTCCGCGTCTGCGAAAGCATCTTTTTGATTTGTTTCTGAAACATAGTTAGTTGATTTGCCGAATAGGTCTTTAATACTCATAATCTTCTACTCTGAATAGGAATTTCTGGTCTTGCTCAAGCCAGCTTTGACGCTGTGAATCGTAAAACGCAAGTTTGATGCCGTACTCGTAACCGGGTTCGAGCAAGGACATATCAAGATTAAAATAGTTTCCAGAAACATCATAGGAGAGTATTGTTTGAAGATCCGATCCAGTACCGTGTGGTATAGCATTGTAACCATCTAAGACTCTATAAACCCTGAATGATGCGCTAGGAATAATAGTGTTTTCTATTTCGCTTGACGCTACTGTGTAAATAGTTGGGGACCAGTTTTTGCTTCGCACATAAACATTGAAGCGTGCTTCCTCTTCAGAGAAGTATTTGTTTTTAAGATTTTTGATTTTCGTGATGTAGCGGTTGTTACCAGTTGAAACTGCTGTCGCAGCAACCGTCTGTGTGGAGATTGTTCCAGTAAAGTATTGGACGCCGCCTGTGTGCCAAACATCTCGTAGGCTAGAGTAAGTTCCTGTTAGGCAGACCGAGCAGGAATAGATGCCTGTCGAGACATAGCCGCCTGTGGCGGGAGTGGCGATGGTCTGTGTGAGGGCATCGCCACCAAGTGTCTCGTAAAGATCAACATAAATCTCGCCTGTTCCTACTGCCGGGATGTTTGTTAGTCTTCCACGAACGTAATTGTAGAGATAAAGAGTGTTGAGATTGTCTGCTGCTGGTGCGAGAGAAGAAGACATATAGAAATCGCCTCTATCATCCTGTAAAGATGAGTTCCACCGCGCCTCAATTACCGGCTTCTTGAAGAAATATTGTGTTCCTCTCGCAAAGAAGCGTTTGGTGTAGTAGGAGGTCAAAGCGGACTCTTCGGAAGAAGTCAGGCGAATGCCGATGCCGTAGTTGCTCTTTGAGTCATCGATCCACTCTTCAACAAGAGTTGTAACATCTATCTCCAAGTCCTCAAGACCTGTCGAGAATGACTGCGAGTAAGCAGGCAAAGCGTGGTAATCGCCGCCAGCGGAGTCCCAAGCAACACCAGAAGACGCAGAAATCCAGTTAGAGACACCGGAATCTTTGTAGTTTTCGAGGTCTAGACCGTCCCCTTCTGTCCAAGATTTTGAGATAGCTTGTGCGACTAGGGTAAAGTTTCTCGGAACAGTCTTGGAGGTCTCTGCGTTGAATAAACGTAGGTAAAAGCTCACACTATCCTTAGCTGGGATTGTTCCTGCTGTTCTATCGGACTCGATAGAGGCGATGTCGAACTTTGTAAGAACGCGCGAGAGTTCAGCAGACGAAGTAGATTCGCGACCATAGATTGAATAGATCTCACTTACATCAGCCTGACCCATGTTGGAGCCTGTGGCTCTTGTTCTCAGGTTCGACTCGTAAGCATTTACGATTGTGTTGTCGGCATCTGCCTTGTAACGTTTAATAGCCATTATCTTAGCTTACCTTTTATGTCTGTTTCTGGAAACTTCAGTTCTAGGATTGCGTTCTGCGGTGTTAGTAAGTAGTCACCATCGGGTGATAGGTTTTCCTGAACCGGGAACACTACGCTGGAGTAGTCAGAAGAGTTTTTGTTTGTAATCTGAACCTTAACAACATCAAGGACGCCCTTCACTTTGTTTAGTTCCGAGAAAATCTCGGAGATTGAAAGCCTCTCGCCGATGAACATCGGGTCTCTGTATTTGTTTGCTAGCCTCTCGACACAACGATTGAGGACATCAAACTTGTTGGCGGAATTATCAGGCTTGACCATAAAATTGATCCCAAAGTTGATAATGAACGGATCCAAAATGTCTATTGTGTCGTTAATCATTCTGTAGTTGTTGAGCCAAACCTTGAGATTCTTCTTGATTGTGTTATTGGTTGTTGTGAGCTTGCCGAGAGTGTTCTCCGAGATCACGTAAACATTCAAGTTTCTCTTTTGGGAATCTGGGTCCTTCTGGACAGAACAGCGTTTGATTGAGCCAAACTTACGAGGCATCCTGTAGGATAGGTTTTCGTAGTCTTTCTGGGTGACGGCACGATTCTGTGTTGGGAACGTGTCGTAAATTCTCTGCTTGACTTCTGCTGTTGTTGGGTTTGAGACATTACCTACGATTGGCTCCTCGTTAGAAACCTCAACCGAGTTGCGAACAAACGAAACCTCGCTGGCGGCGAGCGTTGAAAGATCCTCAAAGTCCATCAAGACACTTGAGACTTGATTTAGTCCGCCAGCAGCAATGTTTGAGTTTGTTGGATTTGTCTGTCTGAAAGCTATTGTAAGTGTTGTGTTGGCGGGGACAATCCCGAAGCTTCGGTTATTCGTTAATCTGCTTGGGTCAAAAGCCGTGTCTGTAACATAGCTCTTGCCGAAGATGTTCATAGCTACGTTCTGTGGTTCAGCAACCACGTCGGACGCACCATCTTCGCCAGAACCAAATTGAAGATAGACACCTTCAGGCTCGTGGACTACTTGAAACTTTCTACTCACGAGCAGGGGCTTAAGAATAGAAGGCACGTTGTCTGCCTTGTAGTTCTTGTTGGTCAATTCTTTGTAGACGATGTCTTGGGCTAGATAATCAACCTCAAAATATTCGTTTCCATCCGTGTCTGTAACACTGACGATCTCTGAGATGTTTGCGTTTGATAGTTTAATTCTCTTGAATCTCTCAAAGCCTCCAACAACTGCTTGCTCAACACCAAAGAAACCAGAGACAACATCACCATAAGATTTGATGGCGTAGTAACTTGGCGCACCAGTTGTCGTGTCTGTTCTCGCAACAACGACTGGGTTTTTGGGATCCGCGAAGTCAATGTTTTCGGTGAGAACAAAGCTCAAACCATTCTGCGAAGTAAATCTTGTGCCTCTCTTTAGAGTGGGAATGTAAGAGGTCTGCGGTCCTAGACCCGTGGGGGACGCAGGAACCAAGACATAGAGGGCGACCTTTCCGTAAGTTGATGGTCTGCCGGTGTTCTTGTAGCCAAGAATTCGTCCTTGGCGAACTACGTTTCCATACTGATAAGCAGTGTCTAGGAAGGTCTCATTGACGTTGTAGTCAAGATAGAAAGAAAGTTGGTCTCCAACATAAGCGACGGCGTCGAGCATCATCGCCCCAAAAGATCCTTCACTAAAATCCTGAAAAGTGTCTGGATAGAAACGCTCTGCTATTTGTGTGAGATCGTCCCTGATTGATTCGTAATCACGATTGGTGTAGTTGATCGCTACTTTCTTTTTGTTTGTCATAAATTGTCCTCACACTAAATAGTGATTTCTAGCAAATCGCTTGTGGCGATTTGTGGGATGGAATACTCCAAGTAAAGCCCCAATGTGTTAGTGTCTGGATCGGAGCCGGCGAATTGAAGTTTTCTAATCTGGACGGCGGGCATGTATTGGGCTACTTGTTCTCTTATCTTGTTGTCTATTCTCTCGTAGACATCAGACTGAAAGTTCTCAAATAGGAATTGTCTTATGCCTACTCCATACTCAGGCTCCATCACTCTTTCGCCAGGATTGGTCAAGATGAGCATCTTTATGTTCTGCTTTACAAGAGCCTTAATTCTCTTGATCATTGTGTAACCATCGCCCGTATCTTGCGTGAGCGGTAAACTAACTGCGTATGAAGCCACCTATTTCCCTCCAGATTCCATTACTATTTAGTTATTCGTCTTTATTTTCACATAATTGCTCATCGGCATTGAAAGGATTGCTTCTCAAATAACGTCGTTTCCACCAAGGTAGGATTCTCTTGCCGGGTGAGAGTCTAAACTTCTCCCTTAAGGTCTTTAGGTTCGTAGCAACAATTCCGTTGTCTTCTTCTTCAGTAGAACCGAAATCACGGGAGTTGTAGTATTCCTTGAACATCTTCTTGAGTTGTGAGTTAGTTCTTCTCATTGTTGTCTGATCCCACTCATCCCAGGTCAAAACAAACGGTGTGAAAGCGCGGCGCTCCTTCTTGGGATACCAGCCTGGAGTTCCGGGGTCATCAGGATTAAACGAGAGCGATGTATTATCATCGGGATCAGGGAGCGCTTTTCTACCCGGCTTAGTCCCTCCACTATTCTTTTTTGCGTCATCATTAACACTCTCGCCAATAGACGGCAAGAAGGCTAAATCGTTGTAGATAGCAATTGTTGATAAGAGTTTGGCTGGAGGCAGGCAATAACGCATAAACAATTTGAACTTATCATCATCCAACAGGTTATTGATCAGGCAAAGCATTTCCTTACTGCTCGGCTCCAGCGGCTGTAATTTAGATAGAGGGAGATCAAGAACATCTACTTCTACTTTTGTAACTGTTCTCATTGTGCCGCCAACATTTGCGTAGAACTCAAGACCATAACGAAGCCCAAGTTCACCTTGGAGTCCTACGACCGGGCGTCCTGCTGCCTCTCCAGACAGGGCAATAGCATCGTCATCTCTGGTTTTTTGCCCAGCGTAAACAAGTGATAGGGTGCCGGGATAAACATCAGAAACATTTCCCTCTTGTGATGTTATTGCTGATGGAATGTTAAAGGGATCCACATCGTCGCTAGGGTCTTGAGATGTCTTTAGGTAAGCCCGAATTCCAAATGGCTGTGTGCCTGTGGGTCTTGTTGTTTCGACAGCACCTATTCCTTCGCTTCCTGCTTTTACAATTACGTTGTTTGCAAACAAAGTCAAATCTACAGATTCATCGGAGTGCTCTTCGCCAGTCATAAAGGTCTGGTTATCGCCTTCGCCCATTGTGTGATAGTAGCCAATGTAGGGAGTGCCGTCTTCGAGAGCCATCTCATCGCCATTGGTGTAGTTTCTCTGTAGGACTTCACTTGAATCGGCGACACCTTCCTTTAGTTGTCCAAGTAGGTTTAGTTGGCTTCCAGCGGTTAAACCGCTAGCGCCGTGGAGAATGTAGTAGTAGATGTTAGTAGCGTAAGAATCATCAATAAAATCGTTTCTTTTCATTGAGATCTCGAAAGATTCAGCAACCTCTGATAGTTCTTTTTTGACGAACTCTTTGAGTACCATCTTGGCTATGTCTTCTGTTTCTTTTACGACACCTAGGGTGTCTTCATTCCGGTAGTTTTTGAGTGTCTTGAAGATTGTTACTTCGTCGTTTTTCTTTGCTTCTTTCAGATCTTTGCGATCTGGATAGTTGTAGCGCTCCTGAATGTTATTGAGTCTAATCAAAGCCTGGATAACATCCTCGGGAGGGTCAATAACCTCACCCTCATCTAATAGTCTTCCGTAGGTCTGAACCGACTGTTCCAAGAAGGCATACCAGAACTCCTCATCCTTGAACGGATTAAACAACTCGAAGAACTCGTTTTGTTGGGCGTCTTTGAAGCCCTTTTCCATTTCTTCTACTATGAACGATGCGTAAAGATCGCTGAAGTTGTTATCAAAGTCTGGCTTAAACTTAGAGAAGGTAGCGATTGACTTAATAAAATGTAGAACCGAGTGAATTCTACAAGCGGCACTGATTACCGATTGGATTCCGGCTTTACCTGTGCGACTTAGGATTCTGTTGTAGGGAACCTCTGTTACACAATCAGGGTCTCCCGCTAGCCTCTCATCTTCCGACAATCCAGAATAAGACTTCATCATCTCTGATTCTATTTCACTAAAGTCTACGACTTCTGTTCGCTGCGGCTTACAGGGACTAAGTTCTGGAAACACAGTGTCTACGAGCCCAAGCCATCCCGTGTTTTTTGTAGGACGGACATAAACAGGGGGGTTCAAATAGGTGCCGCCGTAGGTCGCAGGATCAAGATAGATGACTCTGGCTTTGTCACCATTTATTTGCTGGTCTCTGCTTTCGCCAAGAATAGCATCCTTGTTGTTTATCGGTCTTGTCTCGCCTTCTCCATCGTCGATCTCTCGTTCTGAATAAAGAACATCTTCGCCTGGATAGAGGTAGTCTGCGGCGGATTCTGTTAAACCATCAAACTCAGCACCGTAGTTAAATGCCTTGTTGTCTGTAGTAGACATAATAGTTAAGAACATCTCATCATAAAGTGTTTTTGTTGTTTCGTTCCAGTAGGATGTTGCTGCTGCTTCTGAAACACCGAGCATCTCGGACATCAAAACTATGGGTGGAGATGTCGCACCAATCGTGTCTAGTGATTGTAGGAATCTTGGGTAATTATCCAGAGTGTCTCCAGAAACTATCTCAAGCGTGTTGTCTTTTGCTAAGAACTCAAATGCAACCTGAGTCTGTTCTGTTTCAGCATCTTGGTTGGTGATAAACTTTTCTGTTACTTTTAGTCTTACGTTGTCTGCGGGAATGTTTCTCTTGTTGTTTAGATCTGCGATGTAGAGACCCATCTCAAGCCTATAACCAGAGTCTTCACTATCTTCTACGTTAGTTTGAAAGGCTACTTTGATGTCTGGATCTGCTTTTCTTTGCTTCTCAACAAAAGTTACCTGCTCTCGCTCGTAGTCTACTTCATAGTTTACTCTGTAGCCATAGTCAGGCAGTTCAAGCGGAGTTGAGCGCTTCTTTATCCTCAGATCTTCAAACGACTTGACTGTTCTTTGATCTTTCTGAATGTTGTTATTGATAGATGGGTCTTCGGTGGTTTTTCCATTGTTCTCCTCTATCATCCATTCCGCGATGTAGACCGGATAAGCGCCTTTTTGTCTCGCCAGACGGGCGTAATTGTCCAAAATTCCCTCGCCTGCGGTGTCCCCTTCGGTGTCCAAGGCGACGCCGCCAGAAACATGAAAGTCAACATACTGCTGCCTGCCTGGATCATTGAAGACCTTTCGCTGGTGGGCTGTGTAGGGTCTGCCGAGTGTGTCGGATAGGACCATGTTCATTAGACCCCAGTTTCTCTCGCCTGGACCGTTGCCGAGCATGTCGTAAGAGAAGGCAACCTTTAGTTGGTCTAGTCCAGCGCCTAGTGCCTGTCCGGTTATCGCCTTTTGTTCGTCTGTCTCGTAGGGAAACAATCCATTATTACAGCCGGGATCTGAAACAATTGGAGGCAAAGCATCCAAAAGGGTGTTAGGGATTCCTTGCTGGATAATGTCGGCAATGTCTCCGAACTGTTCGCCAGGGCGACATAGTTGGGCAATCTGTTCTGGTGATGCTCTTCCATCAAGAATCTGAGATCTCAAGGAGCAAAACTCCTCTATTTGTTCTGGTGACGCACAGAGGCTTGGGTTTGCTGGTAATTGGTCGTCTTCATCTATGGAATCCAAGAACTGCTCTGATTGATCTCGGAACTCTGCTGGGAGTAGGTTGCCGAAGTTTTTAAAGAAGTTGCCGATGTCGCTTCTGTTTGCGAAGGCGGCGCGGAATTCAGGGAATTCAAATTCTACCAGATTATCTACAAGGGACAAGAAAGAATCAGATGGCTCACCCATAGATGCCTCCAATAGTTCTCTTCTTGTGACTGATGAGGCGATTGCTTCGTTGAGCGCTAAGACTCGGTCTCTGTTAGCCATCTCGGGTCCTGCGCCTGCGAGGAGCGAATACATGTCCACAACTGTGTCATCTAATGCGCCCTCATCAGCGTTGGGTCCGCAAATGGACTCTCGCAAAACATCCTTGACTGTGTTTCTACCTGTGAGAATTTCTGGTAGTCCAGCAACGATAGAGCCTGCTGTTTCGAGGGCTTTACAAATAGCGTCACCAATGATTTCACAAACTTTTACCATAAGCTTGAGCAAGACAGAAACAATCGCCCGCTGAATTGCTATTTTGGCGGCGTCCGCCAAGAGTTTTAAAACATCGCGATTAAAAATACCAAACGGATTGTTTAGCATAGGAAGTGTTATGTCGTTTGTGTTTCTACAGAAAGGAAGTTCAATGTCCTTCAAGAAGTCCATCACGCTTGGCGTAAAAAGGGGCGGGCGCGGACAATCAAAGAGTGCAATTACTTTGGAGATTATTTCTGCGCCAGGGAACTTGTTGAGAAAGTCTACCAACTCAAGAAGATTATCGGAATAGACTTCAACAATAGCTAGTAAGTAGGCTTCCATTATCTGGTCTGGGCTTAGCTTTTGTTTTGCTTCTGTCTGGACTGCTCCGATAGCATCTGCGAATGGAGTCTGTGGTCCTGATAGGGCTTCCGGGCTGTCGTAGTCTTTGCCTAGTGATCTGCGGATTACAGAGCCGCCTGGGGGCTGGGCTAATCTATTTGATGGAGTCTGTCCCTCATAGGGACCAGGGACCATCCTCTCTCTTTCTCTGTCGATGTAATCTTCATCTTCCCAAGGCTTGACTATGTTTATCTTTCCAAATAGTGCGGCGCTGCGTCCTGCTGCATCTGGGCGAGTTGAGGAGGGTGCTGTCGCGTCCGAAAGTCGTTGGGCGTTGGTTTGCTCTCCAAAGAGATTGCCCGATTCTAATTTCTGGTTTACAAGCGCATCGAGTTCGGCTTGCTTCTCGGGAGGTAGACCAACAAACAGAACACCAAAGTTCTCTACCGACATTGCTTTAAGGGCTGCCTGGATTGCTCTGGCTAGTGCTTGTTCAAGGGTGAGACCCTTGAAAAGACATTGAATAGCCTCTATCATGAAGTCAAGAAGTCCACAAATCTTCATCGGGTCAAAGGTGCTATTGAACAAACCACGAACATCAATAGAGAGATCTGGCTCTTTGCCTGCTAAGTATTCCCCACACATTCTTACAAAGACATTATCATTTGTCTCAAGTTGCCTGAATGCTTGGTTTTTCGCCATAATGGCGAGTGGATTGTTTTTACCAATCGGAAGGTAATCATTGAGCGGCAAGTCTGGGTCAAAACTTTCACCCATCGCTGCTGCTTCTTTTCGGCGCTCTTCTTCTGTTCTCTTACAAATGTTCTTGTGGAACTGGTAGGCGAGGACATCGGCGATGTTCAAAACTTCGTCAAGAATGTCTTGACCTATTTGTTTGCCCTCATTAGCAAGGGCATCAGTAACACAGGAGCCGGCAGTCTGCTGGGCTTCTGTGTTTAGTAAAACCGTGGAATTGATTACATCAATTTGTGGATAGGTGTTTTCTTTGAGAAACTTTATAAAAGGATCTGGCTCGCGAGCGGTTAAGCCGGTGTCCATCGTGCGGAGGTTTGCGAGGTAGCCCATTGCGGTCTTGTCTTTGAAAGACTCTTTTCTATTGAGAGCAGAAATCTTACGTCCCTTAAAGACGATAGGTTTCTCTCGGCACCCAACGGTAAAGATAGAAAGTTTCTTTAATTTTCTCTCGGCTGTAAAGTTAAACTTGAGCTTGACCACCCTGTCTTTCAGGATCCCTCGCCCAACACTGGGGAGGTTGTAGCCACGGGCAACCAAGAATTGATCTAATTCTATAACAACACGAGACATAAGAGAGGTTCTTGAGAATCCAAGATCTCCATAGATTCCTGGGTTGAATGGCTTTCTGTTATCAACATAAACCATTGTCTCGTTGTCGAGGACCTGCGAGACTTTAGCATAACGAGAATAAAGGTTTAGCCCCTTCCTTACTCTTATGTTCATTTGAACAAGTTCGGACGCCAAAAAAGACACACTTACGGCACCGTTTTCTTCGTCATCTTGATTGTCTTCGTCGGCTTCTTCTATGTTCTCCAGCACACTAAACGGAACTGAATAAAGAAGCTTGAGTCTTGAGTTGGGTCTTGCTTCTAGATCCCAATCTTCATAGACAATTGCCTCTCTCATTTTCGTAAATGACTGGATCCCATCATCTTTGCTGTAGTTATCCAGCAATGAATTAATGGCTTCGTCTCTGTAGTCTTCAAACTTATCGTCGAGGGCTGTGCTCGCATCTTCTGGGCTTGAAGTGCTCTCACCACCTGTGGTTTTGAAGCTTGTCGTAACAGCTACTTCGTAGTTACAAGTTCGCTCATTTAGGCGCGGGGTGTCTATCGTCAAACCTCGCCAGTCCGTCAAGACGGCGTTTGGTTTCGGCACACAATCGAGGCAAACCTTTTCTTCCGTTCCCGGTAATTCTACCTCACACTTGTCTATGAGCAAGTCACCATTCTTGTCTTGGTGCTTTAAAAATTTTGATTGAGCCATTGATCTTCCTATCCCAATAATTAGGTTGTCTTGACGTTTCTGCTTTCTATGTAGCGCTTACCATAAGGCTGTAGATAATTAACATCCCAGAGGGCTTTATCGATAAACAATTGATACATGTTGTAGTTGCTCTTTAGGTGTTTTCCGTTGTAAGCAGCGAATGCTGCGGCACAAGCAGGACCAGCGAGCGGCGCAGGTAATGAAGCTGCTAATGTGTATGCAGCGTTTAATCTAAACTGCGCATTTGACTTTGTTTTTAATAAACTCAACATGTTAGTCATCAATTCTGATAAGTCTTTTAGTGCCTCCACGGTATTTTGTCCCATCGCAACGCCCTGGATTTTATCTATTCTTCCTGCGCCATTAAACAAGCCACCAATTTCAAAGGTTGGCTCCGTATTGTTACCAGCAATCAATTCAATCAAGGGTGCTGGTTGGGAGATCTTACCTCCAAGAGAGTTGGTCTCGCCCTTCATCCCAAAGCCTGTAGCATTTTGGGAGCGCCCTGTAACAATCTTGACGCCTTCTCTACCAATAACGCGCACACCATCAGCTTTGATTCCGATCCCAGAGCGACCTTCCATGTAGCCAGATTTGCCTGGATCAATGCCAAAGTTAAAGTCGATGTTGGTAAGTTGGCTTATGTATACTCGGGCGGCGTCTGATGAAAAGCTGTTATCAACTATCGCACCATCTGGCTTAGGAGCAGATGAGAGTCGCCCCACTACTATATCGATTGCGTTTGCGCCTGTTGCGCCTTGTCCGCCAAAACCAGATGCTTTTCCAGAAGGTCGGTCTTTGCCGAATGTGATGTAGGCGTTGCCATTGTTTATTACCTTATCTTCAGGAGAGAAATTGTATTTTACTACCGGCTCGTAGGTGCTACTTCCAAAAACACCGGATGAATTTAGAGGCTGACCTGTGGGATTATTTCCGTCCAAACCCGCCACTCTTTCATTTACTTTTTGTGCTGCCTTAAAGATGTTTTTCTTTTTTTTATCAAATTTCTCATCATTAAAGATTTTTATTTTTTTTGATTTAGGCATTTGGCGCCTCCTCTTCCCCGTCAGGGATAGCATAGTTTGGCAATTGCTGGCGTTGCTTAATGTACTGATCTCTTATTGTTGTGTTTTCCCAGTGCCAAGATTCTGGTAATCTGCCTGTTTCTCGGAGAGATGGCGGATTTATCCAGCCGTGACGACCGCTCCCGCCGTTATCTAGCCATTTATAAACCTTTGAATTGAATCTATCATATTTTGTTCCCCTTTCACCGTCTTTATCGACATCCACATTGGTGCCATTAACATCAAAAGCGACGCCCCAACCGTGGTTAGAGCTTCCTGGGCGAGCGCCGAATCCTCCATTTCGGAGTCTAACTTGATTGCCATAATCTCTGTATGAATCTGATAACCAAATTACTTCACCAAATTCTTTTTTGTATTCTTCTGCTAACTTCTCGAATGACTCTATTGCTTCTGGAATAAATCTAGCTGTAAAGGATGCTCTATAGAGATCTGACCTTGGGCTAGCCAACAAGCCCGGATCAAACCTGCCATTAAGAACTTCTTGACCATTATAGATCGCACCCAATTGTCTTGTGTCTGGGTGCTGGAGGGTGGTGCCTGTGTAGCCCTTGAAAGATTTGGATGCAGCACCAGAGCTTTTTTCTTTTAAATCCTCTAAGCTAGCCACAACCTGTTTTGAGCCATCAGTCAAGACTTCAACGAGATGAGCCACCTTTGTGTCATACACAAAAGCGCCGGGGGTGAGCCTGATTCTTACATAATTTCCAACTTTTGGCTTTTCAGTAAACGAAGAAGCAAAGACAGTTATGTGCAAGTTTATCAGATCCTTGATTAATCGCTGCTCCGTCAAATCTGTAGAAAGTGCGATGTCACAAGGATCTGGTAAGAAAGAGTGGGGCGAGTTAGCATCAATTATTCTAGCTTTGAAACTGTATTTTGGCAAAGAATCATCGCTAACTGCCGCTGTGGTGGCGTCTGCTTCTGGGATCGAAGAATACAGAGCACCAAGGGAGGATAGGTTCTCTGGGATTGGTGAAGTAAGAACATAGGCAGTGTATTCATCCACTCCCTCCAGGGCATCATATTTAAAAGACTTACGAACAGTTTGCGTCTGAAGATCAAGTGCATCTAGATAGTAGTCAAAACGGGAGTAATCAAGGTAATCCTTCTTGGTGGACATCAGGCTTCTCCCTGAATCATATCAAAGAGACTATTCTTGTCTTCCTCTGACAGACCAACATCCTTGGTTCTCTCCTTTTGTTTGAGGGTGAGAACCTTCACCAGTTGCTCGTTTGAGCGCTGCATAGTTTCGATGTGCTTCGCAGCTACGGGGGAGAGGGCTCTGTTGTTTTCTGCGTTTTGAGCGATCTGATTAGCAAGTTCATTTAGAAACTCTTTCGCAGTGTCGCGGTCGTTTCTTATGTTCTGTATTGCCTCGTCCATCAAATCGTCAAATTCGTCGCTCATATTTTGCCGTCTTCCCAATCTGTTTTGAAGTCTCTGTAATGCTCTCTGAACTTGTTCAAAGAATTTACAACCTGCTTGGTGTTGAGACCAGTGATCTCTCTTAAATAGAGATAAACGGCTTTTTTGTTAAAAATTTCTATGTCGTCTTTGCTCTCGAATAGAACGATAATTGCCTTGTAGACCCGCTCATCGTTCTCTCGCATGTCGTTGAATTCCCAAGTCTTCATGTCTTCGTAGAAAGACTTCCAGAACTCTCGCTCTAATTGGTCTGTGACCCAGGTTTGATCAGTCGCAAGATACTCTTGCTCGTATCTCTTGGGCGCAGCATCATAGTCTACTTCGCGTTGGTTCTTTCGCTTTTGTTTCTTAACCTTATGGATAAACCAGTTCTTTGTAATGACCGAGAAGTAAGAGAATGCCTTGTGTCCCTTGTCTGGTTGGAACTTGTCGAGGATGGTCATAAGCCAAACCTTACACTCCTCACGGAGAACATCTATGTTCGGCAGGGTTGTGAACTTGTAAGTAAACACAATTTTATCAACCATTTCGCTAAATGCTGGTTGTAGCATTTTAACATAGATCTGGGTCTTCTCTCTATTACACTCTGTCGAACAATAGGCTATGATAGCGTTCTCGTGATCCTTGGTGAAATAGTAATTAGGCTTCTTCGATTTGCTGCGTCTCGGCATCAGTTTCTTCTCCGTCTGGTATGTAAATGAAATCAAACTCATCCATGTATTCTCGGAATGAGCGAGCATGATCCATTAGGGATTGTAGTGTTTGGTCGCCGTAGAACGCTTCAAGTTCATAGACTGCCTTCACATGGGTGGCGAAGTTAGCTGCCGCTTCGCGCAGGTCATCTATCTCTGATGAGATAAGGACAAGCTTTTGTGCTACATTGCGAGAATACACAAATAGCATTGCGTTGATACCGAGAGACACCATTAATATAAGTGAAAGTACCATTTCAAGTCTGCTCATAAAGTCCATTGCTTACTTCCTCCTTCATTTCTTTTAGAAGCTCACGATTGGCTTCAATGTATTCGTTTGTGAGGTCGCCAGTGTCCTTAGAATTTGTTAGTTTTTTGTTAAGGACTATCGGCTTACCTAACATTTTTGTGACGCTCTCATGTCCACAGAGGTCGCAAGACTCTCTAACATCCGAGAACGAATGGAGGGCTACGAACTCTTGTT
>Ga0233440_1001670_pt1 | contig 19760 bp, 21 predicted proteins | sample SI_123_September_5_FD_182791 | JGI IMG/M metagenome (GOLD analysis project Ga0233440, IMG submission 182791) | Seawater microbial communities from Saanich Inlet, British Columbia, Canada - SI_123_September2016_120_MG | ecosystem: Environmental > Aquatic > Marine > Inlet | place: Canada: British... | reverse complement strand
CTATCTCCTTCAACCATCAAACCTGTAATAATATCGTTGAATCCTATTGTACCTCCTCCAGCGAAATCATCTTCATCATCTACGTTTGAATAGTAAAGAGTAGCTTCCTTCGCCACAAACAGTCTTCCCATAAAAGAAGTCATAATATACCCATGACTAGGCGGATCTGCTAAATTAGCCATCGCTCCACTCAGGTCTGCGCTCTTAATAGTGTTCGCATCTAGATCAGTTCCTAGGATAGCTAGTCTGTCACCAGCAGCACCTTTATAAACTGTGCCTCCTACGTAAGTAGCTGCTGTACCATAGTCTCCTAAAAGACTATCATCCCAAACTGTACTTGTAGGACTGATAGCATAATGATCGTCACTATGAGTAATAATCAACCATCTCTCAGTTTCATTCTTTTCATAATTCAAAAGGTTCTTAGCACCACCTGTTGAAGCTATGTTTGAAACTTCTTCAAACCCTGTTGAAGTTATAATCGCTCCTGTTTTAGTTATATCGACATTCTCTATGTCAGGACTCCCACCTTTCTGATCCTTATCAGAGTTTGGTGGTAATCTTCTTGGATCAGTTAGTGTATCTAATCCATATGAAAAATCTGTGATACGGGTCATGGGCATAAATATACTTGATTATTTAGTAATTTCTTGGTAACCTTTCCGTAGGTAAAATTTAACCATTTGTTATGAATGCTGTTTGCAAGACCTGTGAAAAACCCTTCCACGTAAAGCCTTGCCTTCTTAAAAAGGGAAAAGGTAAATATTGTTCTCGTGAATGCAGAAAGACTAGTGTGAAAAGGAATTGTAAATTTTGTGGCAAGGAAATGCTTGTACAACCCCACGTCATAAAGAGAGGGCAAGGTGTTTTTTGTAGTCGTTCTTGTAGTGCCAAAGATAAAACTGGTAAAAACGCCAAGCACTGGACTGGCGGTAAATCTACTAAAATATGTAAAAATTGCGGAGTAGAGTTCAAGACCTATTACGACCAACATTTTTGCTCTAGAGACTGCCGAAAGAAAAAACTTGTAGGCAAACTTTCTCCAGGTTGGAAAGGCGGAACTCACACTGGTAATGGATATGTATTTATCCACCAACCCCATCATCCAAATACCAGTAAAGCTGGATATGTATCGGAACATAGGCTTGTCGCTGAAAAATACCTTAAAAGATTTCTGGAACCCACAGAAGTTATTCATCATATAAACATGGTAAGAAGCGATAACAGGCCTGAAAACCTTTATTTGTTCAAAGCTTCTGGTGAACACACCTCTTATCATGCAGATGCCAAAGCTGGACGCTGTGATCCTATCGTTAAGTCTAATTTGATTTAATGTTTTCATTTTTAATTGTTATAGTTATCGTAACTTCCTGCCTTAAATCCACCTAAAAGAGATACTCTATCCCACTTGCTTTTTAGACGAACTCCTTGTTTAAATCCTCCAGGATTTTTAACCGCCTGGTAAACTCTCACCATAGCTTCTCTCGCTAACCTCTCGAACTCTCTAGCTTCATCCCATCTAGTAGCAATCTGGAAAAGTCTCTTAGCTGCTACTAAAGCTACCACCTCATCCCACTTAGAAGACAGGTTACTGTCGGTAAGTCCTGCTGCATCTACTGTTCCTGGCGTTTTAACGTATCTTATTTGGATTGTAGTGGTGTCAGTGGGTAAAACCTTCAACTCTCTTGCTCCATCGGCTATAACGTAATCCTCTGTCCACCAGTAGGCTGAATTTGCTGCTAGTTTGTCGAACTTATCTGTTTCTAGGTAATTGAATATACTTGTTTCTACTCCGTTGGCATCAATGTCCCACAGTTTAACCATTCGGAAATAATCATCTGGTTTAGCTTTTATTCCAGATACAAAGGTTATTTCGTCTCGCTTAATCATCTCTGGTATATCGTAATTATCAAGAATCTCAATAATAGCGTCATTGACTGCTTGAACCTTCGTACCTGAATCGAAGAACGTCTCTGAAGTATTGGCGATCTTCATTTCTAATTGTGTATTATAATCGCTAAATGTACTCATTATTGTATTGTTAAATATGTATTTACTACTATACCTACTAAGGTCGTGATTCCTAGCACGAGTGCTGCCCATTGGATCTTCTTCAACCACTTTATATCTGTACTATTATCACTCGCTACTACTTTTAGTTTAGTTATCTCCTCGTGGATATGACTCAGATGATTGTCTTTTATTGTCGTTACGGTCTCTTTTAATCCCTTGATGTCTCCTAATATCATTGCCTGAAACTGTTTGTCTTCTTTGCAATGAGATTTTAGTTTTTCTTCTAGTATTTGTAAGCCAGGCATAGTTATTGGTTATTCTATATAAGGTATTTGTCTAAAGTCTCTGATTACACAATCTTGGTCCATATCAAGTACGCTCCAACCACCAGTACCAGTGTAAGTTGCTTCTGTTCCTGTTCCTATTGATACACCGTCAACAAACAACTCCCATAGATTGTTTTTATCTCTTGTGACTTTAATGTCTATCTCTATCCCCACAGCTCTAGTTGTTGTATCTTCTACTATTATATCCGCTGCTCTTCGTAACCTAACAGTCCCATCATCACGATAAGATACATTGTAAGAGTTGGCTGCACCAAATAATCCGTGTTTATCAGTATGGATAAATAGCCAAGAGCAGAAGTTAGCAGCACCACGATTCATCTTACATCCCCAAGTACCATAAGCCTGTGTACTTGGTCGTGAACCTTGTGTCCCTGCCGCATCTGTTGTAATCCGTTTAGTACCGTTCCCCATTCCTGTATCTACTATCGTTGTATTTGTTCCATTCAATTCCCAGTCTGTATTACTCAAGAATCCTGCGTTCTCTGCGGCTACGCTCACGTTCCAGCCCCTACCATCAGCTATGTAAACTGGGTCGGAGTTGGGTACTTCTTGAACAGTTATATCGTCCCAAGCTGTGTATCCTGATGTTTGTCCTGAACTATACAAAATAAAATCCTCTCCAGCATTTGTCCAGTTTTTAACAAAATCAAAGTATTGCCAACTTGTTGATGTTGTTCCCTGCCACATAATTCCACCAAAATCGTTTATCTGTGGATTCCAAGTTCCATCACTTTTAGCCCATCCCCTGAACCTGTAAGTCTTGCCGACCTGAACCAAATTATTAACTCTTGCCCCTGGTCCAGCCGTACCATTATAAGATACCTTCAAATACTGACTACCTGAATGTGGTGTATCTGTTTCCTTTGCTAAACTGGCATTATTGAACACAACATAGTCCGCCACGCCTACAGCTTCCATATCACCATCTGGTAACAGGTTTCTAGCGGGGTCGCTTAACTGTTTAATATCAACTCTGTCGTAATGTCCTTCTTGTAAACTTTCTCCGTAGAGTTGCGAACATTCTGCGTCAGTCAATAAGGCATTTATTATCTGTACGTTACGGAACTTCCCATCAAAGAAATTACTGCCATCTAATGCTCCTATAGTTAAAAATGAATTCCTATCTCCGTACGTTTGCATGAATCCCGTTGAAGTGTCTTCAAGAACCCCGTCAACAAACGTCTTCCAGATTTGGTTAGCGTTATCTATCGCCAAGGTGAATTGATGCCAGTCAGTATCAACATCAATATTGGTGTCATCATTTGTGGTTCCACCGCCACCACCACTTCTTGAGATGATGTTGTATTGGTCGGACAAATGATTTATCGCAAATGCCCACATTTCATTACTCCCAGCATCATCCCACATGCTCACAAGATAAGCCGAGCTCGTGTAATCAGCTTTGTCTGATTTGAACCAGAAACTTACAGTCATAACGTCTTCGCAGAATAGACTCACATTGTACGGAACTTTCAAGTAATCTGTAGCACCATCGAACTTGAGACATCTACCCCCTGAGCTATTCGTGAAGTACGGAGAGCCATTGAAAGCCGCATTGTTCCCGTTACCTGATAAGTCGGATATTGTCCCTAACCTATAGTCATTGTGGAAGACCGTATTCGCTAAATATTTGTCCTTAATTTTTGTCATATTTATAAGTTAAAATTTCTAAACATATAATCGTGTAGCCATTTAGCTTGTGTAAGAGTTAATTCAAACGGGAACACTATTGGAAATTTCAAACTACCATCAAAATTTAAACCTCCATAAGAAGCTTCCCCTATCCACATATCTGCTGTGTTTACAATACTTCCAGTAAATCCAGATAAGCCATCGTTTGTCTGTGCTTGTTTCGCTCCATCAACATAGAAACTTATCCCCGCCTCTGCCTCGCTTCCGCTATAGGTGATAGTAGCACTATGCCACTGTCCGTCATTCCAAGCAGTATCAGTATGCGCCCTTAAACCTGTCAATGTTCCATTCTCATAAGCTCTGTATTCAATTTTCCCCGTAGCAGAGAAGTTCACAGCTACACCTTTGTAAGTAGCTGCTGGATCAGATTTACTAAATGCAACTGAAACACCAGTGTTAGTTGTTCTGAATAAGAATGAAAAACTATGAGGAGAATCTTTCTCGAAAACATTATTGAATTCTGTACTCTGTCCTATTTCTAAATGGTCATTCGCCCCATCTAAACTCACTCCATTATTGTCTAGCAAGGTAGGTCCTTCAACTCCTGCACCCGTTCCCCAAAAGCATTCGTCAGTTTGGACATGCCCCAGGCTTGGAGTAATCTCGTTAGAACCATCGTTATAATAAGTTCTTAAAGGTAGCCATACTTCTGACTGTTCGGGTGTGGGTTCTTTAAAAGTTCGTTGAGTGTATTTGTCAGAAACTTCTTCTGCTGTGAGCACTCTGTTGTACACAGTAAAGTTTTGATAAGTTCCATCCGCTGTCCTTGATTGATTGCTTCTATTCCCAATAATCATATTAGTTGAACCAGCGACAGGTGTTCCGCTACTTGCGGGTGTACCTGAAACTACTCCGTTAATGTAAATTGTTGTATCACCAGTAGCAGGCCTCGTAACGACTATGTGGTACGTATTTCCCGCTTTAATACTATCAGTTGCAGCATTAGCTGAATTCCCAAAGAAGTTAGAGGTAACATTCAAAGTATCATTTGTATCGTTTGTAACAATCACAAACTGGTCATTAGAAACCAAATACCCAGTATTAGCTTCCCCGTAACCGTTTACATAATAGAGCATCTCAATTGAGACATCTCCTGTACCGATATAATCTTTGCCTGTATCAGCTTTAGAATCAGCTCCATCGAATACTCCTCCATTGTTCATTACTACATCAGTTAAGGTAAGGCCGTTATCAGCAACGTATTGGTTGTTTATAAACCCCTCTCTAAAGATAACGTCCTCTGCTGGTATCTGAGCGTATTTTAAACTCATAATATAATTAGGTTAGTTTATACTTCAATCGCTTTAACTGGTTCCGTGTAATTCTTATAAGCCATTAACTCTTGATGCAACTTCTTTACTTGACTCGGCAACAGGCCTACCTCTGATGCTATTTTTGTATATTGCGGATCTACTAATAGTAAATCGTAAGCCTCTTTGACCCTGTTCTCAGTCATCGAAGGTTTAGTTGCTACCTCTGTTTCTGCTTTTGCAGTATCAGCGGTGATTGTCTCCTCCAGTATGTGTTTACTCAGAGTAGGACATAATTTTGCGTAATCCATTTTGTTTAGGTTAAATTATTAAATTTCTTGTACCTCTAGCCAGATCGCTACTGTTCTACCTGAATCTGGGGAATGGACACTAGCACTTATTCTAGTTCCCTTGTTGAATACAAAATCAGTTCCCATACCTGCTCCAGTAGCTTTATTCTTTTTTGTTGCGAATATACTTTCAGTAAAATATGGCGCACCACTATTAGCAGATAATCTGATTAAAGTATTCTCATCGTGCGAAGGCGCTAGTTGATAAGATATAACCTTAAATGGTTTATCAATAGCATTAGCAGCAATTAGTTCCGTATCACTACCATAAGCTCCATCTCCTGCTGTAATAGATGTTCCTGTTAAATCTGCTGGACTCATTTCTATTGCAAATTGTCCAAATATATTACTCCATCCATGGTCGCCCACTTCATCATCTACATTTACAGTATTACCGTGGAAAGAAACACTTTCAAAATGTTGCTCATTTCCTGCATCAAGGTCCAATCCTATGGCACAATCACCAATTTCTAATTGCCAGAAGTAATTACCGTCAGAATCTGCATTAATAATCTGTATCCCAGTTAAACAATTGTGGAAATTTACGCGAGTAGTTGTGTTGATTTTAGCTGTATCCATATACAAACCAGTCGTGTGAGTTACATGCCCTTGTATTTGTACATCCTCTATTCTGCCTCCACGAACAAACGCAGCAGAACCATCAATGTGAATACTCGTATTTGCGTGAGTTGTTGCCTCTGAATTAAAACCACAGTGCCTTACTCTGTATCCTGACTTTGTAAAGATAACACCTCCAACTGAACCCCCCGCTCCGTTGTCAGTTGAAAATAGTGCTAAATCTTCTATAGACGCTTTCCCTGTGAATTTAAATATAGAAGTAGCATCAGAGTGTTCATTCCTAACAGGTGCCCATAATCTATGGGTTCCTTTAATCTCATAGTTCCCACTCCAAGTAGGATCGCCTGTAGTGTTTATATCGTAATAAGTGGCGGTTGGCCCAACAAGAATCAAAGTACAGTCATTAGCGTCTGTTGAAGCCGCATCTAATGCGTCCTGGATAGTTGTGTAAGCGTTTGACCAACTACTGCCGTCTGATCCATTGCCATCAGGTGAAACGTATAGAGTCGCTGTTACTGCTCGTCCTGTAACAGAACTACCTGTAGATTCAGTCCAGACCTGATCTCCTAGTGTTGGTTTGCTAGATTTTTTTGTCATATATATTGGTTAAGCTAATGTTAGTGAACCCCCGTTCATAACCTTATATTCGAAGAATATTTTCATGTCAAAGTCTACTGGGTTATCGGAGGTCGTATAATGGAGCCTAATGTAATTAGTAGCGCCGTTCTTTGCTGTTATCGAAAACGGTCGTCCAGCTTTTTTTACATCTTGTGTTTCTAATAATCGGCATTGACTAGCGTCACTCACTGAATAAGCACTTGCAGCTACCTTATCCTTCGTAAAGAATGTTCCAACTGGCATATTACTTAATGTAGCACCATCTAAAGTCAACACTACAGTATTAATACCATCGTAAATATCAGCATACATGTTGGTCAGATTTGTTAGCGTTCCAACTCTAGTTATTTCAGCCCATTGGTCTATTACTAAAATAGTACCAGTGAACTCAAACACATTAACTGTTTGCGCTCCAGTCCCTCCTATAGTAGCGTCCACTTCGTAAATACAAGTCGAATTTAGATCTACTTTGTCACTCATTGTTGGTTTACCACATTGTCTCATTTTATTGGGTTAAGCTACTGCTACTCCAGCACCATTCGATAGAGGTGTCACGAAAGCGTAAAAAGCTATCGTTCCACTATCTATTTGCGCTGAACAAGTAAGAATAATATTAGCCCCTCCCACGATAATATACTCTCTCATCGTACTTAGAGCTTCGATGTCTGAATCAGGTGAAGCGTCATGCCATATCTCACCTGCATCAATATCTGTTGCCAAGGTAGTAGCAATCATTGCGTCCGTGCTTCCAGCTACTCCTACCTCAACATTACCTGCTGCGGCAGAAGCTACATTAACAGAACAAGCAGCTACGATTTTGACAATAAGATCACCTGTAACGGTGAAAAGATTTACTGCTCCTGTGTCGTTTGCGAACTCGAGAGTCTTTGTTGCTGCCGCCGCTGGACCACCAACTGCCCCATAAATAGCACTTACTCTTGCATAAAGAGAATTCCCCATTGTATCTGTCTTATTACCAATAACATCTCTCATTTGACTGTTATCAGCCGAGTTTTGAGTAGGTACATCATGGAATCCGTCAATCGCAATCCCTGCCGTTACGTTCTGTTTGGCGTAAGCCATCAACGATTCCTCTGCACTCACCGTGCCTGCTGCTGCTGCATCAGTTTTGTTACCGACTACATCACGCTCTTCTATGTTTGTAGCGACATCTGCCACTGGAACATGGTCTTTTGAAGTTACATATACTGTCATAATATTATTAGGTTATAGGTTAGTACATTTTCTTAGAGTAGACAGTGATTCCACCATCGTTGTTCCCACCTGCTGTCGTATCTTTAATTCTCAAGTATTTGAAAGGAACTGGTGTATCTATAATCCACATACTTATCGCTGCGACACTCGCTACCCCTGTTAGAGCTGCTGTAACGGCTTGGTAAGTACAAGAAGCTGGAGCTGTTCCGTCATCCTGACAAGTACCCTCTAAAGTTATTATATGAGTGTCTCCTCCTCCAGCATCAACTGCTGCTATTTGGAGATTGATATACTTGTACCCGTTCAGATCATAGTACAGATATTGAGGAGTAGCATTTAGAACTGTTGTTAATGTTCCTGTTTCTGCTACATACTGAGTATTCAAAGGCGCTACTTCATAAACTTTTTGTGAATCTGTACCTGAATCGTATCCTTTAGTCTCAACCAATAAATGTCTATCAATAGACATCCCCAACACTCCAGTTTGTCCGTCAGCTACGTTATCTCCTGCTGCTGTATATTGACCAAACATCGCTGTACCTATACTTGTCCCAAGAGTAAAAGCTGCTTCATCAGCGTACTGTCCTGCTCCTGTTCCAGAAGTTTCAACATACAAAGCACCAGTAGCATTCACCTGCAATGGAGCAATCTCGTTATCTGTATCAGCTAAAGCTGCCAAAGTATCGTTTCTCACTACACCGATTACAAGACCTTTAGAAGAAGCCTCTGTATAAGTAGCTGTGCCTAAAACTGCTACTGCATCGTCTATCAACTCTACTGCTGTCTTTATAGATGTCTGTGTTGCCTCTGTAAGCACTGCTCCTGCTGCGTCAATGTGTTGAACGGCAAGAACCATTGTATTTGTTGTACGAGCTGTATCAGCCGTGTTTATGTCCCATACGTTAGTTCCTGCTGCATCTAAACCTTTCACTTTACCTATTTCTATATCTCCTGCTTCGAGAGTAACTGTTTGGAGACTTCTGTTATATACTCCTGAACCTGCTGATACTGTGTTCGCTTTGATCGTAAGGTTTCCGTAATTAGCTGCTACTCCTACCTCTTTAGCGTAGATTCTTATTCCTTTAGTACATACAGGCAACTGAATACGTTTAGAGTAAGCTGCTGCTGCTGCTCCATCAATTCTGTAAGTCCATCCTTCTAATACGATTTGGTTTGCTGAATCGTCAAGATATTCGACTGTTTCTGGGACCCAAGTCATTGTGTTTGCAAGGTCTGGTCTACCTCCAACTGATCCTGAACCGAATTCTATGTAAAACTCTACATAGTTACTTGTCTCTGCTGCACCTGTTGTATAGGTGATCTCTAATGTTGTTTGTGTTTCAGAATATAACTGAAACCATTTATTTGTTCCATCAACTGTTTGCAGTTCATCGTCCATCAATACATAAGCATTGGTTAGTACGTCTGCTGAACAGATTGTTGTTGTTCCTACTTGTTCTGACATATTATAATGTGTTAAGTGGTATTGTCTATTGTCTATTGTCTAGGTCCTTGAGAGAGAGTGGATTGTTCCACTCCCCCTTCAAGAATCACTATTTTATGCAAAGGTAATTCCAGCCACCAATTCTGCTTGGCAAGCTGCATACCAATAAGTTCCGTCGCACCATACCTCTACTCTATCTCCTGTATTCGCTTGACCGTCCGCTAATGTGATTGTGGTTATCGGAGTGTCAGCCGTAGCTGCACTACTTCCACCTGCATCTTCTGCTGTCACAACACTACCGAGAATAACGGCTGCTGCTGCATTAGTTGTTATTGTGTAACTAGCACCCGCAGGTGAAGCTGTAACAATAAACGTGTAATGAAGCCCTGCTGCTGGAGCAGGAAGTGTTGAAGCGAATTCAACTGCGTTATTCAAGAAGAATACTGAACCAGTTTCAGCCGCACTAATTATGTTAGTCGCTGCTACTACTTCTGTAAGATCTTTATAAAGTACAGTTGATAAAGTTGACAATCCTGAAACTCCTAAAGCATCACTGAGCGTGACTGCGCCAGTTACTCCTAGAGCACCTCCTACTGACAGATCTTCATCAAATACTACATTACCAGCATCGACTTTGATAGCTTCGATGTTAGCACCTGTAACATTGATATAAAGTCCATAACATCCTGCTACACAAGCTCCTGTAGAGTGTTCGATTGCCATCAAATTAGATGTACTTGAGATCGAACCTGTAGAAGTGATATTGAATAGATCTGCACCTGCTGAAAGGTTACCAGAGTGAGTGATGTCGATTGCTGCTCCTTCTCCTGAAGCTCCTGTTGCTGCTGAGTTAATCATAAGAGCTCTACCTGCTACGTTAGTACCCATAGTAAGGCTCATACAATCTCCTGTAGCTGCTCCTGTACCGTAATTAACCAAGAAAGCTGCACCAGTGTGAACCGAATCAATATCGAGTTCGATGATGTTTCCTGCACCTGTGTTGGTTACAGTTACATCAAGAACACCTACATCTCCATTCCCATCGAACTTAATGTCGATAAGATCAACTGTACGTGTTCCTGCACCGCCATCGATGTAAAGGAATTCTTCGCCTACTGCTGCATTCATATCTACACTGATAACTGAGCCAGCTCCATTACCGTCCATACTAAGGTCGATAAGTGAACCAGAACCAGTATTAGTGTCTGTGACATTTAAGAAAGCTACGTTTCCAGTACCATCGTTGGTAACAGAGATCAAATCAGCAGTCCTAGCTCCTGCACCTGCATCGAGCAATAGGAATTCTTCATCAATCGCTGCATTCATGTCTACTGCTAGACAAGCTCCACCACCATTTCCATCCATACTGATGTCTATCAAAGACCCTGTTCCTGTATTACTGTCTGTAATATCTAGGAAAGAAACATCACCGTCTCCATCATTAGTTACAACGATCAAATCAACAGTTCTAGTTCCTCCACCTGCGTCTAATACCAAGAATTCTTCACCGACAGCCGCATTCATGTCGACGTTCATCACTGCTCCTGTACCAATACCATCCATAGCTATATCGAATAGATACCCGCTTCCAGTATTCGTATCAGTAATAGAGAATAGGTCAACATTACCTGCACCATCGTTTGTAATCTCGACTAGGTTGACAGTACGAATACCACCACCTGCATCAAGAATCAAGAACTCCTCGCCAACGGCTGCGTTCATGTCAATATTCATTACAGCACCTCCACCAATACCGTCCATAGCGATGTCAAAGACATGTCCGCTACCTGTATTAGTGTCAGTTATTGAAAGGAAATCTACATTTCCACTACCGTCATTAGTGACTTCGATCAAACTAGCTGTTCTTGCTCCACCACCAGCGTCGAGTTCTAAGAACTCTTCACCTACAGCGGCGTTCATATCAACAGTAAATACTGCACCAGTTCCGACTCCGTCCATGTTGATATCGAATAATGAACCTGATCCAGTGTTAGAATCAACGATTGAGAATGCATCAACGTCACCATCACCATCATTCTTGATCTCAATCAAGTTTGCAGTTCTGGTTGCTGCACCTGCATCAATATAGATACATTCAGCACCTACCGCAGCGTTCATGTCAATATTGATAACACCTCCATCTGAACCGATACCATTCATCACTACTCCAATAACTGGTCCTGTACCAGTGTTAGTCGAAGTAATGTTAAACGCGCCAACATCACCATCTCCGTCGTGCTTAAGGTCCACTAGAACAGCAGTACGTGTACCGCCTCCACCGTCTATATAGATACCTTTTGCTCCGACACCTAAATTAAGATCAATATCGATACAGTTACCTGTAAAGGTAGTATCTACAGCTAGATCGAGCATATTACCTGTACCAGCTCCACTTTTTACGAGCTCGAACATATTCAATGCCCCTGCACTCGCGTCTGTCCATGTTGTTGCTCCTTCATCCATTGTGACATCTTGTCCAATAGAATAAGCCGCATCAAGCGAACCTGTAACTCCACCTCCACCTCCGTTCATTTTAACAGAGCTAGAGCCATCCCACCAGTACACATCTGTACCAATTCTGTGAATCAGATATGAACTTGTGTCTGTTGGTTGTACTGCTGTATTAAGCAGATAACCAATGTCTGTTTGTACCCCTGACGTAAAGTACGTCGCATTAGGGTAAGTATGATTTTTTGCCATTATATAATTGTTAGGGATAAAGGGGGAGGCTATCTTCCCGAAGGCTTACTGACTACATCCCATGTAGCGTCAACACCTCCCCTCAGTTAAATTTTTAAACACCTGTCGAACCAACAACACCTAGGTAATCAGTTGCTCCTTGTACTTGTACGAAGCGAACTTTTTCCCACATATTGTCTGTATCCTCGTCTGTGTACATCTTCATAGCTGGAGATACTTTCTGATAAGCTGTTAGCGAATGCCACATTTTATCAGTCATGAGATACCAAGCTGTAGTTGATTGAGAGTCCAATAGAGGCCATACAACTACTTGGATGTTCAAAGAGTTCAGGAAGTTCTTCTTACGATCTGCTGTTTCTGGACCGTCAGTTGAGTACACGAGTTCGTGTGCTTTCTTAGCTAAAGCTCTTGGTACTACCAAATAAGCGATATCTAAAGGCATAACGAGTCCTTCGTGGTCTTCTTGCTGTCCTAGAGCTACATAACCTAGATTTAGGTTAGTCTCTGTCAACGCTCCTGAGAGTAGGTTAGACTGAGTTGTTCCTGTATCACCTACGCTATGTGAAGCACTGAACAAGTAAGCTCCGTCCCAAGTTGTTGTGTCGTCGAATCCACCACTAATAACAGCTTGCATTAGATCGTCTTGTTTGTAACGAGCACGATAACCTGCTTTACGCATCATTTTCATAGTCGTTCCATAGTTTGAGAAATCCTCCATCAAAGCAGTGATTCCCCATTTTCTTTTGTATTCTACTGAAGTGTAAGTAACTGTCCCCAATTCTCTTGTAGTAGATGCTGGGTAAGCTGCTCCTTCTGCAACTTGTGGAATATCGCCATCAGATGTTACAACTGATTCTTTTTCATTCAGTCTATCTGGTGTCTCGATATTGAAAAGTTTAGATCCGATAGGAGTATATTTCTCATATCCAGAAAGATATTCTTTCTTCACGAGAAGGTCCACTTCACTAGGTTTTAAACCTGTAAACATTTTTTAAGGGTTAAATAATAATTAAGTTACACATTCATTCACAACTACCGCTACGTTTAGTCCATTAGTCGTGTCGAATTCTGAATAACCTGTTGCTGGGCGTACGATACGCATAAATCCATTAGTAGTATCGTTTTCGTCGATAGTTTGTGTAGAACCTGAAAGATCAAGTGTTACACGAGTATCAATAACTGATTGAGCTAGGTTTCCTGGTGTTGTTGCTGTACCTAGGAGTCTCATAAATGGACACCATATACCTTGCACCGTACCGTCTACACCTGCTGTCTCGTCTGATGCTTTAGTACATAGATACACTCTGTTTAAAGTAAGAGTGTCTGTATCTCCGTTAGCACCAAGCTTAACGTAACCTGGATTTCCATCGTCTGTTCTGAAGAGGTCGCCCACAGAGATTGAAGCTGTTGTTCCAGCTACAACGTCTTTTACGACACTTACTACAGCAGCATTTGGAGATATAGATCCGTCAAATTGAAAATTTGCCATATTTGCTTGTTAAGAAATATTATAGTCCTGGTAATTCCATTACTGGTTTACCGAACTGGTCTTTTTTATGTAATCCTTTCACCCTATCAATATCAGTGGCAAACTCTTTCTTATCAAGATGCTGTGAATCAGAATAATCACTCAATCCAGTTGTGATCGTTACCTCTTTTTTAAGAGGTTTCTCTGCTTCGCCACCGTCAGGAACGTAATCCCCTGTATTAGCGGCTGCTTTCTTCTGATTTACTATCAACGCTGCGTCTCTGATAGCATCTTCATCTCCACCAAGGATGTTTACTTTAGATTTGAATCTTTCGTATTCCTCGGTAGTGAACCCGTACTCTTTAGCTTTCGCCTGTAGAGTCTGTTCAGTGTTGAGTTCTAGGCTTTCTTTGATTGCCTTTGCCTCTGCTTTAACTCGTTCCTCTTCACGGATCTTTTCGACATCAACACTTTTATCCTCGACCGTCTTTTCTCCAACTATGAAATCATAGTCATCCCCGAATTTGGTCTTGAGATAGTTAGCAGTAGAAGGATCTTCTAAGAGCATATCCTTTACCTGTTGTCTTGATGTCTCACTAGATCGTGCTAATGAAACGAATTTGGAAGCGATAGACTTCTTCTCGTTACCGAGATTAGCAATCACTTGTCCTGCTGAACGCTTGTCATCTGAGCTTTCTTGCTTTGATGAGTCGTTTGTAGAGGTTTCTTCCTCTGTACCTTGAGCAGTGTTGACCACTTCATCGGTACTGTCTTCCACCTTGACCTCGACTTCTGTCTTGTCATCGGTTGAGACTGCGTCTGTGTCACCCATATTAAATGGTTAAGAACTAAAACAGCTTAAGAAGCTGATAAGAAGGCTTTTGCCCTCTCTATCAACCGCCTATTGCGTGTCTGATACCAGTGATTTCAAATATCTTTTCGCATCTTCCTTCTTCGAATCTCTTTTCTTTACAGCGTTTTCTCTAGCTTTTACTGCTGATTTCATGAACTCAATATAACTTCTGGCCAAGGTTAGCTGGCCCGCCAGGTATCCCTGGTTGTACTTGCCCTTGCGGTGCTTGTACAGGAGGTCTTGCTCCGCTTGTCGGAGTTTGTCCTCCCAAAACTTGAGCATTATCCTGTACTGGGTTGATCCCGCTGACTCCCTCAGCTCCTGCCATTCCTTCTTTGCGATCGGCAACAGGGATTGAGTTTTGTAATTGAGCATTTTCTAATGTGTTATTAATATGTTTATCCAAAGCTTTCTCAGCCTTCTTAGTAGCGTGCTTCTTGAAGAATGCACCGTTTTTGAATTGGATGTGTTTCTCTACCTCATCAACTGAATCTTCATCAGGTCTTAATTGTGGAGTAAGTCCCATCATTATCTGTTCATGTTCAGCATTGATTGCATCTAGCTCGTATCCTTCCCTTGCTACTGTTGGGAAGATGTCTTGTAATTCGTTATCTAATCCTAGATTCCTGAACTGCACTTTAATCAATTCAGGCACACTCATGTCTCCCAAAACATCTTTAACCATATTAGGATCAACCTGAGCTAGTGTTCCTATTGTTTGGAATACAGAACTAATCATCATGGTAAGCTTCTCAGTCTGGTCTCTCTTTAATTCCTCATCCTTTTGAGCTGGAATAACCTCTACCTCATGGTCATCGAACAACTTAGACACCTCTTCATTAAGAGAGAATTGTCCTCCAGCACCGAATCCTTGTACAAATCTAACTCCTGAATCATCGTTATCCTGTAAAACATCGTATCCTTTCACTTTAATATAATTGTATTTAGTCTCCTTACCATCCTTATACGGTTCAGCCAACTCATTTTTAATAAGTGAGACCATCTGATTAACTAGATAGAACTCTGTATCATAGATGTTTCTCTTGGTAGCTCCATCTATACTCTTATTAAGAGACTGCATTTTAGCTAATGTTTGAGTAGCTAATTGGTTAGGATTAGATTGTAAAGCTGTTGTGTCGTCACTTGTTACTGATATTCTCGAGTTCTCTACCATCTGAATAACCGAAAGAACTCCTTGACTAACTCCTCCTCCTGCTCTTAGAGGCATAATATGATCTTGCAACTTACCTCCTGCTGGTCCTCGTACGGTGAAGATAGCTCCTGATTCTAACTCTTGTTCTTCTGCATTGAATCCAATATCACCATCTACTACTAATGCAGGTTGAACAGATAACATAATGTCGTCTATAGCTAGGTTGATGATCTTCTCCCTGAATAAATTGTAAGGCATGTTTAGGCAAATCTCTCCTATTCCGTTGATAGAATCTAGTCTATGTATGTTCCTATACTGATGGAATGGTAATTGTTTATGACTCAATGGAATACCTTCTTTACTCTCGAATATCTTTATCCCTCCAGTAGCGTAACCTATGAATTCATCGTTTATAATGTCCCAGTATTCCAGAACCCATACGAATTCAACAGCTCCGCTATTCTCCTCACTCTCATGTGGACTTTCCCACTCATCGTCTCCCCATATATTAGAGTTATCCCATGTACTAGGTTCGACTTTATCCATATTCTCCCATTTCTTCATCTTACCTACTGTCTTAAATGTATCTATATGATATATCCTTCTTCTAAAAACGTAAGGACATGAATTTAATCCTGTATGATCGTGTAATTGTTTATATCCTGGTGCTGGGAATAGATGTCTCCAGTCCACTTTCTCTGCTGAAAGTCCTGAATAACTCGTTCCTTCTGTACCATCCTTGAACTTACGCTTCCAAGTCTGAGGCATTAAACATAAACAACCACTACCAAATGCCGTAGCATCAGCGATTGCAGCCATTTTAACCGATTCTAGGTTGGAAGTGACCTTGTGATGATCAACTGCGCTCTGAAGCCCAATACAACCGTCTCCTGAGCCTGTAGCTCTCGCTTCTGGCAAAACCTTGAGATATTCGTTGTAACGTCTTATAACGTATCCCATTGTTTCAGGGAATCTATAAACTTGTTCACCTTCTTCACCTCTTGAAAGATGTCTTTCGAACTCATATAACCATAAATAACCCTTCTCTATTCGATCGAGTTCATCTTGTTTAGCATCCCAACAAGCTGTCCACCTTTTTCTGATTTGATCTTCAGTCATGTAACAAAGAATTAACAAATAAATGCTAATCTCTGTTAGTTTTCCACCTCCACAGAAGATTTACTGGACACATTATATCATACTTCCACTATAAAAGGAAGCTATTTACTAAATGCTCCATCATTGTACCTGATCTTAACTAAAGCATGAGTGTCTGTAGTGAGGAAGGTTTTTAATACTATAAGGTTTGGCTCACCCTTGACTATCTCTAGTCGTTCTATAGTGCAATAAGGGTTTTCTTTGCACCAACTCATGAAAGCCATCCAACGCTCTGACATTTTATAGGGTTATATTTCTAGGACTATACTTTGAGGATCTAATTGATTTAGGTGCGAAACTCTTGGGCATCGGTCTGAATACGAAATTCTTCTCTATTAACAGTCTGTGCATATCTTCTATTAGGTGATCGTCTTTATCTACTGGGTTAGGATTAGGATCTTTCTTATCCTTGGTCTTGCCTTGATACTCATCCCACACATAATTCTGCATCTCTTTAATCAATCCCTGACAATTAGAAAAGATATAAAACTCTGGCTCAACTATCATTTGACCGTTCCTTATCTGATACTTCAAAGCTTGATTCGTCTTCTTGATACATTCATGGAGCTTCTTGCTACCTCTTCTAAACTTTAGACTGTGATCTCCTAATCTATCAGCATAACATTTCTCTGTTGTTCTCTTATCAGTATTGAAAGCTGATGGGTCTATTAACCTATCTTGCATTCTCCAAGTAGTCTCTTTACCTTTAATCTTCGCTGCTATCTCTGCATCAGTGCCAGTGAATCGTAATTCATCAATTATGTACTTCCTACCATTCTCTGCTACTGCCATCCATAGAATAGCGTCTGGAACACGTGCATGAGTGTCTAAAGCCATGTAAACGGTAAAGTTCTCCTTACTGATGTCAAAAGGCTCTATAACGTGTATTTTAGGCTCAAATTCTTTGTGTACCAATCCTAATAGATGTCCAAACTTACCATTCACTCTAGCTTCATACTCTACCTCTGGATACTGAGAGATCATTCTGTCTATGTCTGCTTCTTTTAATATCCCTCTTGTTCCTTCTCTATCCTCACAATTCTCCCAAACGTCTGCGACAATGTAATCTATATTCTTACCATCTCGTTTATCGTAGAGATCGTCTTTGATCCATGCTGAGTATTTTAATGGAGTGAATCCCCAAAAGATTATTGCTCCACGTCTAGTACGAGCTACTGTAGCTAGATAAATATCATTTGGTATCGGTTCATCGAAGTAACAAAATCCTAAATCAGTTGATTCAAACTCTTTAGCATTCTGCTCAGTTGTCATTAGATCGAACTCAAATCCAGTATCAGTAATCCATTTAGCTTCGAATTGCTTTCCTTCCTTCCTAGTATCGTATCTAACGTCGTATCTGTTAGGTGGGAACCACATCTTTAACTCTGGTACAATCTTCTCTTTGATCGTAGTTGGATCAGATATTATTCTCCCCTTCTTAAGATAAGGGAAATCCTTGTAAAGAGGATAATCGAAGAAAGTTTCAGGAGCTTCTCCCCATTCTTCTTTCCATCTACTTCTTTCAATATCATGTTCAGGTGGTCCGAAACATATCGCTCTCATTATCATTGCACAAGTACAACTCTTGCCAACCCCATTGGCTGCACAGTACATATTAACAAAAGACTTGTTCTCTCCTACCATTCTAATGAACTCCTCTCCTTTAACATTAGGAACGAATGTTTCAGCTAGATTTTCCTGGTTTCTTCTTTCCAACTCCTCGTTTATCGCCAACAACTCCTGTAATGAGCTCGGCGGCACGTTCTCTAAGTTCTTCATCACTAGCTCCTTTAAATGTGTGTTCGTGCTTTTCTGTAGCATGTCTTCCTGTTACTTTATTATATTCATTTATTGCTCTTGTCTTTGAACTGAATTCAGCGTTCTGTCTAATGACCGAAGCAAGTTCTAAATCTACTTCTTCATCATTTAAATGATGTTTGTCTAACAATTCGCGTATTCTCTCATTAATGTAAGGCTTAGTCAAGTTCTCGTATGCCATCTGTCTAGCTGTGTTAAACCAACCCTTTTTAGTCTTATCTACATCATAAGCTTCTATAATTGAGTCTACTTTTTTAAATGTTCGTACAAAAAGATTACAAAAGAGTTCTTCTTTTCTTGAAAGAATATGTCCGCTCTTTGTCTTTCCCGTTAATGGTGTCTCATGGATTGTTTCCGACATATTATTTAATTAGATTTACCATACCATCCATCTCCACTACCTGATAATTTGTAATTTATTGATTTGAAACCTTTCTTGTTATTCTTGAGTTTCATCTTCTCCTTCTGTAAATCCCATATTCTATCTTTGAGTTCTAGTATCTCATCTGTGATTTGTTCTTCTCTAGTCATTTATTTAGTTTGTTTTTCTTTACTTTTTTGAGGTCAATCATCTCTCCCAGGCGTTTGAATAGCATTTTGGCTGATTCGTCCACTGGTACATCTCCCCAGAATTGCCATTTGCCATCCTTGTAATCGAAGTATGAACTCTTGCCATCTTTTTCAAAATGTAATAATGACTCTGTATAGTTGATGTTTATTTCTTCCTTGGTCATAGTTATTTGGTTAGTTTGTTTTATGGTCTGATTGTATCCAGTCTTTTCTTTGGTCTTGTTCTTCCATTGTGCTTTTCATTATCTCTTGGCTCTCTACCTCTTTATCCCTAGGCATTATTATCTTCTCTAGTAATTCCAACTTCTCGGCTAGGTCATTGAGCATCTGGGTTGCACTTCTAAACCCAAAGACGTAGCCGTTCTCAACATCGTATACACCAGGCTCCTTCTCCGAAGTCGGCTTCGTTAAATCTAAAGTTCCGTTCTCCTCCATGTAATCTGTAAATTTTTTCATTATTTAGCTGTGTCCAACAAATCAAATATATTATCTGCAAGCTGTTGGTTATATTGCTCCTGTGGACCGTTAGGAC
>Ga0233440_1001631_pt1 | contig 20045 bp, 16 predicted proteins | sample SI_123_September_5_FD_182791 | JGI IMG/M metagenome (GOLD analysis project Ga0233440, IMG submission 182791) | Seawater microbial communities from Saanich Inlet, British Columbia, Canada - SI_123_September2016_120_MG | ecosystem: Environmental > Aquatic > Marine > Inlet | place: Canada: British... | reverse complement strand
GCTAGGGGATGTGGTGACGATCGAGCCAGAGACACGGCATGCATTCAGTAGTGCAACCGGCTCTGTGATTGAGGAGATCTCCTCAACCCACTTTAAGGATGACTCCTACTACACAGATGAGACGATTATGAATAACAGACAACGCAAGACACTGCTTACCTACTGGATGAAGTAGTTGATTCTATCCGGTCGGTTAGTGGGAGGAATATTGAATTTATGAATATTGAAGAGATCAAAAAAAGTGTAGTTGATGCTCTGATGCCTATGGAGCCAGAGAAGATCATTCTTTTTGGGAGTTATGCTTATGGGAGTCCAGATCAAAATAGTGACCTAGATATTTGCGTGGTTGAAAAGGAGTATGAGAGCAAGATTTTAGAAAAAAGAAAGATTCGTGAGCTATTGAGGAAAATACCTGTTCCAAAAGATATTCTGAACCCAACATTGGATGAGTATGAGTTCTATTGTGGTGAAATTAATTCAGTTTATTATGATATTGAAAGAAAAGGAATTGTTCTATGGCAAAAAAATTCCTAAAAGAGTATGAAGTGCTCTTGATCAAGGCGAAAGAAGATTTGATTGCTTCAAAATATATACTGGATGGGTTCAATAATCATGGTTTGGAGTTGCGCCTTGAGATCGTGTTCTTTCATTTTCAGCAGTGTGGTGAGAAGTTATTAAAATCAGTTCTGGACTTGAATGGTATCCAGTTTCCACGTACCCATGATCTTGAGATTCTACTTCAATTATTAGTAAGTAATGATATTGACCTAGTGGCGGATGTTAATAATTTGGTGGAGCTTACGGACTATGCTGTTGAGAGTCGCTATGCAATTTTATTGGATGATATGGAAGATACAGGGAAATATATAGAGGTTCTGGATCAATTGCTGCTCTTTGTTGAAGAGAGCATAGCGCTGATAAGTGGAGATGATGATGTATAGAGTGGCTGATTATATCGCGGATTTTATCAGTAAAGAGTTAGATGTAAATCATATATTCCTTCTGCCGGGGGGGGGAGCGATGCATCTAGTTGATGCAGTTGGCAAGCATTCCAATATTGAAGTGGTGGCCTGTCTCCATGAGCAGGCGGCAGCCATCTCCGCCGAGGCCTATGCACGGGTCAATGAGAATATCGGCGTGGCCATGGTTACTACAGGACCAGGGGCGACCAATGCCATTACTGCAGTTACGGGCGCTTGGATTGAGTCGGTACCAATGCTGGTAGTCTCCGGTCAGGTCAAGCGTGCAGATATGAAGCGGGATGATCCGGTTCGTCAGAAAGGGGTGCAGGAGGTCGATATTATCTCTATGGTGAAAGAGGTGACCAAATATGCTGTGACCATCGAAGAGCCAACTGCGATTCGTGCTGTGCTGGAAGAGGCGGTTTACCATGCTCGCAGTGGTCGTGCAGGGCCGGTATGGATTGATGTGCCGCTGGATGTACAGGGGGCACCAATTGATCCGACAACACTTCAAGGGTGGGAGGAACCACAAGAGCAATTCTCAGAGATTGATGCCAATAAGCTACAGTCGTTAAAAGCGCTTCTGGAGCAGGCTGAACGCCCCGTGGTGTTGGCAGGACACGGTGTACGCCTTGCGGGTGGGGCTGAGGTGTTCCGACAATGGGTTGAAGCGCTGGGTATCCCGGTGGTGATGACCTGGAATGCAATGGATCTGCTTCCCTACGATCATCCTCTCAATATAGGTCGACCAGGAGTGGTGGCACTGCGTGCCCCCAATTTTGCAATCCAGAACAGTGATCTGTTGATCAGTATTGGCTGTCGACTGGATAATGTTATTACCGCCTACAACCCGCGAGGTTTTGCGCGTGCCGCCAAAAAGGTGGTGATTGATGTAGATCTTCATGAGATAGAAAAGCTGGATATGGAGATTGATCTGAGACTGGCTGCGGATGCAAGGCGATTGCTGGATCAACTGCTACAGCAGTCGATTTCGAAAAATCCACAGTGGATGCAGTGGCTGGAACATTGTAATGGGTGGAAGGCTCGCTATTCATTGGCTAACGAGAAAGATTTCTCTGATCAAGAGGAGATGAGTCACTACCAGTTTGTTGATCAACTTTCTGAACAGTTGCCAGAACAGCGAGTGATCTCTACCGGCAGCTCTGGCCTTGCGGTAGAGGCGTTCTATTCTGCATTTCGTAATCGGGAAGGGCAGCGGATCTTTCTTACCTCTGGATTAGGTTCCATGGGGTATGGGTTACCCGCGGCCATTGGTGCCTGTTTTGCCAATGGCAGACAGCCCATGTACGCAATTGAGAGTGATGGCAGCTTGCAGCTCAATATTCAGGAACTGGCTACACTCCATGCCTTCAATTTACCGATCAAGCTGGTGGTGATGAATAATGGAGGGTATGCCTCAATTCGAACTACTCAGCGCAACTATTTTGAAGGGCGTTATGTGGGTACAGGGCCAGAGGCTGGGCTTTTCCTGCCTGAGCTGGAGGAGCTCTCTACCTGTTATCAGTTGGGGTACTATCGAGCGATTGATGAAGTCTCGCTCCAGCAGGCAATTGCAGATTCTGAAAAGCAGGATGGTCCTGTGATCATTGATGTACGTCTCTGTAGTGATGAAGCACTTTCTCCCAAGGTGGCTGCATTGCCGCAAAAAGATGGCTCCATGCTCTCAATGCCATTGGAGGATATGAGTCCGTTGCTGTCACTGGAACAGCTACAGAAGGAGATGGTGGTTGAGCTATTGCCTGCTTCATTTCAGGCGCGAGAGGAGTCTATTGAATGAGTTTTGTTGAATCGGCTTGAGGTGTTGACTGTGAATTAAGAGAAGACACCAATTTGGTGTCTTCTTTCTTGCTATGTTATTTCTGACCTAGTTGTAACAATTGGAGCACCCTAAGAATTTCCTTAAGATTGATGCTGGGCTGCCGATAAAAGAGATTGTGGGTCTTGTTTTACAATGGTTTGACATCTCTTATGGAACATTGTAAATTGGATTAATACCCGACATAAATGATATGTTATTGTTGGGTTGTTTTGGACGGGGTTTTATTTTCAAAAATGAGTTTGGAGAGATTTATGGGGCAGAGCGAAGTAGATAGTGCAGTCGAGGTAGAAGCAACAGAGCAAGAGTTACAAAATGCTGAAGAGAGTAATCGTAATGCACTGAAAGAGAAGAAGCCCCGTGTTTATGAAAAGGTTATTAGGTATAAAGAAAAATTTGAACGAGGAGAAAGTATAGCCATTCTTCAATTTCAGTATGATTACCTCTGTAATTTTTCTTGTGAGCACTGCAGTGCGGATAATCACATGCTCAACACTAAGGAAAAGAAGAAGAAATATAAAGAGGCCCGCTCCTTCAATCTGGATGATGTAAGAGAGCTCTCTCGCCAGGGGGATGAGATGGGGTTGGCAAACATTGTGATTACTGGTGGTGAGCCGACTACCTACAAGGATTTTGATGACCTAGTGGAGGCGATTGACCCATCAAAATGGTACATTGCACAAGATACCAATGGTTGGCACTTTGATTTGGAGCGGGCAAAGCATGTCAAAAGTATTGGTGTTGATAAAGTTCAAATTAGCCTAGATGGTTTAGATGAGGCTACCCATGACGCTTTTAGAAATAAGCCAGGTTCCTTCAAGCGGGTAATGCGGGCAATTGAGGCGGTGAAAGAGGTAGGGTTAGCGCTTAATGTCTCTACGGTGGCCTGGAAGAGCCGAGTTCGCAGTGGAGAATTAGAGCGTTTTATCAAATGGGCATCTGAAAATGAGATTCCACTCTATATCTCTCTAGCAAAGCCGGTGGGTTCCTTTGAAGGGCGCCTAGATGAGATGTGTGATAGTGAAGATATTAAGTATATCGATGGACTGTGTGAGGCTAATAGTGCTTTTACTCACTGGACGCCGGGATATGGATTGGATATTGGCTGTATTGCAGTTAAGCGCATGGTCTCGATTACCAAATATGGGGATATTATGCCGTGCCCCTATACCCACATTTCTTTAGGTAACTTCTTTAAGGAGCCGCTACAAGAGATTGTTGATCGAGCACTGCAGATCAAACTCTTTTCTCATGGAAAGAAAGAGACCTGTTATATCGGCAATAAGGACCATGAATTTGTGCACAAATACCTACCAAAATATCAGAGTAAGTACCGTGAGGTCTATGCAGCTCCCTATACTGAGGTATTTGATGCGCAGGATTTTGTCAATGAACAATTTATTGACTCGATCAGTTTTGGTGGAAAAGAGTATACCCCGACTGAATCGCAGACTATTGTCATAAAAGATATTTGTGGCGGGTAGCCTTAGATTGATTTTATTTTAAGAATGCCCTGTTTTTTGTGGAATTTAATCTCTAATGCCCTAATTTTCAGCCGTCTGTGGAATATAGATAAAATGGTTGCTGGAAAATTGTAGGTTGTCGCGCAGCCCTGAGAAAATACCTTGCTTTCACGTAGTGAGAGGGATTTTGCTGGGGATGTTTATTATAAGGAAGTGTGATTGTGAGTAGAAAGTGTCCTATTTGTGCTAGTAGTGATAATCAATTATTGTATGAGCAAAGCTTTAAGAATAGTGTTAAAGCTTTTTTAGATGGATATAGCGTTGTATCCTGTGATCTATGCGGTTTTATTTTTGCAGACAACATCCCTTCCCAAGAAGTTTTTAATGAATATTATGGGCGTATTGAGAAATATGAGTTTAATTATGGGGATGGTCGTGTCTCAAGTGATTATGGAGAATATTTTAAAAATGTGTTTGGTTTTATTGATTGTCATGTGAAAAATGATAAAAATATAAAGATACTAGATATTGGGTGTGCTTCTGGTGATTTATTGAATGTTTTTAAAGAAAATGGGTATGGTGATTTATTAGGTATTGAACCATCTGTTGGTAGTGATGATAAAGCCCATGATTTATATGGTGTTAATGTTATTAATGATAGTCTTCAGAATATTGAGTTGAACGAAGAGTTTGACTTAATTATTTTGTCAGCTGTTTTAGAGCACTTAGTTGATATCTCAGAAGTGATGGGTCATGTTAATGATCTTCTGAAAGATAACGGGCTCCTTTTTATTGAAGTTCCTGATGTGGAGAGGTTTCATGAGTCAATACCAGCCCCATTTCAGCAATTCAATATGGAACATGTGAATTTCTTTTCCGAATATTCTCTAAAAAATCTGATGTCAAAGTGGGGGCTTGATGTTGTTGATATAAGTTTTGAAGATTGTGTGGCTGATAGTGTGGTTATGCCAGACTTATATTTGCTGTCTAGAAAAACTTCTGGAAATAACTCGGAAATAATGTTTGATGTAAAAAGTAATAAAGCTATAAGTAGGTATATTGAATATTCAGAAATAATTTCTCATAAACTGAATTCAGCTGTAGTAGATATAATTGATGGTGTTGATAGAGTGATGGTTTGGGGGGTTGGTACGCATACTAAATTTTTATTAGATTTTGGATTGAATATTGAAAAGGTTTCCTGTTTTATAGACTCTAATTCAAGATATAAAGGAGGGTTTTTGAATGGGGTTGAGATTATTGAGCCGAATATGATTAATCAGGATATACCAATACTGATATCTAGCCTATCATATCATGAAGAAATTGAAGTCCAGATTAGAAGTGTTCTAAAGCTGGAAAATAAAATATTAAATATATATCATTAAAATATAGGTGTCTGTTTTGAAGGAAATTTCTCAAGTAAATAAAAAGAGGTTAGATTTGGTGGCGGCGGTCCCTCTTTCTGTGCCGCTGGTGATTTATATCGAGCCATCTGGATTGTGTAATCTCAGGTGTGGGTTCTGTATGCATAGGGATCGGAATAACGTGTTCCCAAAAAATCTTATGGCATTGGGCTTGTTTAAAAAGATAGTGGATGATATAGGTGAGTTTGAGGAAGGTATTAAGTTATTACGTGTTTGTGGGAATGGCGAGCCATTGACAAATAAGAATATATTGGAAATGCTTGAATATGCAAGAAGTTCTAAAAGAATAGAAAAGATTGAGCTTGTTAGTAATGGAATTCTTCTCAAAGATTACCATATAGAAAATATTTGCAATAGTATAGACAGGATTGTGATATCAATTGAAGGTTTGTCAGATGAGGAGTATCTGAAAGTAACGGGAAAGAAGGTTAGTTTTTCTAGGTTAGTAGAGAAGATTAGACAGTTATATGGGAGAAGAGGTGATTGTAAGATTCATATAAAAATCCATAGCTCTTCAGTGAAAACAGAAAAAGAAAGAGGGGAGTTTTTTAAAACATTTGGAGATATATGTGATGAGATTTTTATAGAGAATTTAGTGCCAATGTGGCCTGATCTAGATATTGGTTTAAATAAGGAAAAAGGAAGGTATGGGGGGGCGGTTATTGATAAGGTGGTATGTCCGCAAATATTCAAAGGCTTTCAGATTCAAGCAGAAGGGGAGGTTGTTGCTTGTTGTGTTGACTGGCAAAGAAAGAACCATATAGGGGATATTAATAATAGCTCGGTTGTTGATGTGTGGAATGGGACTTTTCTTAGGCAGTTGCAATACGAACACCTGTCTGGAAATAAGAGAAAAATTGAAATTTGTTCTAAATGTACAATGAATGATACTAATGAAATTGATTTTCTTGATGATGGAATGAATGAAATAAAAAATAAGTATGAAGCTAATTATAGTTTGACTTCGAAATTATGATTAATGAAATAAAATTAACAATTGCCCTTTTGACATACAATCGATCCAAGTATTTGGAAGAGTCATTATCTGCTATTCTTAGTCAGACATATAAAGAATTTGAGCTGTTGGTGGTTGATAATAATAGTTCAGATAGCACGTCAGAAATGATGATTCAATATTCTGATCCCAGATTGAAGTATATTAGATTGCCTCCAGAGGGTAATCCTGCAAGTGGTAATAATTTTGCGATGCAAGCGGCCTCAGGAGATTATATTTTAATTACGCATGATGATGATATTATGGAGGCAACTTTAGTTGAAAAGCAGATGAAATTTCTTGAGGAAAATACGGGAATTATGGCGCTAGCATCTAATGTTTCTTTAATTGATCGTGATGGAAAAGTCCTTCAAAAACAGCTGTATAACCTAGCTGATAATGTATTGTTTGATAAGGGAGAGTATATTAGTCGTTATTTGGGTGATAAGTTTTGGCTTCCTGCTCCGACTACTATATATCACAGAAAAACATACCGGAGAGTGATGAAAGTTTTTGATGATACAGGAAAGCATATGCCTAGTGGTGATGTGCTGGCTCTATTGCTGCTGAATTTAAAAGGTGGGCTAGGTATTTTGTCTGATCCCTTGTTGAGATATAGGCAGCATAGTGAGCAGGAATCTAGAAATGTGAATCAGAGTAAACCTCATCTTGAGTTATTTAATAATGCGCTATCTGTGATGAAGTTGTCAAATGAGGCGTATATATTTCTTCCTGGAATACATGCAATGTTTTTGAAATATAAGGTCCAGGATATTATATTTGATAGTCTTGGTGATCTTCAAGGGGTTACTGATGCTATGTTATATATGGAAAAATATTTGAATGACAATGTGAAGTTGAGTGACAGGAAGGCCGATGAGTTTTTTATATTGGATCTAATGCTTAATAAATTTGGAAAAGAGAGTTGTGCTTCTTATGTGTGTGATTCTTATGCTGAAATAGGAGGGGGAATATCTGTAAATTATAAGCGCTGGCTTGACCGTTCTTATCTTGGTGTATCTCTGTTTGATCTATATAGTAAAGTAAAAAAAATTGCAGTGTTTGGAAGTATGTTAACAGCTTTTCTAATTGTAAAAGAAGCTGTAGATGCGGGTGTTGATGTGGTTTGTTGTTTAGATTCGAGCACCCAAAGAGTTGGTCGTAGTGTCTTGGGAGTTCCTGTTCTTTCTAGCAGTCTAGTAAATGATATTGAATCTGAAGTTGATATGATTGTCCTTAGTAGTGAACGGGAGCATGATGATGCGCTAAGAGAGATTCTGAAAAGTAGGTTAATAAATAAAGATATGGATATTATTTCTTGGAAAGATATGCTTTGCTCATTATAATATGAATACGTTAGATGCGGTTTCTTTAATTAAAAAAACAGTAGGTAATCCTGAGGGTGGATTACCAGAAGATATTTTTTTAATGATAAGTTCAATGACTCCATTAGTAAATGTAGATTTGTTAGTGAAAGATGAAAAGAAGAGGACGTTACTGTCTTGGAGAGATGATATTCATTCTGGAACAGGTTGGCATGTTCCTGGAGGGATTATTAGATATAGAGAGCGCTTCGAAGACAGGATATTAAAAGTTGCGCAAAGCGAGCTCAAAATTGAATCAATAAAATTCAATCCTGACTTTATTGATGTACAGCAAATGATTCACCGTGAAAGAGAAGAACGATGCCATTTTATATCTTTCTTGTATGAGTGTCGCGTTTCCTCTTTAGATGTCATTGTGGACCGTTCTAATGAGCATTATCCTGGATGTTTGGTGTGGCATGATAGTTGTCCGGATGATTTGATTAAATATCATTCCGTATATGCTGATTTTATTAATAACTGACCGCTTGGAGTTGCAATGAAAGCAAAAAATTTATCAGGAAAGTCTCCTGGCGGAAAGAGAAGTGAACTGGCAGATGCATTGCCTCTAAGCACACCTTATATTGTGCAGATATTTCCAATATATGCATGCAACTTTAAGTGTAATTATTGCATATTTTATGTTGATAAGAAGAAAAGGCATTTTGTTTCAAGTCAGAATATTATGAAGCTTGAAGTTCTGGAGAAGTGTGTTGATGAAATGAAGAGATTTCCAGAGAAAATAAAAGTTCTTCGTTTTGTTGGGATTGGAGAGCCTCTGATGCATAAGAAACTAGTTGAAATGATAGAGTATGCAGTTGATAGTAAGGTTGCAAATAATGTTGAATTGCTTACAAATGCCTCTATTTTATCTAATGAGCTGTCAGATAGGATTATTGAGTCAAGGTTAGATAGGCTGGTCATTTCTTTGCAGGGTATTGATGCAACAGGGTATAAAGACGTTGCTGATGTTGATGTTGATTTTGAAGAATTTATAAGAAATATACAGTATTTTTACGAGAATAAAACCAATACTCACGTATATATAAAAATTATAGATCAAGTTCTATCTGAGGACGGTGATGAGCAGCATTTCTATGATTTATTTGGAGATATCTGTGACTCTATTGCGGTTGAGAATCTTGTTCCTATTCATGAGGTCGAATATGGTGATGATGTACTTGATGTGGATGAAACTCAGTTTGGACAACCTTTGGAAAAGGTGAGGATCTGTCCGCAGCCATTTTTTACTATACAAATCAATCCTGATGGCAATGTTGTTCCGTGCCATTCTTTTAAATATCCAGCGATTGTTGGGAATGTGAATGATGAGTCTTTTTATGATATTTGGAGGAAGGACTGTTTTGATGAATTCCGATATAATATGTTAGAAAATGGTGTTTCTGAAATGGGAGATACCTGTAAAAATTGTACTATTTATAAGTATAGGATTTTTCAGGAGGATATTCTTGATGGGAAAGAAGAAAAATTAAAACCATTGTTTTTAACAAATTGATATGAATATGTTTGTTGATGATCGTGCGTCCATTATGGCGGATAATTTCTGTTTAAAATTAAAAGGGGAGTCAATATTCGTAACAGGAGGTACTGGATTATTTGGTTCTTGGTTGATTGGAAAGATATTGGAAGTTAATCGTCGCCTTAGTCTAGGGATAAATCTTACAATACTTTCCAGAGATCCAGACGCTACTACTAAGAGTGGTATCGAACGAATGGAGGCAGGAGAGGGTAAATATTTGGTCGGTGATGTTGAGAGTTTTGAATTTATAGAAGAAAAATTTGATCGAATTATCCATCTTGCAGCCACATCTGCAAGTGAAACTTATGAAGGAAAAAATCAACTTTCTAAGTTCAGAATGTTATCTTATGGAACTGAAAGGGTTCTACAGTTTGCGGTACATTGTGAAGCAAAACATGTGTTATTTACCAGCTCTGGAATAGTTTACGGGGATATTTGTGAGAATATAATCGGTGTTTCAGAAGAGTATCAAGGAGCTCCTAGCACACAGGATGTAAACTCAGCGCTGGCACAAGGAAAACGTTCGGCAGAGTTCTTGTGTGCGTACTATGCCGATCAATATGATATTCAAGTCTCTATTGCTCGTTGTTTCTCATTTGTAGGTCCAGGTTTGCCTTTAGGTATTCATTATGCAATTGGGAATTTTATTCAAGATGCAATTGGGGCTGCGAAGATTACTGTTCGTGGTGATGGATCTCCGGTGAGGTCATTTTTGTATATGGGGGATCTTGTCGTGTGGTTATTGGCGTTGTTGACAAGAGAAAGTGGGCCCTCAGTGTATAATGTTGGATCTGATCAAGCTATTACCATAGTTGACCTAGCGGGGATGATTCGTGAAATATTGTGTCCTAACAAAGAGATAGAAATCTTAGGCGACTCTGAACATGCAGTTGGAAATTTTTCAAGAAATCGTTATGTTCCTTCTATAGAGTTGGCGCGAAGAGAGTTAGGAGTTGATGTGTGGACTTCTCTTGAGTCATCAATCAAGATGACTGCTGATCATGCTAGAGAAAAATATTAATATGTTTGTTGTTGGAATATGGAGTGGTAGGTATTGAATTATCTTTTTGTAATGCCAAAAAATTCTGCTAAATCATCTGGTGGATTTAATGTTTTTCCGGTTGGAATTACATATGTTTCTGCTTACATGAAAAAACATGGGTTTAATGTTTTTACAGTAAATCTTGAGTTTGATAAGAGAAATACGGAGCAAGCCCTAAAAGATATTATTGTCTCTAACAATATTGGGTGCGTTTGTGTTTCAGGGTTAAGTCGTGATTATTCTCGCGTCAAGGATATCGTTGATATTTCAAATGGAATTGATTCTAGTATTATTACTGTAGTTGGTGGTGGGATCATTACAGGTGATCCAGAGCCTGCGATGATTGCATTAGGGGCTGATATTGGAGTTGTTGGTCAAGGTGAAGAGACAATGGTTGAACTGGCTACAGCTATCAATGCAGATTCTAATCTGCATGATATATTGGGGTTAATTTATAAGAGAAGAAAGTTTGATCGTATTTGTGTTGAAAGTGATGAGTTCAGCTTCACAGGATTTAGAAAAGATGTTAGTGACCTAGATTTTCTCCCATTTCCTGATTATGAGGGTTTTGATTATGATAAATATCTAAAGCAAATTGATAATGAAAATACTTTTATAGTTGCAAGTCGATCATGTCCATTTAAATGTACTTTTTGTTTTCACCCGTCTGGTGATCGATATCGAAAAAGATCTATTGATAATATCTTTGTCGAAATTGAATATTTGCATAGTAAATACGGAATTAATAATCTGGTAGTGAGTGATGAGCTATTTTCTCCTAAACGAAGTCGAATTATAGATTTCTGTAATAAAATTAAAAATTATGATTTTACTTGGGCATGCCAGTTGAGAGTGTCCGATGTGGATGAGTCTCTTTTGGGTATAATGAAGGATTCGGGTTGTGTTAATATTAGTTTTGGCGTTGAGAGTGTCGATGATGACGTGCTTGAGAGCATGGATAAAAAAATCACATCTGATCAAATTAAGCAGGCGCTCCTTCTCACTCATAAGTCTGGAATAGAGATACAAGGGGGATTGATATTTGGAGATGTCAGAGAGACTTTGTCTACTGCTCATAACTCTTTGTCTTGGAATGATAAACATCTTCATTATGGGCTAGAATTGAATATGATCCAAGTGTTTCCGGGGACTATACTTTATGAAAATGCATGCAAAGATGGGGTGATTCTGGATCGAGTAGAGTTTTTGATGGAAAAATGCCCCCAGATTAATGTTTCTCAAATGAGTGATTCCGAGTACAAAAGGTTAGCATCAGATATATATCGGATAAATATGCTTCCAAAATATGGGCCGAAAGAATACGAGGTATCTGCTATCGATACGGATGCTAAGGCTGCAGATGTGAATTTTAAATGTTTGAATTGTGGGTTTGAACAGTCCCTTAATGTGGACTTGTTACATGTGACTCGGTCACGTTGCTCATCATGTAATCAGAGACACTATATGGATATTTTTAATTCTGTTGGTGATTTTCATAATAATCTTGAAAATACTCTGTCTAAGGATACAAAAGTGGCTATATGGGGGGCTGGTGAGTTATGTATTAAACTTTTGGAGCGTTATGATTTTATAAGAAGTGATAAGTTTGTTGTGGTTGATGCTTCAGCCGCAAGGCATGGATATTCTATCTCTGGAAAAAATATCAACTCTACAAGTGTGATTGATGAGTATGAAATTAAAACAGTAATAATATCTGTTATTCGTTATAAAGATGATGTTCTGGAACAGTTAGAGAAATATGATTCTGTAGTTAATCGGTATTTTGTGGATGTTGGGTTTGATAGGAGTGCTGCTTACTTGGAGTTGCAGTTGATCCCTTAGATGAGTAGATTATTTTTTATGGCATACCAGTATGTTTTATAATGTGATTCTTTAATTTAAAGGTTTAAATGTGAGACTGCTATTTATATGGCCTAATAAGGACTCCTTTGGATTCAAGCCAATCAATATTGCTCTTCTTTCTGCACTGGCAAAGAGAGAAGGCTGGGATACACGGCTCTTTGATACCACCGAGATCGACTTTGGGCATAACCAGATTTGGGATGCTGGTGAAAGTGCAAAAATCTTCAAGCCAGTAGATCTATCTCCCTATGATGTAGAGAAAAAACCACTTTTCCTAGAAGAGGAACTGCTTCGTGAGTTGAAGGAATTCTCTCCTGATTGTATTGCGATCTCTGCATTGAGTGATGAGATTCAGGTAGCTGGCAAGGTTACTCGTGTCTGTAAGGAGGCAATACCGGATGTCCCAGTGATCTGGGGAGGCAAGTATGCGACTACCAATCCAGAGAGTACATTGCTCGAATATGGGGCCGATTATGCTTGTGTTGGAGAGGGGCTGGAGGCTTTTCCCGAATTTTTGCATGCACTGCAAACGGGAGAGAAGGGGGATATCAGACAGATTGCCAACCTCTGTTTCAAAGATGGCATGGTGGTTAACAAAAATAAGGTAAGGCCACTGTTGAAAGATCTCGATACCTTGCCATACGTGGATTGGGAGATCTTTGATAAACGCCACTCCTACAAACCATTTGATGGTGATGTCTATGTCTCTGGGGATCACATGCTCAACTGGGGATGCCCGTACCACTGTACCTATTGCATTAATGCCTTCTATCATGACCTCTACGATAATCGATATGTGATGCGGCGTTACTCCAATCAGCGTATTGTCGATGAGCTTCTATATCTGAAAGAACGGTATAAGTTGGAGTTCTTTAAATTTCATGATGAAGACTTTTTGATGCGTTCGCTGAAAGATTTTGAAGAACTGAGTAATGAGTACCGCGATCGAGTTAACTTGCCCTTCACCATTGAGAGTAACCCCAAGTTGGTTACTCAAAAGAAGGCACGATTGCTGAAGAATATGAATTGTGCCAGCGTGTCGCTTGCGATTGAGACTGGAAATATGGTGTTACGCAAGGATCTGCTGGAGCGGGTTGATAGTGAAGAGGATATTATGAATGCCTTTCGTTGGTTGCGGGAAGAGGGGGTGCGAACCTCTGCATTTAATTTATTGGGTATCCCTTTTGAGACGCGTGAAACTTATATGGAGACGGTTGATGTGAATCGTCGTGCTAATCCACAGTACCCCAATATCAACTTCTTCTTCCCGTTTGAGAATACCAAGCTACGAACCATAGCGATTGAAGAGGGGAACTTCTCTCCAGATAACCGAGACCAGAGTTCAGTCTATGATGTGCGCCCTGCACTCCATTTTAAGGAGTTGAGTGAGGACCAGTTGATCCAGATGAAGAATGTATTTGTCTATTATGTAAAGCTGCCGAAGGCATATGAACCGTACATCAGGCGCTCAGAGAATATGGATGAGGTTGGGCGCAGGTTGAGAAAACAGCTCTCTGAAATCTATGATGAGCTGGTGTGGAGAAATGATGGCTGGTTTGTTGATGATGGGAGTCAAGAGCAATACCTGAATCAACTACAGAAAATTCTGAGTGAGGAAGAAGAGAGTGAGTGAGGCTGTAAATTTAATATTTGACCTTGATGGTACCCTGATCGACTCTTCTGAAGGCATTTTAGATGCGGTTAAAAGAATATTGATCGATAGTGGCGTGACTCCTGTCTGCCCATTAACTGCAGATTTGATTGGGCCGCCACTGGCTCAGATGTTGAAGGTGGTGACTGGTTTACAAGATACTTCATTGATTAGCAGGCTAGCTGCTCAGTTTATGGGAGCTTATGATGATGAAGGATATCGCAAGACGACCCAGTTTTCGGGAGTAGAGCGGATGCTTGAGACCCTAAGCCAGCAGGGGTATCGGCTCTATATTGCCACTAATAAGCGAGAGAATCCGACCCTTAAAATTCTGGAGTTGTTTGGCTGGCGTAGCTATTTTGAGAAAGTCTATGCACTGGATCAGTTTATAGACTGTTCTAGTAAGGGGGAGTTACTGGAGTGGATTGTGGAAACTCATGCTATGGATGTAGAGCATACCCTCTATATCGGAGATCGTATCGCGGACCATAAGGCTGCGCAGCAAGCGCAGCTTGGTTATTTGATGGCGCAATGGGGGTATGAAGAGGGTGAAATTGGTCTGGTGCACTATTTGAGTACACCGGACCAGTTGTTGGAATTATCGAAAGAGGTTAGCCAGCTTTTGTCCATCGCTGATCGCTAACGCATCCAACTGTTTTTTGGCAGCAGTATAGCTCGGGTCCTTGGATAAGATATGCTTATAGAGGCCTCGTGCCAGGTCGCTGTTTCCCTCTTTCTTTTGTAGATCTGCCAAGCGGAAGATGGTGTCGATATCATCCGGGAACTGACCGATATACTGCTCGTAGCGGTTGAGGGACTCCTCTTTTCGCCCGACCAGATAGAGCATCTCTGCGTATTGAGGTGTATAACTGGGGGAAAATGAACTGCTCAGTGTATCTAGCGCGTGCAGTGCATTGTCATAATCCTTAATGGTTATTGCTACTTTGCTTACCCGATGGAGTAAGAATTCTACGCTGGGCTTTGACATCTGCTCTGTATAGTTGAGGAGTTGGGCGTAATACTCGAAGGCCGCAGATGGGTCGGTATCTTCTAGTAATACTGCTTCACACATTACGATATAGATATCCCTATGAGCCTCATCAGGATGACTTGCGAGCTTTTCTGCAAACTCTTCTAGGCCCAGACGGTCATTCAGTGTAGAGAGCTCAATGATCCGCTCCAGTGCGGTATGGATATTGTTCTCATCGGTTACATCATCAATATCACGTTCATAATCGGAGTGAAACTGCTCAAGTAGTTGATCCAGTGTGGTGCGTTCGTTCTCGTTGAGTTGTGAGATGTGGTCGGCATTGTTCTGCTGCCAAAAAATTGCTCTGCGCTCCTGCTCCTCCTCTCTCCATAAGTTGAAAAATTTTAGGGGCTGTTTGGGGTGAGGGTTCAGCTCCTCTTTTCGTAGTCCAATTTTATCTACAGCCCCGTTGACCATCTCCACCATCTTTTGGGTTAGCTGCTTGATAGTCTGGTGGTAGGCAATACTACTGTCAGCAATATCCGCCATAGTCCAGGTCGAGGGATCTTTGCCTGTTGCCTTGAGGTTTTTTAGCGACTCTGAAGTAGAGAGTTGTTTAATGACCTGGTAGTGATGAGAATACTTTTGAGTAAACTTCTTCTCAATCTCCTTGAGTTGTTTGTCAATACGGGAGATATCGCCCCCTCTCTTCATCTTTTTATTCTCTTGAATGGCTTCTGTGCTGAGGCGAATGATCTCCTGTAACTGTTTCTTGCTTCTCTTTAATTCATGTAAGCAGCTGTTGTAATAGTTGCTAAGTGGCTGCTCTGGAATATTATCAAGAGGGGATATGCTCTTCTCTTCTGGATGAATAGCTTCATTTAATGCATGTTCAACACCCTCCATACGCATGGAGTAGGGGGAGAGGTTGATGATGTGCTGATGAGGCTGTTTGTAATTTAGTACCGTATCGGAAAATTGTTTACTCCCTTGAATAAAATCCCAGGTTGATTGCGCCTGTTCTCCCGCATTGGTAGTGACCGCCTCGTGGATTGCCTCGCCGCTTAATACTGGAGCCTGACTGGCATCGGAGCCAGAATCACTGGTATGTAGCTCATGCCCTTTACCGAGACAGAAATCGACACCAGCTAACAGAATATTGGTGAATCCCAAGTTGATAGCGCTATCGAGGCAGGTATTGGTTACCGTGATACCGGTCTGGTTTTGGTAGCCTGTATTCATCTCAGTTTGCCAAGGGAAGCGGGGACCAGTGAATGCGTGTTTGCCATTCCACTGAGCCACCAGTCGAGCATTGGCGTGATAGGCGTGGATCAGTAGAGCCTTATCTTCAAACAGAAAAGACTCTCGTCCCTCATAATAGGTGCTCTCCAGTGCGTCTACTGTAACAATAAAGTCTGGGGTAATATTAAGTCTGTGCAGTTTCTTGGCTAGGCGAGAGACCGCAAAGATATAGAGACGGTCTTGGTTAGCCTGAATCCACGGTAGTTGATCATCCAAGGAGGGGCCTGCCCCCAGAATAATGGCTGTTTTGCCTATAAACTGATTGGCGAGTACCGAGATCATATGTTGGTTTTCGGCCAAGTTGTTCAGCCCTAACTCATAGAAGTGGATTTTTGAAAGGGTGGCTTGTGTACTTAGATAGATCGATTGGTAACGGTTGTGGCAGTTTTTGTAGAGTGGGATATAGGGGGGGTATTTTCCTTCAGCAACCCCAAGAGAGCGGACAATTATTGTGCTATCTGCCTTCATATAGAGCGCGAGGTTTAGGTTGTTAGCGCTCTCTTCCCAATTGCTTTCATTGCATAGGTGGAATTGAGGATGTTCTGGGAAGAGTGGCTGAATAGTTGGCAGCAGTGCGCGATCCTCAATAAAGAGGTACTCGGTATCCTCTGCGATACCTTGCTCCAAGATATGCTGAGGTAATAGTCCAGAGTCACAGCCAATAATGATGTAGAAAAAACGTGGCTTAAACAGCGTATCACCTAGTCTTTTTCTGTAGGTAGTTTCGGCACCAAACTTATTAAATGCGTTCTCATTGATTTCTGGAATGTAGCTGTCGCTGTAACTATTGGTACTGAACTCATATGCCATAATGGGACTCTGTCTCTTGAATATGTGTTTATTGATTTAGATACAAAAGCAATATCCATACCATAACAAAAGAACATCATGCTTTTGGTAAGAAGAGAGAAAAAATGGGAAAAGATGTAAAGGATTTTTGCGAAGGTCCGATAAAGGAGGTAAGCAAGACAACAAGTGACCGACACGAGTCACAGCCTAGCTAAAAAAATAAGAACATACAGACAGAACCAAAAATAAGCTTCCGATAGAGAGGCAAAATGATCTGGCAAGGATCAAAGAGAGACAGACAATGTTAGTACTCAATACGAATATGGGTTCGTTGAATGCGCAACGCGCATTAACAACCGTCCAAGAATCCCAGCAGACTGCGATGGAGCGTCTGTCCTCGGGAAGCCGAATTAATCGAGCCAAAGATGATGCAGCAGGACTGTCGATCTCCGACGTCATGACCACGCAGATCACCGGCATCAACCAAGCGATCCGCAACTCAAATGACGGCATCTCCTACGTGCAGACCGCAGACGGTGCACTGGAAGAGGTGAGCGAAATGCTCAACCGCATTCGAGAGCTGGTGATCCAGGCGGGTAATGGTGTTAACAACAGTGCTCAGCAAGACTACATCGACATGGAGGTCAAAGTACTGGGGCAAGAGATTGGCAACGTCCTCGACAATACCAAATTTAATGGCATGCACATCCTCACCAGCGGCACCATCGACATCCAAGCCGGGTGGGAGAGTGGAGACACCATCACCGTAGGTGCCAGTGACATCTCCGCAAGCCTGACCAACTACACCACCTTCAGCAACGCCACCGGTGTGGCCAATGCCAAAGCGCTGGGTCTGACCGACCTGGACACGGCACTGGATGCCGTCAACAACCGCCGAAGTGAGCTGGGTGCACAACAGAACCGTCTAGAGCACAACGCCTCCAACCTACGCAACGTATCTGAAAACATCAGCGCCTCGCGCTCTCGTATTCTGGATACCGACTTTGCAGCGGAGTCAGCGGAGCTGGCACGTACCAATGTACTGCAACAGGCCGGAATGGCGATGCTCAGTCAAGCCAACCAGAGCGGACAACAGATCCTCAGCCTGCTCAAATAAAGAGCCGGGAAATAAATAATCAGGAAATAAAGAGCCTAAAAAGATCTAAGTAAAGATCAACAAGAGGAGTGTGAAAGAGAAAAAAGACGAGAGGGTCACTGCCATGACCCATCTGGTCAAGCCTTCTAGAAGAAGGCTGTGTGAAAATCCGCAACAGGAAAAGGTGAAAAAGAACCTGAAGCGGACCGGCTGTCTCTCCCTTGAAAAAAGGGACTGTTATTTTCCCCGGGTGAACCCCGGGAGTTTTCTTTAATAAATACAAGAGCAAAAGCTGTGCCAGCCACAGATAAATATCTAAGTGTTTACTAAATAAAGCTTAAAGAACAGAGTGATAGTAGTAATAAATAACAACAAATTAGTGAAAAGAAGTAAAGGAGCGGCAGAAAATGCCGCTAAATAAAACGGAGGCGGTAAAGGAAGTGATACAAAAAAAGGGCTGCCACCCTGTATCCAAACCTATCTGCCAGTGTGAATAGACTCCAGTAAAGGTCCGTAAGAGATCCAGCTTGGAGAGACAGAAAGAGGTGAAATAAAATGCAAGTAATCAACACCAATGTAGCGTCGCTTAATACCCAGCGCGCACTGAGCACCACCCAAGAAGCCAACCAGACAGCAATGGAGCGGCTCTCCTCTGGGTCTAGAATCAACCGAGCCAAAGACGATGCGGCGGGGATGTCCATTGCGGATGTTATGACCTCCCAAATTCGTGGCATCAACCAAGCGGTACGCAACTCCAACGACGGCATCTCCTACGTACAGACCGCTGAAGGTGCGTTAGACGAAGTGACCGACATGCTGCAACGTATCCGAGAACTAGCGATCCAGTCTGACAGCGGCACCATGAACAGCTCCCAGCAAGACTACATCGACATGGAAGTAAAAGTACTGGGGCAAGAGATCGGTAACGTCCTCAGCAACACCAAATTCAACGGTATGGAAGTGCTGACCAGTGGCACCATTGACATCCAGGCTGGATGGGAGAGTGGAGACACCATCACCGTAGGGATTGCTGATGTCTCCTCCTCATTGACCAACTACACCAACTTCAGCAATGCGACCGGAGTAGCCAATACTCAGGCCCTGAGCCTGACCGACCTAGATAACGCGCTAGATGCCGTCAACAACCGTCGAAGCGAGTTGGGTGCACAACAGAACCGTCTGGAGCACAACGCCTCCAACCTGCAAAACGTATCTGAAAATATCAGTGCCTCGCGCTCCCGTATTATGGATACCGACTTTGCATCCGAGTCTGCGGAATTGGCACGTACCAACGTCCTGCAGCAGGCTGGAATGGCGATGCTGAGTCAAGCCAACCAGAGTGGTCAACAAGTGCTATCACTGTTGAGATAAAGAACGTAGTAAAAAGAAGCCCGGTAGCGAGCTGCCACTCGCTACCGGCCCCTTCCATAAGGAAGGGAAGTGTGAAAGTCGAAGCCAGAGCCAACACAAATGGTCCTGACCGACGACGACTGTCTCTCCTTCGCATAAAGCGATTGGAGCTTGCCTGGAAACGCAACGTTTCCGGGCTTTTTTAATGGGCGAGAGAAAAAAGAGACAAAATTCTAAAGGAACCCGAAAACCAACCGTTAATAAAGGCAAGCAAGACAACAAGTGACCGACACGAGTCACAGCCTAGCTAAAAAAATAAGAACATACAGACAGAACCAAAAATAAGCTTCCGATAGAGAGGCAAAATGATCTGGCAAGGATCAAAGAGAGACAGA
>Ga0233440_1001629_pt1 | contig 20083 bp, 8 predicted proteins | sample SI_123_September_5_FD_182791 | JGI IMG/M metagenome (GOLD analysis project Ga0233440, IMG submission 182791) | Seawater microbial communities from Saanich Inlet, British Columbia, Canada - SI_123_September2016_120_MG | ecosystem: Environmental > Aquatic > Marine > Inlet | place: Canada: British... | reverse complement strand
TATTGATGAGGGATTCGGTAATATGGATTCAGATAATCTTAACTCTGTATATAGTTTATTTCAATATCTCAAATCACAATTTCAATTCGCATTTATTGTATCTCATATAGAATCCATGAGAGATACAGTAGATTCACTACTTGAAATTAGTAAAGAAAACGGTTTTAGTCAATTAAAATTACCTTCTAAATTTAATTAGAATGTAACACATTTCTCGGAGCGGGAGTTCCTTCTCGTTCTCTTTTCAAACTTAAAATATGTTGATTAAGTGTAGCACTCATAGTTGTGCTCTCTTCTTTAACATATAGCCTAAACCAACTCATTAGTCTATCTTCTATTGTAAATGAATATTTACCCTTCATACCGATATTATCCTTATTTTATATATACAATAAATAGTAAGAATTCTCGAATGTGATATTTATTAATGAATAAATCTATTATGGAGATTCCATTGGGCGTAATTAAGCGTATAAATCAGTTATTAGGATTAAGAGACTTAGATATTTTTGTAGAAGATACTGCCTTTGATTCACAGTATTTTAGGGTTTTAGAGTGCCCACCAATATTAACTCAAGGTAAAAGTAGTTTTCTTATAGGTGGATCTCAATATCTTAAACCAGGGGTTGATGTTAAATTTGAAATAGTTCATGATTTAACCAAAGAAGTTATTTATACAGAAGCCGTTTTTGGACACTTAGAGGGGGATTTGAGAAGGGTTTCGATAGAAGTTTATAGTGATATTATACCAGGACCCGCAACTTTATATATTGTTGGAGAATTAAACCCAGATACATCGGATGTTACTATTCCAAATGAGTGGCAAGGTATTTATAATGTAAGATGGACAAAACGAATTACAATAAATGCGGCCGGTGTTAATACTCAATCAATATATTTTCATAAACAACCAAGAATAAATGTAGCCGAAATATTTAGAGGGTATATTATAAAACCCGCTCAACCTATTCTTACGGCATATTTAACTGGTAGTGGTAAACCACGACAAGGATTACCACCAATAGCTCCAACTCCAGGTAGATCAATTGGTGGTAATAAACGAACAACTGCTACTTATCCTGAAAGAGATTTTGCCGAAAAGGCAAATTTGGCAATTATAGAAGAACATAAAATAGAAAGAAAACTTACTGGTAAAGAAGGACATATAGGAAAACAGGGTAAGTTATTAAAAACACGATCTCCCGCAGTTAATGATTATTTAATAACTGTTAATAGTACTTCTCCAGTAAGTAGTTCATATGTAGGTCAAACTTTTACGATAAATAATCCACAAGTAGATGATGGTAGATTTACATTAGAAGATCATTATACATTACCAACTGTTTACACATCTTCTATAATGAAAGTTTTAAATGAAACTACTTTTGTACCATCGAGAGTTTTTTATATTAATGATACAAGAACTTCTCCATCAACTCTTATACCAGCTCCGTTAGCAGAACAATATATAACTGCCAGTTATCAAAACTTACCTTCTGCTATTACATCATCAGTAAATTATTTTTCCTTCGCTGATATAGAGTTATCAGATTTGAGAACTTTTTCAGGTGATGTGCACCGAGTTAAGATTTATGCTAAAAGTGAAGGTTCTATTGGTGATTTCGAAAAGATATACGATTCTCCAATTGAGAGTTCTGAAATATTATTCGATGGTAGTGATAAAACTATGTTGGGTAATATGGGTTATCTACAGGATCAAAGTAGAATAAATAAATATTGGCAAATGAATGAGGGTACTTTTGGAAACGGGAGTTCAGTTACTTTAGATTACAATACAACTTATTTTATGGATTCGATGCAAATTTCTGGTTCTAATAGAGCCCACGAAAGAGAATTAAGAGTTCAACTCAAAGAAACAGGAAGTTTTGTAGCAGGTAATTCATATACAATTCGGGCAAATCTATATGGTATAAAGACAGAGAAGGTAAATATACAGGAAGATGTATTGTTGGATGGTGAGTTTAAGGTGTATACTTCAGGATCAGCGTTTAATAAAGCTACTACCGAAGGTTCTCAATGGGGAGTAGAAAAATTAAGTGTTCCTGATTTTCCAGTCGGAGTTAATGAATATGATTTTGGTGTTGTTCAAGGAGATTTTTTAGCAGACAATACTGGACCTGGAGTAATTCAATTTAAAGTTCCAGCTGGTAGATGGTATGTTTCTGATATTTCTGTAAAGGCATCAAGTGATACAGCATTTAATCCAGAATATGTTAATGTTGTTGCTCCTATGCCAAAAACAAGATCAAGACCAGATAAGGTTAAGTTTTTAGTAGAATTTTATGATGTAAATAATAATATAGCAGATTCTGTTATATTTAGTGATTTCTTTACATTTGAGGGTGAAAATGTAAATATAGGTGGAACTGATAATATACTTAGTGGTTCTATGTTCATTGGAAATGCACTTGCAGCAGGTATAGAAATGGCAGGTGTGAGTTCTGCATATGTTCGTTCTATGGGTTATCTCGGATTTTCAAGTGGTAGTGGAAAAGGTGGTAATTCGGGCACAGGAGATAATTCAGGATTTCTTATGTGGAGTGGTTCTGTTTTATCTGATAGTGGAGACAACTATTCTGGAGTCGGATTAGAATTAGTAGGTACAAGTGAAAGTTATTTTAGATTTCGAACTGATCCAAGTGAACTTGATATTAGGGCAAATGCATTTTTTGTTGGTAGTGAAACTTCACAATATATAAGTGGTAGTGGTGGTAATATAGAAATATCTTCATCTCAATTCCATTTAAGTGGTGGAAATGCTACCATGCAAGGAACTGTTTCAGCAACTGCCGGTGAAATTGGTGGTTGGACAATAGAGAGTGGTAGATTAACCTCTGGAATTGATAAGAGTGCTATTACAATGAGTGGGGCCGACCAAATATTTCAATTTGGTAGTGGTTCAACATTTAATAAAGGTGATTTAAGGGGTGGTATTCGAATGGGTAAGGATACTGATGGTAAATATAAATTTGCTATTGGTACTTCAACTTCATATATAGTTTTTGATGGTAGTTCAGTTAGTTTAAAATCGGATGAAGTTGATGTAACTGCTTCTTTGTTTAATGTAGATGTTGATGTTTTTAAATTAAGTGCAAATAATTTATTTATAAGTTCGAGTGAAGGTGGGTTTATATCTGCTGGTAATCCCAGACCAACAGGTATAGATGGTACAAATAAAGGATTTTGGGTACAAGGTAATAATGCAGGTGATAATAAAGTAAAAGTTTTAATTGGAGAGGCAGATGGTAATCGTTTAACATTTGACGGTGATAATTTTGTAATGAGTGCATCAACTTTCTTTTTAGGAAGTTCTGAACAATATATAAGTGGTTCATTGGGTGATATAGAAATAAGTTCTTCTATGTTTCATTTGGATCCCAAAAATAATAAAGTTGCAATAAGTGGTTCAATTGTTGCAACAGGTGGAGTAATAGGTGGATTTACAATTACAGGTGATGCACTATCATCTACGAACTTTTTTATAAGTGGTAGTCCAACGGCCGGTGGTGTTGATAATCCAGAATATATGTTTATCAGCTCATCCAATTTTAATGTAAAGGCAAGTGGTGATGTTACCGCATCAGCTTTATCCTTAACTGGTGGAAAAGTAGCGGGTTTAACGGTGGAATCTGGTGTAATTTCAGTTGGTGAAATATTAAAATTAAAAGATAGTGGTCAAATAACTGGTTCTGCAGTATTATTTAAAGGTGGAACAGTTGGTGGGTGGACATTAACTGATACTACATTAACGGGGGGAGTTGTAACATTAAATTCAGCTGGTTCAATAGAAGTTGGTGGATTAGCTGATGCCACAACAACTGCCACAACCAATTCAGGTTTCTTTGCAGATTCGAGTGGTAATGTATTGATAAAAGGTAATGTAAGTGGAAATGATTATCTTAAAGTTTCTAATGGTGGTAGTATTGATATTAAAGCACAAGTATTTGATTTAGCAACTTCCACAATGTTATTAGATAGTGGAACTAATAATGGTAAAATTGCACTTGGTTCAACACCACCCACTGCTTTTAATAGTGGTAATGGTTTTTATGTAGATGGAAACTCTAATTTATTAATTGGTAGTGCAAGTGCAGACCATATACAATATAATGCAACAACAAATGTATTTGATGTTCAAGTTGGTTCATTAGAATTAGATGCTACTAATATAAAAATATCTTCAACTCAAGCTTCTATGAGTCTTGGTGAAGGTAAAATAATTTTAAGTGGTTCTCAGGGTGGTGTAATTAAACTTGGGGAAGATAATGATAATTTAACATTAACCGAAGGAAATGGAATATTCTTATCTGGATCTGGTGAATTTAAGATGGGAGATGCAGATGGTGGTATTAGGTTTGTAAATGATTCTTTTTCTATAACGGGATCAGATGTAAATATTAATGTTACTCAATTTAATGTAAGTGCAAGTGGATTTACACTTTCTTCACCACAGGCTTCAATGTCTCTTGGAAATAATAAAGAAATATTACTTCATGCTACAGGAGGAACTAATAGTGTTCCAATTTTTAAATTAGATGGTGGTGAAATATCTGCTTCAGAGTTTCGTGTTGATGCACAAGGTCAAATAACAGCAAGTGCTGGTTTAATAGGTGGTTTTGAATTAGCATCAACTCAAATTAATTCTTCAAATGATAATTTAATATTAAAATCAAGTGGTCAAATAACTGGTTCGAGTGTTTTATTAGATGGTGGAAAAATAGGTGGTTGGACAATTACAGCAAATCAATTAGAGGCCAATAATATTAAAATAAATGCGACAAGTGGTTACATTGAAGCAGGAGAGTTGACTAATGTTAGTGATATTGGTGACACATCAGTAGGATTTTTCGCAAATAAAGATGGTGAAGTACTAATTAAAGCTGGAACTTCCGCAAATAAAAACTACATGCAGTTCAAGAATGGTACTTTAGATATCAATAGTGATAAAGTACATATGAGTGGAAGTCAGATAACTCTAAAATCCCCAGATTTTTATCTCGGTGATAGTTCAAATTATGTAAGTGGAAGTGGTGGTAATCTTGCAATTTATAGCACAGGAGCAACTACATTAAGTGGAAGTTCCATTACATTAAAGACACCTGATTTCTATCTCGGTGATAGTTCAAATTATGTAAGTGGAAGTGGTGGTAATTTAGCAATTTATAGTACTGGTGATACTACTCTTAGTGGAAGTTCTGTTAAAATTAAAACACCCGATTTTTATTTTGGTGATAGTTCAGTTTTCCTAAGTGGTAGTGGTGGAGATTTAGCAATAGGAGCATCTAATTTTTCTGTGGATTCGAGTGGGAACTTAACTCTTGGTGATACAAGTAATGAACACATTTATATAGCAAATGGTTCGGATTTATTATTTAAGAATAGTTCAACTATTATGGCAGAACTTGATGGGACAACTTGGACGTTAGGTGGAGCCTCAGGAGCAACAGATGATTCTATTAAATTGTCTGCAGGTGGTGGTGTACAAATATATGATAGTTCTACAGATTATACAAGTATAACATCTACTGGATTTGATGTAGTAGAGGGTGGAACTAATGTCGCACATTTTGGTTCTATAAGTAGAGTTGGTGATGTTGCCAATGAACATATGTCAATGAGTAGTGATGGAATGCATATTAAAGATGGTTCAACTACACGAGCATTATTTACTGGTGGTGGTGCAACACTTGGTGTAACAAGTGGACCTCATATATCTGCATCTACTACTGATATTCACATAAAACAATCTTCAGATGATTATTTACAAATTGATTCGGATAGTGTTGATATCTATGCAGGTGGTAATTTACAAGGTACATTCGCCGCTACAACAAAAATAGGAACAACAGCTGACTTTTTAGAATTAGATTCCACAAGTATTGATTTTATGAGAAACACTTCAACAAGTGTGATGAATTTAACTGATACAGCATTCAGATTAGGTGATAGTTCTGCTGAACACATTATAGTTGATACGAGTGGACTAACAATAAAAGATAGTTCTACAGTTAGAGGTAAATTTACTGCGGGTGGTGCAACAATAGGAGTTACATCAGAACCACACATTTCCGCATCAACTTCTGATATTACGATATATGGAAATGATACTACTGATTATTTAAAGTTAAGTAGTGGTGATATTTCAATGTACACCAATAGTGTTAAGGGTGTTCATATAGTTGATAGTAAGATGAGTCTTGGTCCCGCAGCAAATGCAAGTGCTACACTTGGTGCAGTGATAGGTAATATCCACTTGGCCAGTACAGGAGCCTATGTCTATGGTAATGCAACGAATACTTTTACAGCAATTACTTCTGCTGGAATGGAAACAACATTGGCAGGAACAAAAGTTGCGATATTTGGTTCAACAACTGCTATTGGTGGGGCAAGTGCAGTAACAACTACGAGCACTGATAAAGTAGTTAGGATAGATACTAATGGAATAAAACTTTATTTTGATTCTAATAACTATACACAAATAGATTCAAATAGTTTAGATATTGTTCTTGGTGGTCAAACTTCTGCATCGTTTGGAACAACAACTACGATAGGTCCAACTGGTGGTAAGCATGTTTCAATAACTTCATCTGGAATAGCATTAAAAGTTGCATCAACAACTTATGGTACTTTTGCTGAAACTGTAACTGTTGGTAATACAAGTGATGCTTATATGACTTTAGATGGCACTAACTTTAAGATGTACGATGGGGGTGGTGCACAGAAAGTAAATATAAACGCAACAAGAACTACATTGGGTGGAGCAGATAACGCTACGGATGACACCATTATTCTGACTCCTGGTAGTGGAGTAAAAATTTACGACAGTTCAACTGCATATGCATCAATAGATTCGGATAGTTTTGATATTGTATTGGGAGGCCAAATTTCTGCATCTTTTGGTACAACGACTACGATAGGTCCAAGTGCAGGAAAACATATTAAAATAGATTCAAATGCAATTAGTATAAAAACAGACGCAAATACCACAGTTTTATCTGCTTCAGCAGCCGGTTTGGAAATGTCTGGAACTATACAAGCAAGTGGTGGTACTATTGGTGGGGCTACAATAACATCCGATAAATTAGCATATTCACCATATTGGGCAATATCAGCATCTGCCGCAACTGCCGATCCAGTATCATTTATATCATCAAGTGCGTTTAAAGTTTCCGCGGGTGGTAATATAACAGGTTCTTCTGTTTTATTTACTGGTGGTAAGATTGCCGGATATACAATATCAGGAGATACTCTTACAGCAACAAATTTTACATTGGATGCTAGTGGTAAATCTATTTCACTTGGTAGTGGAAATACTATATTTATAGCAGATGCAGATGAAGGTATTCAGTTAGGTCATGCAACATTTGGAAGTGCACCGTTTAGTGTAACTACTGCAGGTGTATTAAAAGCTGAATCTGGGACGATTGGTGGTTGGAATATTGATAGTTCAAAAATATATTCTACAAATTTAAATATACATTCTACTGGTATAATAGAAACTGGTGATTTTGCAAGTGGAGTTAAAGGTTGGAGACTTGATTCTGCAAACAATGGTCAAGCAGAATTTGAAAATGTAACAATTCGTGGAACATTATCCACTGCTGTATTTGAAAAGGAATCTGTAAATGCAGTTGGTGGTCAATTATATATAGCAAATTCAACAGCATTAACTGGTTCACAGCATATATCAGCAAGTGCAACTACAATGAGTGTTGTAAATGTTGGTGGGTTTACAGGAAGTTATAATGGTATTGGTGCTGAAATTATAACAGCAAAGAAATTAACAACTACTGGGTTTTCAACAGAATATATGTTAGTACAAAGTGCATCTCGTAATGCCCCATCAAGTGATTCAGATTTTAGTGGAAAACTTTATGTTGTTAGAGGATATAGAAGTGGTAGTTCTGATATTGATTATGTTGGTGAAAATGCAGATGTTTCACATTCTTATGCTCCCGGACAAGTATTTGCATCAACGGGAACAAGTGGTAGTGGATATGTAAGAATAAATGCAAATCCAACTGATACATCAACACCTTACATTGATATTGTAGAGAGAACAGGCAGTGGTGTTTATGATGTAGAATTAAAGGCAAGACTTGGTGATTTAAGTGGTTTGAGTTCTACAAGATTACATGGAACAAACCCAGCACACGCGGGTTTCGGATTATATAGTCAAAATGTATTTTTAGAAGGTGGGATAAATGCCAATACGGGTTCTATTGGTGGTATAAAAATGCAATCAAGTAAATTGTATACTGGAACAGGAACTTTTCAAAATGCAAATACAGGATTTTATTTAGATAGCAGTGCGAATTTTAGTTTAGGGGATAATTTTTCAGTTGATGATAGTGCAAATGTAACGATTGGTGATACAAGTGCTGAACACATCTATATAGCAGATGGATCAGATTTATTATTCAAAAATTCCACAACAGTTATGGCAGAACTCGATGGAACAACTTGGACATTGGGTGGACAAACTGGAACAACTGATGATTCTGTTGTATTGTCATCTGGTGGTGGTGTTACTTTATATGATAGTTCGACTTATTACGCCGTGGTTGATAGCGATGGACTTAAAACTTATGCTGGTGGAACTAAAATGGGAGAATTTGGTACTACGGTGTATGTTGGTGACCAATCCAATGACCATATAAAACTTTCGAGTACGGGATTAGAAGTAAAAGATAATACAACTGTTAGAGGTAAGTTTACTGCGGGTGGAGTTAGTATTGGGGTAGATACAGGACCACACATTTCCGCCTCTACAAGTGATATTTACATAAAACAATCATCAACTGATTACTTAAAAATAGATTCAGATAGTATAGATATTTACACAGGAGGTGCACTTTCTGCATCATTTGCTAAGGGTGGTGTTTGGTTGGGACCACTTTCTGGACCTCACATTTCTGCATCCAGAAGTGATATATATATAAAACAATCATCAACTGATTACTTAAAATTAGATTCCGATAGTTTAGATATCTATACGGATGGAAATAATGTAGCAACATTCGCAGCAACTTCAGTAATAGGAAGTTCAACAGACAAAGTAACAATTAGTGATAGTGGAATCACTATAAGAGAAAATAATGTTGATACAATAGAATTGGCAAGTGGAGCAATAACTCTTAATGGAGCAAGTTCTAACGATAGAGTAGTTATAAACTCTGATGGTATGGCAGTTTACACAGCGAATGTTCTTAAAGCATCAGCATATGATGCAGGATTCACCGCTTATGGAGATAATTTAACCACTTATACTTCAATGACTTCAGCCGGAATAACAATGGTAGATGATTCTGTAACAACGGGAACATTTACTGCAGGAACGGTAACTCTTTATGGGGCGAGTTCTAACGATAGAGTAGTTATTAATAATACAGGTATGTCTGTTTATACAGCTAATGTTTTAAAAGCAACTGCACTTGATGCAGGATTTACAGCATATGGTGATGATGTTAATACTTACGCTACAGTAACGAGTACAGGATTAACGATTTTCGAAGATTCGACTAATATGGCTAATTTTGGTTCAACAGTAAGAGTTGGAGAAGATGAGACTGATAAATCTGCTCTTAGAGTTGCAGCTGATGGTTCTATGTCTATTGGGGTTAAAGATGGAACTCCTAATTTCAGTGTGACTGCAGCAGGAGTAGTTACTATAGCAGGTAGTATAACTATTACTGGTGGAAATGCTGCAACTACAGCTAATGTGACCGCTGCACAATTAGCAGCAACTCAGGCAGGACAAGCCGCTGCCGTGGCAACAGAAGCGAGTGCAAGTAGTGACGCCACCAGTAAAGCAAATGCAGCACAGGCTGCAGCCAGTGCTTCTGTAGAGAGTGGTATCAACACAGCCGCAGCAGCCGCAGTTGCAGCTCAAGCAAACATTGATTCAATGGAAACTCAACTTGTTCTTACTAATACAGGTATGACAATATCTTCTTCAGCACAATCCCCTAATTTCGGGTTAGCACAATTTGGTACTACTACAACATTATGGGATGGTGTTGCTGATGCAGATACAAATAGAAAATTACAAATGAATGCTAGTGGTATAACATTATGGGGTGGAGCCGCGGCTGGTAATGATTATCTGAATTTAGCAGCTAATAGTATAGTTATGAAAGCTAATAATCTTAAAAAGTTTGAAGCTACAGATGCTGGTGTATTTGTTTATGGATTGGCAGAAGATGATTATGTTAATGTAAAGAGTGATGGGGTGGATGTTTATGCAGCAAATGTTAAACAAGCAGCATTTGGTGCAACAACAACAATTGGTAATACAAGTAATAATGAATATGTAAATATTGATGGTGATGGTGTAAAAGTTTATGGTGGAAGTTCAACTAATTATACTTTTATGGATGCGGACAGTTTTGATGTTGTACTCAATGGACAAACATCGGCTTCATTTGGAACAACTACAACTATTGGACCAACTGGTGGTAGACACGTTGCGATAAACGCAGAAGATGTTAAAGTTAAATTTGATTCTAACAATTATACACAAGTAGATTCTAATAGTTTTAATATTATTTCTGGTGGACATACATCTGCTTCGTTTGGAGCAACTACAACGATAGGACCAACAAGTGGAAGTCATGTTTTAATAGATTCAAGTGGTGTAACCACTTATTTTGATTCCAGTAATTATTCTAAAATGGATTCGGATAGTTTAGATATTATTCTTGGTGGACAAACATCTGCTTCGTTTGGAACAACAACTACGATAGGACCTACAGGCGGGAAACACGTTTCAATAACTTCATCTGGATTATCATTAAAAGTTGGTTCAACAGTATATGGTAAGTTTGCTGAAACTGTAACCATTGGTAATACAAGTGATGCTTATATAAAACTTGATAGTGGTTCATTTGAAATGTACGATGGGGCAGGAACACAATTAACAGAATTAAATGCTGGGACTTTGACTTTAGGTGGAGCACATGGAAGTACTTCTAAAACTGTTAAGATAGCTTCAGATGGTGTTACGAGTTATTATGATAGTAGTAATTATTCAAAAATGGATTCTAATAGTTTTGATATTGTTCTCGCTGGACAAACTTCTGCATCATTCGGTACAACAACTACAATAGGTCCAACTGGTGGAAGTCATGTTTTAATAGATTCTTCACAGATAGCAGTAAAACGAGGATCAGTAACTTTCTTATCTGCATCAGCAGCAGGATTGGAAATGAGTGGTTCTATAAAGGCGTCTGATGGTACTATTGGTGGATGGACTATTGGTAGTTCAACCTTAACAGGAACAGACGCAACTTTGGCAAGTAGTGGTAACTTAACACTCGGAACAAGTGATAATGTTGTAAGATTATCTTCAGATGATGGTACTTACAGAATATGGACAGGACACGCAACTGCAGGTTCTGCTCCGTTTAGAGTTTCAAAGCTTGGTGTATTAACTGCCGCAGGAGCTGTAATAGATGGGGAGATATCAATCACAAGTGGTGATTTAGCAGGTGTAGACAAAACTACAATTAGTGGTTCAGCAAATGATTTCTCTGCTTCTTTAAATACAGCGTCAGCCTCAATGGCAACTCAAGTAAAATTGAGTTCAGATGGAATGACTTTAAATAAATTAGATGGTACTACTCTCGCATCTTACGGGGCTACAGTTACTTTAGGACAAACTGGTCAAGCTCATCAAACAATAACAGCTACTGATACAACATTTTATGATAGTGGTGGTGAATCTTCAGCAACAGAAAGATTGGTAATTTCAAATGATGGTACAATTGTATTAAAAGATTCTGGTGGAGTTACAAAAGTATCGGCAACTACTACTGGTGTTAGAGTTACAGGTGCAGACACAGGTGATTATGTGGATGTGATAGCAGATGCAATTAATGTTGTAGCAGGAGGAGATACTGTAGCATCACTTGGTGCAACGACAACTGTTGGTATAACAGGTAATAATCAATATGTAAATATTGATGGTGATGGTGTAAAAGTTTATGGTGGAAGTGCAACAACTTTTGCACAAGTAGATGCAAATAGTTTTAATATTATTTCTGGTGGACATACATCTGCATCATTTGGAGCAACCACAACGATAGGACCAATAAGTGGAAGTCATGTCAAGATAGATTCTGGTGGAGTTAAAATATCAGGTAGTGCTGGAAATTTTGTTCATATGCAATCAAGTAGTTTTGATATTTGGTCAAATAATGAACTATCAGCGTCATTTGGTGTTAATACTACAATAGGACCTGTTGCAGGTAATCATGTTTTAATAAAAGGTGATGGGTTATCCATTAAAAGGGGTACAGAAACATTTTTAACAGCTTCTGAATATGGATTATATACATCTGGTTCAATAAATGCAAATAGAGGTATAATTGGTGGATTTACTATTGATTCTGATCAGATAGCAGCTACATATGTCACAATGAGTACTGGCGGAACTTATGGATATATATCACTCGGAAATCCTGCTCCTACTTCTGCAACTCAGGGTGGTGATGCAAAAGGTGCATTTTTTAGCGGTAGGGGTGATTTCTGTATAGGCGATTTTGATGGTCCAAGAGTGGCTTATGATTCATCTACACAAGAATTAACGTTAAGTTCATCCAAATTCTATTTAGGAAGTGATTCACAATATGTAAGTGGTTCAAATGGGAATATAGAAATAAGTTCTTCTAATTTTCATTTAAGTAATACTGGTGATGTTACAATGCAAGGAACGGTTACTGCAACTGCTGGTGCTATCGGTGGATGGACAATTGCTAACAATCAACTTAGTGGAAGTTCAACCGCACTAATAGCAACTAATGTTGGAGCTGATAGAATTGAAATAAGAGGTTCTGATAACACTATTGCATTTTTTGAAGGTACTAAATCATCATCCAAAATATTAGATATGGGAAAATTTAGTAGTGTTCAATATAATAGCTCATCGGATAGAATAAATTCATACGGATTATCTGTATCGGGTTCTGTTACGGCGTTTGGTAATAATAAGGCTGGGATCAGAGTAACAAATCCAGATATAGCTGAAGGTATAAATTTTGGTGCTGTTACTGAATTTTACCAATCAACTCACACAAATATATTTTCTAAGATTTCTTTAGGAACGAGAACTGATGTTATGCATGGTAGACCAGCCATATATGGTGAAGTTAATAGTCAACTTGCTAGTGCTCCAGGTACTGGTGGAATAATAAGTGGTGTTACTGGTAGGATAATTGAAGGAACTTCTGGTAGGTGGGATATATCTGCTGGTGTCGTTGGTATTTCTTCAGCTGAAGCTATGACTTCCGATGGTGGTGGAGTTGCTGACGGTGTATTTGGTGTGGCTAGTATTGGTGATGCATATGTAAAAGGAGATTTGACAGCAACCGGAACGATAACCGGAGATTTAACCGGAGATGTAACTGGAAATGCTGATACAGCAACAAATGCTACTAATGTAGCTGTAACAGCAACAGCAGCTAATTCAACATATAGATTAGTTTTTTCAACCGCAGATTTTGGAAATTCAGCGATGCTTATTGATGGTACTGATTCTGGATTATCATTTAATCCGTTTAGCAATGCTTTTACGATAGGTGGAACTACAACCATAGGTGGTGGATATGGTTCTACTGGTATAACTTTAGAAAGTGATGGTGATATGTCAATGAATGGTAATCTAATAGTTGATGGTACTACACAAGCAACTGATGGTATACTATTTGGTTCTGATACAGCAGCTGCAAATACACTACATGATTATGAAGAGGGTAACTGGACACCTACTTTAAATGTAAGCGGTACAGCCACCACAAGTGTTGGATGTCATTATACAAAAATTGGTAGTTTAGTAACATGCTGGTTTAAGCTTAAGGATATTCAAGAATCTGGAACTCAAACAACAGATTTGATAATATCTGGATTACCATTCACACCAGAGTTTGATTGTGTTGGTGGAACTGTAATGGCAAATGCTTTTAATTTTTCAGATGATCCCGACGATGTAAACAACCTTTCGGTATGGGTAAAAACCGATGATACTTTAAGAATATATGAAACTAAAGATGGTGATGCACCTTCTGCTTGGGACCCGATTACTTGGTATGATATAACAAATAATGATGACTTGTACGGATATTTTACATACAGAACAACAGCTTAATAAGGAGCTAATAAAATGGCTATAACAAAAGAAATAATAGTAGATAAATTAGAAATAGTTGGGGAGTATAAAAAAATACATCTTCGAGAAGCTACAGTAGTATCTGAAGATGGTATAGAGATAGCTAGAAATTTCCATAGAAGAATAATCTCTCCCAGCGGAAGTAATACAGTAATTTCAGCTAGTCTTGCTACAGAAACTTTGGAAACTAAATCAGTAGCAAATGTAGTGTGGACAGATACTATAAAAGGTGCATATAATGCATTTTTAACAGGCTCATCTAATCCATAAACAATAAATCCTACAATAATTAACAAATTTTATATTTATATATGAATAATTAGGATAATTTTATGCTAACCACCTGGACAACAGCAACTACATCTTGGAGTCTAGCCACATATACGTGGTCAGATTTTAGTATTGCTTATGAATTATCTTTAATTGGTGAAGTAGGTGGTCGATATAAACGACAAGATATTTATGCTGATTTATTCAAAGATAGAGCCAAGAAGAAAAAAGTAATTGAATTAATAATGAAAGTTAAATCAAATAAAATAAAACAAACAGTTGAAATACCACTTAATACACAAATTGTCTTATCGGATATCGATATGGTAATTCAAGAAGTATTGAATAAACCTATGGTGAATATAAATGTCGCTTAAACTCTACACAGATAAATCAGAGATATTTGAATGTTTAACATTAGCACAATTAACACAGATATATAATGTATATAGAGGGAGATTTGACGTATAAATGAGTTATGATGTTTATTATAGTACAGGTGGAGGTTCAATGGTATATGGTGGCAGTGATGTATGGGTTAATAATTGGTTACGAGAAGTAGCCCCTAAATTAGATTATCCAAGTAAATTACTAATTCATCGCCGTAGACCTGAAAATATCAAAGTTGAATATGATAGTCCAATAGAGATTGTTTGGCAAGGATACGATCCTCGTGGATTTGAAGAAACAATAAAAAATGCAAGAAGAATTCATATTTTACATGGATATTATACACCACATAAAGTAATAGAGGAAAATAAAGATAAAATAGAATCGTTATGTGTTCATGTATCATTAGATTTATCATTAAAGGCTGGTTTTGATTTAGGATTAAAAAAATATTTACATTTTTCTGCAGTTCCCGAGTGGGAAAAGAAAGTAGCTAAATGGTCAAAGAAGGTAGTTTGGATTGGTACAGATAAAATACCATTACATGATAAATTTGATATAATAGATATACCAAATTACTATGAGTTTACACAAAATAAAAAAGTATGTATGAGTAATAGAGTGGGATTCGCTTCTCGATGTGAAACTCGTAAATCGCCACATTTTTTAGATGGAATAGATTCTTATGTATTTACTGATACTCATGACTTTAAATGGTGGAAGAAAAATCTTAATTTAAAGTTTGAAAAGACAAGAGTATATCAATTTAATTATAATAATTTACATAAATTTTTTAATAGAGAAGATTGGGGAATTTCTCATTCGTGTTTTTTAAATGAACCATTCGGTTATTCTATATTCCAATCATTAGATTATGGAAAACTACCTATTTTACAAAAGGATTGGCTGATAAACTATGAGTATCCATTCAGAGCATTTAACAAGAAAGAATTTGATGAACAAGTAAATAATATATCAGAATTATCTGAAAGTGAACGACAAGATTATTTAGATGGATTGAGAGACTATTGTAGAAAGTATGATAATAAAAAAGAATGGACTAAACGATACTTAGAAATATATAATGAGTAGTATATATTGATCCGGGGTTACACCATAAAGTGTTAACTTTATATATCAAATAGAAAACTTAAAAACACAAGTTTCTTGCTACTTAATATTTATTAATGAAACAACACACCACGGTACGCGTATAGGACGATAATCGTCTTTTATTGTGTATCTTTTTTTGGAGAAATGGCTTGGCAACACCAACAGCTGGAGATAAATTATCATTAGGAAAACTCGGTAGGGCAACCGCCGTAGGTAATTCTGATTACACTTCTAAAACGAGTTTGAATAGTGCTGCCAGAGATAGTTCAACTGGCAAGGCAAGTCTTAGTGATTTTTATATCGGTTCGGTTGACAACACATTAGATGGTTATCCATATGTGGATGAACAAACCAACGAAATTTATACATTGACCTTTACTAATGCAAATTCATTATTCACTTCCCGTATAGCGGCAAGAGCTGATAATTTCACTTGGACTACCAGTAATGCATCACTATTTAATATGTCTGGCACTCAAGATGTTACTACTCAATACAATGCAGGAGCAATAGCAGATGCATCTACACCAGGCACAATGGAAAGCACTTTAGTTACAGACGGAGAGTTCAGTAATTGGACTGGTACTGCAGCACTTGATGATTGGACAGAGAGTGGCACAATATTGAAAAATGATAGTGGAGCAACTGGTAGTGCGGTTCAATTCCGAACAGATGGGGCATATATTGAACAATCATTTACTGTAAAGGGAAACTCTACTTATCAAATTAGTGTACTCGCCACAACATCAAATGGAACAGATGGTCAGATAAATTTATATCTTAGTGGCAGTCAAAATCAATTAACAAGAAATGCCATTGCCGGAGAACAAGGTGAATGGTATCATTTTCGTGATGATTTTTATACAAGTGGTTCTTCAAATGTGAATCAAACATTTAAATTAAAATTTACCGCGGCCATTTCAAATAATATATATCCATCATTAGACTCGGTAAAGTTTCAAAGATGGGAAGGTGCAAACATGAGTGATACAAATGTAACTATTACAGGAAAGTATCATGATGATGGACAGAGTGATGGATTTAATGATCATGCGACAAGATATAATACTGCAGTAAGTAAAGTAGTTGAAATACAAGATACTTATGCAGGACAATCAATAGCCTGTTTCTTACCAGGAACTATGATACAAATGTCAGATGGAAGTGAGCAGGATATTGAAGATATAAATGTTGGTGATGAAGTTTTATCGGTTGTTATACCAAATTTACCAGATGAAGATTTGGGATATAGTGCATGGAAATCATTTGAGTCAACTGATGATATGACTAATTTAGAAGTATCAAGTGCAACAGTTGAACATATTTTTTATGATTATATGGACGGTTATTGGGATATAAATAATGGATTGGTAAAAGTAACTTCAGAACATGATTTTTGGACTTATACTGGATAAAAATGGGAATGGTGTACACCAAAACAACTTTCAGTAGGTAATAGTGTATTAGATTATCAAGGAAATTTAATAGAAATAACATCACTTGAAAATGTAGAAGGTGAAGTTGAAGTTGTAAATTTTGACGTAGAACCATTAGATATTTATTTCGCGGGTGGAGTGTTGGTTCACAATAAAGGAGCGAGTTCTGAACCATAAATAATATGATTTGAGAATTTTTTTAACTATTTATTTAAGGATAATTAAAGGTTTTATATGTCAATACTAAATCGTGGTTGGATTTACGATTCAATAACAAGAAATCAAGATTCGGGCTCAGTATCATATAGATGGACTCACGGTGCCAACGACACTTATATGGGAAGTGGAATTATGTATTTTTCCATTCCATATTTTTTAAAGGCACGAGTATGTGTTTGTCTTGGTAGTGGTGGTGGATATGTGCCACGATTGATGGTTGATTGTGTTCACGAATTAAATGAAACTCAAATGTATGGTAAGGACAAATATGGTGAAGTTTATGTGGTTGATGCAACTAATAGTGTAAATGGTGATGTAGATTGGTCTGATGACGATAGTTTTTTGAGAACACAATTTAATCCACGATTTATAAATACTACTACTGAAGATGCATTTTATAACTTTTTCGTTAAGAGAGATATTAAGATAGATTATTTACACATAGACGCAGACCATACCTATGAAGGTTGTAAACAAGATTTTGATTTATACTCTACTATAATGAATGAGAATGGAATAATATCAATACATGATACAGATGAAAAATATTGGGAAAATTTTAATACATACAAAGGTGAACCACATGATGTATGTACAGGTCCAAGTGAAGTTGTAAAAGAAGTTAGTGATGAATGGGAAGTATTTAATTTGTTTGATCATAAAGAGAAATCTGAAACGTTATCATCTTCTGGACTTACTATTTTGAGAAGGATTTAATATGGCAAAGGGTGTTAGTGGATTAAAAAATTTTGAAAAGGTACGAGAAGATTTAAATCAAGTTGGTAAAGGTTTTTGTTTAGCAAAATGGAATCAAGTTAGTATTCTCTTACAAACTGGACAAACTCATAGTTGTCACCACCCAGCTCCACATCATATCCCATTAGATGAAATTAAAGATAATCCATCTGCTCTTCACAATACAAAGTTTAAAAAACTTCAAAGAAAAACTATGTTAAAGGGCGGCCGACCAAAGGAATGTGATTATTGTTGGAATGTAGAGGATTCAAACCAAGAATCATTTAGTGATAGAGTATTGAAAAGTGGTGAGGTGTGGGCACTTCCACATTTTGACAATATAAAAAACTTGACAGGAAATGAAGATGTATTTCCTCCATATGTAGAAGTAAGTTTTAGTAACCAATGTAATATGTCTTGTGCATATTGTGATGTTAAGAGTAGTTCTAAATGGCAACAAGAAATAGGAAAATTAGGTCCATATCCTACGAGTGGAAATTATAATAATACGGATTGGAAGAAAAATTTACCAATTCCACATAGAGAAGAAAATCCATATGTAGAGGCATTTTGGAAATGGTGGCCAGACTTATTTCCAAACCTTCATACCTTTAGGATCACTGGTGGTGAACCACTTTTACATAATGATACATTTAAGGTTTTAGATTATATTATAGAGAATCCAACAGTTAATCCGAGTATAGAATTGTGTATAAACTCCAACCTATCAGTCCCAGACGAAAGGTGGGAAGAATTTGTTGATAAAGTAAAGTATATTACTGATAATGATCTGGTTTGGAATTTTGTATTGTTTACAAGTATAGAGTCTGAAGGTAAACAGGCAGAATATATTAGAGATGGTTTGGATTCAAAATTATTATGGTCACGAGTAAATGAATTTCTTACAAAATGTGAGAAACCTGAAGTTACTATTATGGCAGCATTTAACGCTTTGAGTATTTCTTCATACCATAAAGTAATTCAGAAGGTTTATAGATTGAAAAAAATATATGGTAGTACTAAAAGATATAGAGATTATTCAATTATTTTGGATACATCATACATAAGACATCCAGAATTTTTAGATTTTAGAATTTTAACACCAGATTGGTTAGAAAAAATAAATGAATTATCTCGTTTTATGGAAGATTTAGGAATGCATAAATATGAGCCCGTTGATGGATATCATGAAGTAGGATTTTTTGATTTTGAACAAGAAAAAGTTAGAAGAATGACAGATATGTTTACGGATAATCAAAGTTGGGTAGAGAAACAAAGAAAAGATTTTGTTTTGTTTATTGACGAGTATGATAAACGTAGAGGAAAAAACTTCCAAGAAACTTTTCCTGAAATGGAAGATTTTTATAATTCTTGTAAAAAGTTAAGAAGTTAAGGAAAGAAATGAAGTATAATAGTTGGATACAATCTATAAAGAGAATGTTTATTCCAAGGCCTACAAAGGAAGAGAATAAAAGATTTGATATGGCTGAGAGAACTTTTGGATTTCCAAAGGAGTATTTTAATAAATTCTTGGATAATGTTGTTCAAGATGATTTTATCACCTACCCATCTTATGCTGAATATGATTCCTTAAAAGATGATATTGCTAAATATAATAACGTAGAGAGAAATAATGTTTACCTATCCACGGGTTCAGGAGCTTGTATAAAATCTGTATGTGAAGTTACAATGAATCCAACTTATAACGTAGTATCACCTGTACCTTGTTATCCTA
>Ga0233440_1001591_pt1 | contig 20439 bp, 18 predicted proteins | sample SI_123_September_5_FD_182791 | JGI IMG/M metagenome (GOLD analysis project Ga0233440, IMG submission 182791) | Seawater microbial communities from Saanich Inlet, British Columbia, Canada - SI_123_September2016_120_MG | ecosystem: Environmental > Aquatic > Marine > Inlet | place: Canada: British... | reverse complement strand
GACACATCTTATCATTAGTAACAAAAGACTTGTTTCCAAGATACCACACAATGAAAGGTTATCGCGTAACAAGAAGATGGGGTTGGGATTGCCACGGTTTACCAATCGAAAATATTGTTGAAAAAGATTTGAAAATAAAAGTAAAAAAAGAAATTGAAGAAATGGGCGTAGACAAATTTAATGAAACTGCTCGAACAAAAGTATTGCACTTTGCCAGCGAGTGGAAAAAAACAGTTGGGCGAATAGGAAAATGGATTGAATTTGATAATTCTTACAAAACAATGGATCAAACGTACATGGAAAGTATCTGGAATATTTTCAAAACCCTTTATGATAAAGAGTTAATTTATGAAGGAAAAAAAGTTTTGATGTATTGTCCTAGATGTGAAACGCCTTTAGCAAACTCAGAAATACAAATGGATAATTCTTACAAAGACATTACTGAAAAAACTGCAACTATTGGTTTCAAAATAAAGAATAGTGAAGAATACTTGTTAGCGTGGACAACAACTCCGTGGACACTAATTGGAAACGTTGCAATAGCAATAAACCCAAAACTTCAATACGTGAAAGTAGATGTATTTGGAAAAATATTTATTGTTGCAAAAGACTTAGTAGAAACTATTTTCAAAGATTACAAAGTCTTAGAAGACGTAAAAGGTAGTGGATTAATCGGGGTAGAATACGAACCGCTATACGAAATGGAAACAAATGGGAAAAAAGGTTGGTATGTAATTGATGGCGGAGACGAAGTAACTAGTGAAGAAGGAACTGGTTTAGTTCACATGGCAATTTATGGTGAATTTGATTACGTACAAATAAGAAAACACGATTTGCCTATTATACAACATATTAATCAAAGTGGAAAACTTTGTGCTGGGCCAAAGCAATGGCAAGGAAAATGGTTTAAGGATCTTGACGGAGAAGTGCTAGAAGATTTGTACAATAGGGGTGTATTAGTAGAAGCAAAAGATTACACACATAGTTATCCTTTTTGTTATAGGTGTGAGACTCCATTGATTTACAACGCGGTTGATTCTTGGTTTGTGGATATCGGGAAGATAAAACCAAAACTAATAAAGAAGGCAAAAGAAATTAATTGGCATCCAAAAAATATGGAAGTTAGATTTAATCATATTCTTGAAACTGCGCCTGATTGGAGCATTTCACGAAACCGATTTTGGGCTACAGCAATTCCTGTTTGGAGATGTGAGTGTTGCGAAATCAAAGCAATAGGGTCAATAAAAGAATTACAAGACAACGCAACAACAAAAGTTTCGGATAATGTGGATTTACACAAACATGTTGTTGACAAAATAAAACTTAAATGTAAATGTGGAAAAGAAATGACTCGAATTCCTGAAGTACTCGATTGCTGGTTTGAATCCGGTTCAATGCCATATGCATCTAAACATTTTCCGTTTGAAAATAAAGATTGGTTGAAAGGGCATTTCCCTGCAGATTTTATTAGCGAGTACGTTGGACAAGTTCGCGCTTGGTTCTATTACATGCACGTAATTGGAGTAGCTTTCATGGATAAACCTCCGTTCAAACATTGTGTTGTTAATGGAAATATTTTAGCTGAAGATGGAAACAAAATGTCAAAGTCAAAAAAGAATTTCACGGATCCAAATAAATTACTAGATGAATTTGGAGCAGATGCATTTAGATTCTATTTAATGGGTTCACAAGTGATGAACGCACAAGACATGAATTTTTCTGATGAAGGACTTCGTGAAGTAAGCCGAAAATTAGTTAATATTCTTTCAAACGTAAAAAGATTCTATGAATTATTTGGTAGTGAAAATTCAAAGTTTGATAACGAAGATTCAAAAAATATTCTTGATAAATGGATGATTAGTAAGACAAATAGATTAATAAAAAATGCAACAGAAACATTAGACGCATATAACACAGTAAAAGTTTGTTCTGATATACTAGATTTTGTTGATGTTTTGTCAACTTGGTTTGTAAGGAGAAGTAGGGATCGATTCAAATCTGGCGGAGAAGAAAAAGCCAACGCAATCGAGACACTTGCTTTTGCTCTTGACAGATTATCAAAAGTAATGGCTCCAATAACTCCGTTTATTGCAGAAGAAGTTTATCATGCATTAAGAGGAACAGGATTTACAAAAGATGTTTCTGTGCACTTAGAAGATTGGCCAACATTTAATGAAAAGAAAATCGATGCAAAACTAGAAGAAGAAATGGTTACAGTAAGAGAGATTGTTAGCAAAGCACTTGATGAACGAACAAAAGTAAAGATTCCGGTTAAACAACCACTTGCAAAAATAACTGTTGCTACACCAAAAGAAATCAGAGACGAATTAAAGCAACCGATAATGAGTGAGTTAAATGTAAAAGAAGTTGTTCTAAACAAAGGAGAAGAATTAACTGTTGTGCTTGATACAAAAATGACGCCTGAACTAGAACAAGAAGGTGCTGCAAGAGAAATAATGCGAAAAATCAATGACATGCGAAAGAAAGCTGGTTTAACTTTAAATGATCGGATTGAACTTGCAGTTCAAACTGATTCGGATCTAATAAAACAAGCTATTGAAAAATTTAATTCAGATATTGTTAGTTCGGTTCAAGCAGATAAATTAGAGTTAGCAAATAACAAGGGAACAGGATTTACAATAAAAGAACAAAAAGTTGTTATTGAATTAAAAAAGAAATAATTTAATTTTATGAGTGCAATTCGTAGATTTAAAGATTGGAAAATAAGGCGAAGATATCCAAAGGGCTCAATAACATTTCCAGTTTTTGCTCGTTCAAGAAAAGTATTAATGGGTGCAGATAGGCGAGAAGTCAAAGCAGTTATGAGCGCATTTGGTTTCTCAGAATTATTATTGGTGCACGGGAGTTGCAATCTGGTTAATGGAAAAGTTGCAATTGTTTCTGGACCGCCAGGAATAGGCAAGTCTGTTGCTTCAAGAAAAGTTGCAAAACAGGGGCATAGGCAAATAGAAGAAGGAATGTTATTGCTTGGGAAGAGAGGTGATAAACTTTTTTTGGTTGAAACCGGTATGCAAGACCTTCATAAAAAGTATTCTAGAGATGCTAATATTATTCGAAGAATAGTATTTTTAGGAGAAAAAAATTGGGATCCTGAAAAAACTAGTGTTGAAAGAAGAATAAGGCGTCAACAAAATAGGCTAGCGACTTTGATTGCACCAATTAATTCAAAAAAATTCGAACCACGATTGCACCAGGTTGGAAATATTTGTGTTGCAGAACATGAACGCGATCCTAATACGCCATTAAGGATTAGTGATTCATTGGTTGTTGAAGAAATAAATGATTTGAAAAATCAAATTCCTTTAGGTGTTAAATTTACTACGTTTGTACCTGCGGGATCAAGAAAAGGATTAGTGTCGAAACTTCAAAATGTGCTTCTTGGAAAATAGAATTTTATTTCTTAAATATAAAAACTACATAAAAGTTGCTAGAACAAGAATGATTGCAATAAAAACGATTGTTGCGCCTACTACGAAATAGGGGCTTAGTTTAGGGCTTTTTGAGTCTGCATCAAAGAATCTAGTGATCCCAATTGCACTGCTTGGGCCGCCACCAGGGGCTGCTTTGTTTTTTGTAAATTTTACCATTCAAACCACCATTTTTATATATCTAAATAAACTACTTATTATACAATTAAATTCTCTGGAATATTTAAAAGGGTAGTGTTTGGATGGAACTTGACTATATGGATTTAGGAATGAAGATTTTTGGAATCATCGTTCTTGCGGTAATATTATTATTCGTTCTAACTTGGAGTGGAATGGTTGGTTGTAGCGAAATCCCTTATTGGTGTGAAGTTTACGAATCTGTGTTAGGTTCTCCAAGAGTATTAATTGTTCATGGTGATGCGGGTCTAGGAGACCCAGATGCTCTAAGTACAATTTTGCGTTCACCAACTGTTGGGGTGAGTGCAGTTGATATTGCTTCGCTTGATATGATTTCGCTTGGAAACCTAAAACGATACAAACTAGTCGTCGTTGAAAAAGCAAGGAAAATGAATATGGAGCAATTACAAATGTTTATGGACTATGTTCAACTCAATGGTGGTAGACTTGTTTGGGTTGGGGATGCAGGAGTAGAAAAAGGTGCAAACGAACTTGATAATTTAATGGACGTTAATTCTTTGAAAAAAATGCTTGACAATCCTTGGGCGAGAGCAAAAGAAGAAGAAACAAAGTACACTGTGTTAAACTTTGATGAGTTTTTAGGACTGCGTTACGTAGGAAATTATTGTAGTATGCGAACGTGTAGTGGAGTCGTTTATGCCGGAACACTAAAAACCGAATTAACCGGCGACCATCCATTGATTTATGGTATTTCTCCTGCACTAGAATTACGTGTTAAAAATGAAAGAGACTTTTCAATCGTGCAACAATTTGCAAATGCATCTAATAGTAACATTGTCCTCTCACTAGATCAAGGTTCAGTATTAAATGCAGGTGGTAAAACATTGCCAAGGCATTTGCCTATAATTACTACTTCTGGTTTAGGAGAAAGAATTGCGTATTATTCGTATCCGCTAGAGTACATGGTACAAGACAATAACTATGCTAGATTTGTTGTACAAATGTATTATGGTATGCTTGGGAAATAGCGTATTTGCTTTGCAGTAACCTTTATTAACAATGAGAACATTATTTTGTCAGTGATTTTAGGCTTCACGGCCAAACGAAACGGTTAAAAAGACTAAAAGACAGAAATATTAACAGATTAATCGAAGGGAGTGAAAAAAGATGTATGATGATGGTGCAGGTGGCGCTCCAGCTCCAGCAGGAGTAGGAATGCCAAAAATTAACCTAGAAGGACTTATTCCATTAATATTATTAGTTGTTATCGGGATAGCGTCTTTAAATTACTTTAACGTAATCGATATACCTTATCTTCCACAAGACTCAAGTCACGTACAAGTATTATTTCTTGGACAACCGTCTTTAGGAGAAAGAACTGTTTTAGATAGTTTAGATTACACGTTAACGTATAGAATAAGAGATCCAAGGTCGTTTGGAAATGCGGCTTCTGAGGAATTGTCGCAATATGATATAATCATATTAGACCAATCAGAGTTGGATAAAGGAATATCTGTTTCTTTCGGAGAAGCAGTACAAACATATGTTCAAAAGGGTGGAAAACTAATAGTTGTTTTAAACTCGGGAATATATCAAAGTGTAGGTTTAGGAAATGCAAAAGCAATTGATGCTGTTGGTTGGAAAGCAAATTTCGATGATTTAGTTCCAGCTGAATGTGTTTTAGGACCAGATAACGTTCCAACTTGTAAGGAAGGAAGAGAAGTAACTGTTATTGGAAGAATACGAAGAGAAGACTTTGACCACGAAATAATGCAGGGAATCGAGATGACTCCCTCTGCGGATATACCTCCGTATACGTTGCCAAAAGTTCTTGATATTCGTGCAAGTGAGGGAGCTCACAGAATTGCATATATCCAATCAGAAACAACTGGACAAACTTTCCCAGCAATATTGGAAAAGAAGAGTTTCTTAGCAGGAAAAGTAATTTACTTTAATTACGATCCTGGGTTCACACCAAACATCTTCACAAGAACAATTAATTATTTGAAGTAGATGCAAATCTACTTCAACTCCCTTTTTTTTAATCCAAATAAATTCTTTTGAATTTATTTCCATTGATGGAATTGTGAACATGTCTCTTTGTGAGGCACGCACACTGTTGTGTGATGGTTTCACATTTTTTTATTGCTCAAACGAAGTTCAATTTAAAAATGTTTTATCACTTATTCATCTAAACATTTCTTCGGAGGGATCTATTATGGCTGAAAAAAAAGAAACTAAAACAAAAGAAGCAACAGATGTAAGTAACATGGTTTTCGTTGGAAAAAAAGGAGCAATGGCTTATGTGCTCGCAGTAGTAACGCAATTTGGAGAAGGAGCAAAAGATGTAACACTAAAAGCACGCGGAAAATCAATTTCTCGCGCAGTTGATGTTGCAGAAATCGTTAGAAACAAACCAGGGGATGGTACTCTTGAAAGTATTAACATCTCTACTGAAGAAGTTGAAACCGAAGATGGGCGACCACTAAAGATTTCAGCAATCGCAATCAAACTAAATAAATAACTTTTTATTGAGCGTCTTCTTGGCGCTCACTCTTTTATTTTTTCAAACACAAAAAGTATTTAAACAACAAAAACCCTATTTGGTTTGGTGTTTAAATGGTAAAAAGAGTTGAAGAATACAAAGGTTATATCGATAGAAACTATGAACCTGACCAAAACGATTTGGTTTGTGAGTTCTTTATGGAACCAGCAAGAGGAATTTCTTTTGAGAGTGCAGCACAAAGAGCAACTAGTGAATCAAGCGTAGGAACTTGGACTGATATTGGAACAATGTCACCAGCTTTATTTGACAGGGTTGCTCCAAAAATATATTCGCTAAATCGAAAAACAGGTATTTACAAAGTAGCTTATCCAAAAGAACTTTTTGAAGAACATAATATTGCTCAAATAATGAGTGCAGTAGCAGGAAACTTATTTGGAATGAGTGATGTAAAAAACATTAAATTATTGGATATTAATTTCCCCGATTCTTTTATGAGACATTACTCTGGGCCAATGTATGGTATAAACGGAGTAAGAAGATTAATGGGTATTAAACATCGACCATTTGTAGGAACAATAGTGAAACCAAAAGTTGGTTTGAATGAAGCACAACACGCAAGAGTTGCATATGATTCTTGGTTAGGTGGGTGCGATTTTGTAAAAGACGATGAAAACCTAACTTCTCAACCATTTAATAATTTTGAAAAAAGAGTTAAACTAACTCTAAAAGCGAGAGACAAAGCAGAAAAAGAAACGGGTGAGAAAAAAATGTATTTTGCAAATGTTACTGCTCCGTACGATGAAATGGTTCGTAGAGCAAAGCACGTAATGCGAAATGGCGGAGAATACATTATGGTTGACGTTCTAACCGTTGGTTGGTCTGCATTACAATCACTAAAAGACATGGATCTGCGAGTAGTTTACCACGCACACAGAGCAATGCACGGTGCATTTACAAGAAACCCTAAACATGGTATCTCAATGCTAGTAATAGCAAAGCTATGTCGTTTGGTGGGAATGGATCAATTACATGTTGGAGGAATAGTAGGAAAAATGTACGAAGGTAAAAAAGAAGTTGTTAGCGTTGGAGAAGAGATAGAAGAACAAATAGTTACTGAAAGCATATTTAAGCATAGATTACAAGAAGATTGGCATGATTTAAAGCCAATGCTAGCAGTTTGCTCTGGAGGACTCTCTCCAGTAAAAGTAAGACCATTAATCCATGATATGGGACGAGATATTGTGATACAAGCTGGTGGCGGAATACATGGGCATCCTCAAGGAACTATTGCAGGTGCAAAAGCTTTGAGACAAGCAGTAGACGCTGAAATGCAAGGTTTATTACCTAGCGAATATGCTAAAAACCATTCTGAATTAGCGCTAGCTATGAAAAAATGGGGAAAACACAAGAAACGACCATAGTTTGGATTCTATAGCCAACTAGAACAACTAGTTTCTATTTCTAAAGCCGAAAGGTATATATATGTCATGAGCCTATCATGATATAACATGACTAATCATGATACTTTAGATCGAGCATACGACGCTCAAAAGTTATTAACCGATCTTAACGCGGTAAAGCGTATATCTCCCGAGTTTAATGACTTGAGCATGGATGTTCAAGAGATCATGAAAGAGTCAAGTAATCCAGCTTTCTTAGCTACTCTTCTTTACAAACTAGTAAAGGAAAGAGAAGAAACAAACAAGGTTCTTGTCAAAATGGAAGCCAAATTCCAGAAAATACAAGAATTATTGTTAGCGAACTCCTCTAACTCCCACACAAAGTTAGAAGAAACATACTTGTCAGAGCCGGATCAACACATCATGCAATTAGTTGATGAGAAGATTCAGGTTACTGCTCAAGATGTAAAACAACGCCTAGCCTATAAAAATCCAAACGCTGCCTCCCAGCGTTTAAATAAACTTGCGAGAGAAGGACATCTTAGACGAATGCGTTCCGGAAGGAACGTACTATTTGTACGTCAACACCCAACCCCTTGTACAAAATAAGATGTCTTTCCCTCCTTTGCCAACCCGCTTCCGATCGGGTACACCGGAGCACTATCTTCACTCATTTCATTCGCTCGATAGAGCATTTAGAATTAGTCATTTCTTTTTCATTTTGAATTTCTTGAACTGCAACGGAGAACCAAATGCAATGCAGTTAGCAGGAACATCGCGATAAATAGTTGTGTTAGCAGGAATAATTGCGTTATCACCAATAGTTATTCCTGGTAAGAGAAAAGCGCGCGCACCAATCAAAACATTTTTTCCAATTTTGATTTTTCCATAGCGAAATTCGTGTACATTGAATTCGTGACAAGCAATAAATGCTTCTTGTCCAATAACAACGTTGTCTCCAATTGAAAGTAATTCTGGAAAAAATATTTCCATTCGAATATCTGGCATGATTTGAACATTTTTACCAATCGAAACACCTATTTTTTTATACAAATAAAGTTTTGCTCCGCCAGGTAAGCGCGAAGCCAACCAAGCACAAAACCAATTTCTAATTACGCGCAGGGAAGATTTACTGTGCTTCCAAGCGTCAGCACTTTTTCCATCCTTGGTCTTAATAATAGTTAATTCTCTCATAGCAAAGTAATTACTTTGAAATATAAATAACTAGGCTTTTTTGATAGAAACTACTCTGACAAAAATTTATTATACTACTTTTTCCTCACTATAGCATGGCACAAGAATTTTCAAAGGAACCAGCGGTTCTTGGACGCGATCTAAATGATCTTGAAAAATATGGTTCGAAGGGAACAGCGTACCTTGGTAAAGTAGTCATGTCTTCTGGAGAACGACCAGTTCTTGGAAGAAAAACTTTAGTGGATGTTTCTCGTCCTCACTTAATGCTTATTTGTGGTAAAAGAGGTGGAGGAAAATCCTATACACTAGCCGTTTTAATGGAAGAAATGGCACGAATAGACGCAAGTATTAGAAACAGGATTTCAACAATTACAATTGATACGGTAGGAATATTTTGGGGATTAAAACTAGAAGCCAAAGGAAAAGACGCGGATGAATTAAAGAAATGGGATTTAAAACCAGAAGCAACTAATGCAAGGATATATGTTCCAAGAGGGCAATTAGCATTTTATGAGGAAAAAGGTTTGCCAGTAGACGGAGCATTCACTCTAAAATGTTCTGAGCTAGAAGAAACAGAGTGGCTTGCATTGTTTAGATTAAATTGGATGGATCCACAAGGAGTACTAATTTCTAGGGTAGTTCAAAACGTACGCGAAAAAATTGGAACGTACTATGGGATTGATGATCTTATTTCTGGGGTAAAACTAGATACTGACGCAAACGACGAAATGAAACAAGGGGTAATAAACAGATTAAAGATGGTAAAAAGCTGGGGGCTAATAGAAAAAGATGGAACGAAAATAGAGTCTTTAGCAGCACCCGGAGCAATAACTGCAATAGATGTTTCTTCGTACCGACAAACGGTGGGTGCAGAAGGAGTAAAAGACATTGTTGTTGCACTAATAGGAAAAAAATTATTCGAACAAAGAATGCTTTATCGAAAAGAAGAAGAAATAAAATTAATTAAAGAAGGTAAGCGAACAAGCAAAATGCCAATTGTTTGGTTGATGATTGATGAAGCACATATGTTCATGCCAAAAGACGAACCAAATATTGCTTTGCCAATTCTGCTTGAGTGGGTAAGAGTGGGAAGACAACCTGGCCTTGGATTAATACTTGCTACACAGCGACCAGAAAAACTTCACCCGGACGCAATTAGTCAATGTGATTTATTTATCTCACATAGAATGACTTCGCAACCAGATATTGCTGCGGTAGGACAACTTCGTCCAACGTATATGAGTACAGATCTTGACAAACTCTATTCTGAAATGCCTAGGCAAAAAGGATTTGCACTAGTGATTGACGATAATACTGAAAAAGTTTGGATGATAAAAGTGAGACCACGATTTAGTTGGGATACAAGTGTAACTGCAAGCGCGTTCTTAATCTAAAAATTATTTTAATGAAAAAAAGAAAAACTAATTAGTTAATTGAGAGATTTTACGAATATTAGAATTATCACTTTCAATTTTTAGTTCAGTACTAGAACGCAAAATGATTTTCGCATTATTTGTTTCAAAAATTATATTTTTGAACATTCGTTTAGCGATTAAAACACTTAAAACTTCAGAGAATAATTCTTTTTGTACAACAAAACCTTGTCCTGTTTTGTGTAAACCAAGTTCGATAGCTACTTCGCCAAGATCCATTGTTCCAATAAATTGCGGGTTTAACGAAATATGGTCCGCGTCAAGAGTAGCGATAGTGCCCTCTAAAAATAGAATCGCGTCAGTTGTTTGTTCGAAAGAAAAACTTTTTTTTGTTCGTAAAGATTCAACAAAATCAGCTACTCTTTCGCGATAAAGAGTTTGCTTTGATAATTGTAATTTCAAGTCATTGAAGTCTTTTTCAATACCTGCAAAAAGATCAATGATTTCCTTGTCCTTGAATTCCTCAGACACCTTTTCCATAGCGCGTGGGTCTGCAAGGCTCTTTTCCTTGATTCTATTCAATTCTTCAAGAATAGAGCAAAAATTGTTATTTATGTCTTTAACGCCAGCAAGGTCTTTTTTTACTCTTGCGAGATTAGTCTCAAGTCTAGTATAAGATACCATTTCAACACCCAAAACTATTAAGACTACGGGATATTTAATCCTTTCCCAAACCAAAATTCTTATGGATAATAGCAAGAATGAGGCTATGCGCTTCTCATTTGAAGAAAATAAGTTCCTTTCAAAAAGAGATAGACAAAGAAACGCAATAATCCTTTTTGTAATTATCTTAATTGCACTAGCAGTTATATCAGGGATAGCATTGTTTTGGCACACGCAGCCAATAGAAAACCCGCAATTTGCATTGTCATTAAAAGATTATGATGGTATTGTAACAACACGCGACGTTTGTTTCACACTTGCGTTCCAACAACATCATTTAGAAGATCGAAGTGAAGATCTATTAGTAAGAGTTAACGACAAAATTGTATTAACAGATAAAATTTTACTAGTAAGTGAGAATGAGAAAGAACTTTGTTTAGCTAATGAATTATTTACTGAAGCAGACAATACTATTGAAGCCGAAGTATTTCAAAGAAGTATATTTTTCCACGTAGAAAAAAAGGATTCTTATGAGATAATAGAACCAAAGCTAGCAATAACTTCTTTTGAACAAATTAATTCTAACGAAGCAACACTAAACTTTGAAGTAACAAACTCGTTGCAAAAAAACGAACCAGTTGAAATTTATCTAAATGATAAACCAATTAGACGAACTTTTTACCAAACGGGTTTACAAAAAGAAAAGATAGATCTCGCAGAAGGAGAAAACAAATTAAGAATAGTTTTTGCGGGAGCGACAGAAGAGATCGAACTGTTTAATGAACCGCCACTAACTTCAAATGTAGTAATTGGTTTGTTGTTAATCGCATTCACTTTGTTTATTTTAATTGGTTGTGTTTTCTCACAAAAAATATTGATTGAAAATATAACTTACTCTTTGCTAACTTTCTTTTCAATTCTAATGTCAATATTTTTCATTTTAAATTATTCGAATTTGCTAACAAACTGGTCATTTGTAATCACGTTATTTGTTATAGATATAATCTTAGTATTAGTTTTTAGAAACAAATTTGCTTTACCAAAACTAGAACTACGTAAACCTGATCACTTTGAATTTTTCCTAGGTTTATTTTTATTAATCGTTCTTTGTTTTAATATAGTGACTCCAACAAACGTAAGTTTTTGGACTTCTTTTTATGAGAGACAATCGCAAACAATTTTTGAATCACAGGGTGTTCCGCTACTTGATGAGTTCACTCACTTTGGAGAAAAACCATATGGTTATATCTCAGGTTATTTTTTCGTTAACGTAGGAATTTCGTTCTTGGTTGGAGAACAAAACACAATTGCTTTTGCGATAATAATGGTTCTCGCCAACCTAGCATTATTCCTTTCGGCAATGATGTTCTTTAAGAAAATTGGTGTTAGTGATTCAAAAGCAAAGCTCATGGTAATGCTCATGCTAATTGGAGGATTCCTCTTAGGTGATGTCTTCTTTAATGAGAGACACATAATAGCAGTTGCATTAATGTTTTTGTCTCTAGCAATGCTTGTTGATAAGAAAAAATCTGCGTTTATTCCAGCAGGAATCGCAATGTGGTTACAATTACCAATTGTTCTAACCTTTGTATTAGTTTCGTTTGTTCTTTCAAAAGAAAAATATGTTCGACTAATAAAGCAATGGATAGGCGCAGTAATAATCGGCGTGTTATTCTATATTCCAACATTTTTGTTATATGGTTTGCCAACGCAAGCAAAGCCTACAACGTGGGGTTACTTATTTGGTATGCCTTGGTACGGTGTAGTTGTTGATTTACTAGCACAAATAATATTTTTCTTTGCAATAATGCTACCAATAGTTCTTGCAAAACAAAAACTAAATTTGAAATGGGATTCATACGTAACAAAGATACTGATTTGTTTAGCATTACTTATTTTTGTTCAATTGTTTATCAGTTACCGAGTAAATATTGCGACGACAATAATTTTCTCATTTATCGCAGTTTATTTATTCCCTACAAGAATACTTGAGAAATTTGAAATGAAACACTTAATGCTAATAATTTTTATCGGAGGATCACTATTTGCTTCTTCAGTATTACTTAATTACGTTGTACCAGATTTTGCAATTAGTTCTGCAGATCATTTATCGCTAGTAACTTCATTTGATGATCGAATAATGAATGCACCCGCAATGGGTCATTACACAGCATACTTTTCACAGAGAATGATAATGGCTGATTTGGCAGTTGAATATGCTGATGGTGCGATGCTTGATGATACTTTCCTCTTCTTTGAAAAAGAAGATCCCAACATTCTTGCAAAATATGATATAGATTATATTTACAATAGAAAGTTTTTGATTGAAACACAACCAGTGGGTAGCAAAGAAAGAAAAGAACCAATCGAGTTTAAGTTCCTTGATAAGATCTACGATAGCGGTGTTTTCTTTATTCACAAGGTAAGATAAGTTATTTAAACTTGTTTTAATGAATTTTAGTATTGACTATATGGGTTGCTGAAAGCGCCCAAAGCGTCAACCGATTTTGCGGTTGTGGCACGGGTAGGGAAGCGGTCAAACCCTTAGCTGATTTTATTTTTTATAGTTACTTATTTCGAGATAGGCTGCGCCAATGATGATTAATCCGATAACTAGTGTTAAGGGATTTTGTAGATTGGTTATGAAGAAAGCAATTGCTACACCAAACAGAGTCGACTTTACTGCAGCAATTCCGGCCCATTGTGCTAAGTTATTTAATGTTGCATTGAAGTCATCGTTAACAAATCCATATAGAACTTTTAGAAGATATACTACTCCTGTAATTATTCCAAAATTGGAACTTAATGTAACCGCAAGGATTATTGCAATATAAAAGCCGATGCCGATGATTAGTAGTTGCGGAATTAGTGTAATAAATTCTATGACATCATCAAGTTGCATATTCGATTTAAACAAGTTTTCTATTTAAACGAAATTGGTTCAAAGTTAGTTTTATTTTCCTCCTTTTTTAGAATTTTTTCGTTGGTCTCTGCTTTTCTCAGTTTAAATCTTTTCCTGTTGAAAAAGAGTTTAATACTTCCAAAAGCAGCAGAGCCGTCCAAGAAAAAATTCTTCTTTCTAAAAAGGAGGTGATTTGAATGGTTTTTTCAATGAATGTTTCTCCACCTAGTTGGAGTGAAATTAAGTATGTAATGGAGATGGCTGAAATCGATCTCGATTTGCTAGATGGTCGTGATCTTTGGATCTATGAAAATTGTTGTCAAGGTGGTTTCGAATGAACCCGCCGGCATTGAACTTCCAGAATGGTTATAAATACTCAAAAACTAAATTAAGTGTGAACTTTAATTTATTTGATTTACATGATTCTAAAAAAGATGATAATCTACGTAAATGTCTTAGAGTTTATGGTGTCTTAAATCAGTATGTTGATAGGCCAAAAGAAGAAATGGTCGAAGCGTATAAACAAGCAATTTGGTTGAATAAAAGATTAGCTAGAATAAATACAAAATTAAAAAAAGAGATTGGCCTTGAATGGAAGAAAAAGTGGGTTGAAATAATTCCATATAAAATTTCCCAAAGTGCAGTTAAAGATTGGTTTTGTGGCAGGAGTTCTCTTCCACTAATCGCGATTGAGAAGCTGAAAGTCTTGGGTTGTGAAGATGAAGTTCGTGAAATCATACAAAATGTAAAATATATTTCTAGTACAACTCGTGATATAACTAAGATTCCGAATGTGTTAATTTCTGATGTTGCATATTTGTCCGGATTAATTCTTGGAGATGGTTGTTTGCCAAATGATTATTGCATAAAAGATAATAATTATGGTTATCGAGTTTCAATTTTTGGTGGAAATAAAAGCTTTTTTGAAGAAGAAATTGTTCCAATTATGACTAGGTTATTTGAAACGAAAAATGTTCGATTATATTATGATAAGACTTGTTGGCGAATTGAGAAACAAAACAAGGCTATGTTTAGATTCTTTACAAAAATTATTGAATTACACTCTGGAAAAAAAGCAATTAATGCCAGGATCCCAAAAATAATCTTTAACTCGAGCAAAGAAATTAAAGTTGCTTTTTTAGTTGGATTAATTGATAGTGATATTGGAAAGCATGGTGGTAGTTTAGGATGTACTTTTCGAAGTGAGAAATTTGTTGAGGATTTGGTTTTTTTACTCTCGCAAATTGGAGTTGTATCTAGGAAACGAGGGACTTATATTATAAAAGAAAAATACCCGCAAACTGACTTTTATATTCCCAAACGTGAAGTAAAAGCTTTAAAAGACATCTTGTATCAAAATTATCTACCAAAAAGCAAAGCTCGTTTGGAGACAATAAATAGTATTGCAGGATTCCGATAGCGGCAATTCGGCTGGGTTTAGGGTAGAAATAAGTACGATTGTATTTTTTCTTTGAGTTACCCAGTGCCTTAGTGGCTTCGGCGGTTCGAGTCCGCCATCCTGCACTTTAGTGATTTTATGACAGAAGTAAAAGTTTTAGTGCAAGGATATGCTAGAGAATGTGAAGGCCATGAAGAAGCAACTTCTTCAGCGGTTTTGATTGAGGATTCTGGTAAAAAAATAGTTGTTGATCCTGGCGCAGACAAAGACTTGTTATTAGAAGCTTTAGAAAAAGAAGGGCTCGCAACAAAAGATATTGATCTTATTTTTTTAACACACAAGCACATGGATCATATTCTAAATATTCGATTGTTTCCAGGAACTATTATTGTTGATGGTAATGAAATTTATGATGGAAATAAAATTACGGAATACGAAGGAAATATCCCTGGGACATCTATTCAAGTAATTCCGACTCCAGGGCATACCTATAGTCAATCAACATTACTAGTTAAAACGAAAGAAGGAGTGATTGCCATTGCAGAAGATTTATTTTGGTGGTCTGACGGAGAAGAACAAAAAGTAGATTTGGAAAACTTGCTCGGATTAAAAGATATTTATGCTAAAGATGAAAATAAATTGAAAGAAAGCCGAAAACTAATTCTTGCAAAAGCCGACTTTATAATTCCAGGACACGGAAAAATGTTTAAAGTTGAGAAATAAAGTAAAATTTAATCGAAAGCTAATTTTATAAACTCCAAGAACTTTCTCTTTGTATGCCTAAAAGCAAGGAACCAGGACTAGTTTTTCTTGATGCACTAAGAGGTTTAGCTGCGTTAGTAGTTTTCTTGGGTCACGCAAAATTCTTTCTTGTTCCAATCACATTAGGTGAGGCAATTGCAGGTGGAGCAATTCTAACAATTATTGCTGCGACGATAATGCAGTTTTTTGTTTATGGTCACCAAGCAGTTATCTTATTTATTTTTTTATCGGGTTTTTGGGTTGCATACTCGCAAATGAAACGAAAACTAAATAAAAAAGATTTTTTGAAAAGAAGATTCACAAAAGTCTACTTGCCATACTTTTTTGCAATTCTTGTGGGACTAGCAATTGATTTTGTTGGACGCACATTTTTACCAGTGTTTTATTCTCCACTAGTTTTTACAATTGAGTCATTTTTTGCAACAGTATTCTTGTATGGTTCTTTGTATGGTGCGGTTGGTTCAAACACGCCAATAATGACTGTTGCAATAATCATTATTTGTTATCTATTATTCCTTGTTTTTGAAAAAAGACTTTGGTTAGGATTTATTTTAGGAATAATTGGTACGCTAACTTTTGTGTTTTATCTTCCAAATCCAGCATTACTAGTTTTATTTTATTTTATCATTTGGTTAATGGGTGCTGTAACCTCAAAAATTTATTTTGGTGGAAAAAGATTAGACTTAAACGCATTATGGAAAAAAGTTGCAGCACACGCATTAGACTTAGTCGGAATAGTATTTATTTTATGGGTACTATACAAGAATTTTGTACTCGGGTTTTGGTATGCGGATCTACCAGAAGATATTTTCATAGGTATATCCATGTCTTGGTTAGTTTATAGATTACTTACGACAAAGATTAAATTAGTAATTCCAAAGTTTTTCAACACACTTAGTGACTATAGCTATTCTTTGTATCTAATACACTATCCAATTATAGTAATTCTATTCGCTTTTTTTGGTAAAAGTTGGGAATGGTTAATAATTTGCATAGTACTAGTAACAATTCTGACATTCTTCTTTAATTATCTAATTCGTTACTCGAATAGTCTCTACGACAAACTAATAAACAGACAAAACAAGTGATTCACTCACTTTTCCAAAAAAGTTAGCTTAAGCTTATTAATCTTTATTTATTTGATTAGTATGGTGAGCACAACGCGTAAAAGCGTTGAATAATAATACTAATAATAATAAAAAACGGAGTTGATTTGGTGAGCGAAAAATACGTATATATGTTTGAAGAAGGAAATGTAGAAATGAAAGAATTACTGGGCGGAAAAGGAGCAAATTTAGCTGAAATGACAGCGAATGGCTTTCCAGTACCTTATGGTTTTACAATTACAACCGAGGTTTGTTCTCATTATTATGCAAACGACAAAACATATCCGGCTGACCTTGATGACCAAATGCTAGCCGCAGTAAAAACAACGGAAGAAAAAACAGGGAAAAAATTTGGTGACCCTACGAATCCATTGCTTGTTTCAGTAAGAAGCGGAGCTCCAGTATCAATGCCGGGAATGATGGACACAGTTTTAAATTTAGGATTAAATGATGCGGTTGTCAAAGGACTTGTTGCAAAAACAGGAAACGGCCGATTTGTATGGGATTCATACAGACGATTTATTACAATGTTTGGTGACGTTGTAATGGATGTGAAACATGCAAAGTTTGAAGAACTCCTTGAAAAAATAAAAGAAGAAAATAGTGTAGAGTTAGACAATCAATTGACAACCGAAATGCTAAAGTCACTTGTTGAAAAACAAAAAGCGCTTTACAAAGCTGAAACGGGAGAAGATTTTCCAACAGACGCAATTGAACAATTAAAAAGAGCAAGAGATGCGGTGTTTAGTTCTTGGAATATTGAAAGAGCAATAGCTTATCGAAGAATTAATCATATCCCAGCGCACTGGGGAACAGCAGTAAATATCCAAGAAATGGTATTTGGAAATATGGGAGACACCAGCGGAACAGGAGTTGCTTTCACTCGCGACCCAGCAACCGGAGAAAATATTTTCTACGGAGAATTTTTAATGAACGCACAAGGTGAAGACGTTGTTGCAGGAATTAGAACTCCACTACCAATTGCAGAACTAGCTAGTGTAATGCCACATGCACACGAAGAACTGGTTGAGATAAGAAAAAAATTAGAAGAACATTATAAAGAAATGCAAGACTTTGAATTCACAATTGAAGACAAAAAATTGTATATCTTGCAAACAAGAACTGGAAAGAGAACAGGAAAAGCTGCAGTAAAAATTGCAGTTGAAATGGTTAGTGAAGGACTAATTGACAAAGAAACAGCAGTTCTTCGAGTTGAACCAGAAGCACTAGATCAATTACTACACAAACAATTTGATCCAAAAGCAGAGTACACTGCGCTAACAAAAGCATTACCTGCTTCTCCAGGAGCAGCTGTTGGTGAAGTAGTTTTCACAGCCGGCCATGCAAAGATGGAAGCTGAAAAAGGAAAAAATGTAATACTTGTAAGAGTAGAAACTTCTCCAGAAGATATTGAAGGAATGCACTCGGCACAAGGAATCCTAACCGCAAGAGGAGGAATGACTTCTCACGCAGCAGTTGTTGCAAGAGGAATGGGAAAATGTTGTGTTGCAGGAGCAGAAAGTATAACAGTTGACGAAGAAGGAAAAAAATTCACTGTTGGTGATGTTGTTGTAAAAGAAGGAGACATTATGTCTTTGAACGGAACAACAGGCGAAGTAATTGTTGGGGAAGTTCCAACCGTGGAACCTTCAATGGAAGGAGAATTCAATACTCTAATGGCTTGGGCGGATGAATTTCGTACAATGAAAGTTAGAACAAACGCAGATACTCCAGCTGACGCAAAACTTGCACGTGACTTTGGAGCAGAAGGAATTGGTCTTGTTCGAACAGAACACATGTTCTTTGAAGCAGAAAGAATAAAAGCAGTAAGAGAAATGATTCTTGCAAAAGATGTTGAAGGAAGAAAAGTGGCTCTAGCAAAAATTGAGCCATTTCAAATAAGTGATTTTGAAGGAATCTTTGAAGCAATGGATGGCTTACCAGTAATTATTAGAATGCTAGATCCGCCTTTGCACGAATTCTTGCCAAAAGAAGAAAAAGATATTGTAGAAATTGCAGGAGAACTTGGAGTAGAAGTAACAAAAATAAAAGAAATAATTGAAACGTTACACGAATTCAATCCAATGCTTGGATTTAGGGGATGTAGACTAGCTCTTGTTTATCCAGAAATAATGGAAATGCAAGTAAGAGCAATTCTAACTGCTGCTAAAAATATTCGAGCAAAAGGAATGACGGTAATACCAGAAATTGAAGTTCCTCTAGTTGGAAACGTTAAAGAATTTGTAATTCTAAAAGCATTAGTAGATAGAGTTGCAGGTGAAGTAGGTGCTGAAGAAGGTTCGTACACAGTAGGAACAATGTTTGAAGTACCAAGAGCAGCTCTAACAGCTGACGAATTTGCTAAGGTTGCAGACTTTGTGTCATTTGGAACAAATGATCTAACACAAATGACTTGTGGGTTTAGTCGCGACGATGCAGGAAAATTCCTTGGCCCATACGTAGAAATGGGAATCTATGGTAGAGATCCATTCCAAGCAATCGACCAAGAAGGTGTTGGAAAGCTAATGGAGGCGGCTGTAAAAAGTGCTCGTAACGTTAAAGCAGATCTTGACATAGGAATTTGCGGAGAACACGGAGGAGAGCCAACAAGTGTAGAATTCTGCCACAGAATCGGTCTTTCTAATGTAAGTTGTTCACCATATAGGGTTCCAATCGCAAGATTAGCAGCTGCACAAGCAGCACTAAAAGAAAAACAATAATTAAATTAAGTGAAGCGTTTGCTTCACTTTTTCTATTTTTTTTAAAATCTGTGCAATTCACTTAGGTTACTCATTTTTCCGACCCTTTTAAAAAAGTAATTTTCTTTTTCTCCTAGGTTGGGGGTTGAAATAATGGCAGAATTTAATCAAGAAGAATTTAACAAGTTTATTGAAGAGTCAGGAGTATATGGTTTTTTCAAAGAAGCGATAACTCTAAAATCCGGAAGACAATCACATTTCTATGCAAACTGGAGAACTGTTGTCGGAGACGTTTTTTTAACAGAACAATTAGCTAATTATGTAATTGCATTTGCGAAAGAAAATAACTTGGAAGTTGAAACATTCTATGGTGTGCCTGATGGTGCAACAAAACTCGGAATAATAACTCAGTACACTTATGCAAAACAACAAGAAAACTATGCGAAGGGAAGTGCTATTTTAGCAATGGGACGAAAAGAACCAAAGCCACATGGTGCTCCACAAGACAAATATTTTATTGGAATGCCAAAAGGAAAAACTTTAGTTTTAGAAGATGTTACCACAACCGGCGGTTCACTAATAACTGCTCTTGAGGGATTAAAAGAAGCTGGTGTTGATGTGGCAGGAGTAATAAGTTTAACAAATAGAATGGAGAAAAGAGACGATGGTCAAAGTGTAAAAGAAGCAGTTGAAAATATTGGAGTGAAATTCTATAATATGAGTTCTTCACTTGATTTGCTTCCATTAATGTACGCTAGTCTTGCTCCTGGAGAAGACGTAGGAAAAGAAATCGAAAAAGAATTCGATGAATACGGAGTGGAAAAAATAAAACTTCTTTGAAGTTTTAT
>Ga0233440_1001587_pt1 | contig 20509 bp, 24 predicted proteins | sample SI_123_September_5_FD_182791 | JGI IMG/M metagenome (GOLD analysis project Ga0233440, IMG submission 182791) | Seawater microbial communities from Saanich Inlet, British Columbia, Canada - SI_123_September2016_120_MG | ecosystem: Environmental > Aquatic > Marine > Inlet | place: Canada: British... | reverse complement strand
TGTAATACCACGTACGTACGATGTAATCATAAAACGTACAATACCATGTTTAACTAAAATCTCATACGCATCGTCTCTTCCAAACAGTTCAGAACATACCTTTTTGTACGGTAGTTCATATACTTGCTGTTTTTCGTTAATATCACCTGGCAGGAAGCCAATGTCTCGTGTTGGCACTGCACTACGTACAATAACAATTTGATTTAAATCTGTACCACCGTTGATTAACTCTTCAAATGCTTTATACATACTAAGGAACGTTTTGCCTGTTCCTGGATAACCCATTAACAATTGACACTTTCCAGTATCGTAGTTCTTAAAGAAGTCTCCTTGTGCTTTTGTAATTGGTTCAACTTCTGCTAGTTTCAAATGTAATTTAGAAACAATACTTGCTCCTGTATTTGGCTTTTTATTTTTGCCCATTTATATTCCTATTGATGATATATTTGATATGTATGTACTTATTTAATACTGTTAAGGCGCAATTATTACTTGTGGTAATATATCTATTACTCCTTGTGTTCCGGCACTTTCGTCTACATATGCTAATTCAGTTAATGAATTGAACGTACGTTCGATACTGTAGTTTGCACGCTGTGATTCAATTGATGTTAAATCACTGTTTGTTAGTGTTATGGATGCCTTTCCCTTACTTGGTGTTATTATGGTCAGCGCCTTACTCATTAGCAATGCATTCCCACTAATCAACTTGAATGTTAACGCTGTGTTTTCCAAATTAATAGGTTTTTGGTCTTGATTAAGGAATTGAAACTCCAAAACGGTGTCCACTCCTTTGACCACTTTTAGTATTTTTGAATACACGTAGTTATTCCTCGGTAAATGAATAGATGAATCGATAATAGGGTCAAAGAATAACCCTATGTGTTGTTGTTTGTATAAATAAATTTTAATTGAATACATCTAAATATTTATGGAAAATGAGTTATTTCTTAAAATAGCAGAAAAATATCCCTTCTTATCGATTATAAAATACGCCAATAACGAACATATTGGTATTATTATGAACCAAGATAAGATACTAACCACAATGTATGATTTTGGTAGTATTGACGATATTGAATTAAAAAAATTATTCTTGGAATTAGGAGAAACATGGTGGTGGGAATCGAATAGAAGTATCCCAATCAACATATTTCTAAAAGAAGAATGGTATATTTTTTCTGACTACAAAACAATTTTTAACAATAAAAACTTGGAAATTCTGAATGGTCCGTGTACCATTCTCAATGATATATCACAAAAACGTACTAAAAGAAAATCAATATCATTAGTTAGGGACGTTGATTGAAAACTATATTCATATGTAACGCAACCAACAGTGCATAACTCAATGAATGTGATTGTTTGAAGTAATATTCATCACCATCAGGCTTGACCCATATTTCCTCCGATATCTCTTTCCAACTCTTACCAATCAAATGCTTTTTACCAGGTCTAATCATTGCTAAGAACATTGCCATTCTAGGAATGCTATCGGGTTTCATTTGAATCAATGAGCCGTAGTGATTTGAGATGTGAACGATTTGAGATGTGAACGATTTATTAAGAAGCATATCCCACGGTGGGTCTTGCTTTAGTAACATGTCATAATGCTTAGCATCATTTATATGTCGATACACACTCACATTCAAGAAGTCAATCTTAAAATAACCACGATTCTCCGCTTCTTTATAATCAATACTTGCGCATCCATGCTGTGGGTCTAATGGTACATCAGACACATAAACTCCACTATTATGGTGCTTAGATTCTATATTTGATTCCTGTCTAGCAGGAACATATTTTATCAATTCGAGTATCTTACTTCTATCAGCAAAATCAATATCAACATCCGCATCCATTATCATATTACCATCCTGCCTTTTTTAACCTACCCTTTATGTACACAACATCATCATTAAATGATTTAAACTTACTAGACCAACCACTTGGTTCAATAAAATACCATATAATTTTAGTCTGCTCTGTGGTGAGATTCCCCATAAACGTTACACCACTATCACATGAATAAAGCACCCACGGACTAATATGCCCACTAATAATCATATGACATATTGTATTTGCACCTGCCAATCTTAATATATCATTGCTACTTTGATTACTATCTTCTGCCCACTTCATACTATATTTCAGTGCTCTACTCAATGCATCAATTGGATTTTCAGTCTTGATAATACCAATTAAAAAATTCGAATACAAAGAATCATTAGACCAATAGTCTAATTTTTTATTTTTGTTAATAAGATATTTGACGAACATTTCTATTTTAATAGCGTTGATAGAAATACAGTACCTACCAAACTTGACAAACGCGTTGTAGTACGGACTTTTTATAAAATCCATTATTGTTTTTATCTTAGTAGATTTTTGTGTGTAGATATAGAAAGTTATATAGGCGTTGAATCCTATCCTTACTCCCTTGTCATTCCTTTCTTGCCACCGACGTTTCTTTTCACATAAATGAACTAATAATGTCGATTCTCGTTTAAATTCCTTCTCACAATATTCACACACATTACTCATTGAATCATCTCTTTGAAATTTGGTATAAAATCATATATATTCGACCCCCGTGATTCATCCACACGATGAATAAATTTCATTAACCCATTTACCAACACTTCATCATCACTATTGGTACGTGACAATACTCCCACGATATCATGGTACTGAACATTTGAATGTTCAAACACATTTGAATGTTCAAACTCAGATATTTCACCCAATACATGGGTTCTTAGTTTGGATGGTGTATTTTTTATATTAATTTCATCAGGGGAATACAACCAACTAATATTCAATTTGGGAATATTCGGTGCACTATACATGGATTTCAAATTCACTACCCATTGTAGGAATTGATTAAATTTTATTAATGATAAAATTTGCAATGTTACCGCGATAGTAATATTGAATTCATGGCTAATTAAATAATGTATATTCTTTTCTATAATTGCAAACTTACTACCATACCGTATATAGTCATTTATATTACCAAAACCATCCAAACTAATGTGTATATTTTTCTGTTTAAATCCATTAAACCTACTATAACTATTAACATTTAATGTAGTTGCGTTAGTGATTGTGTTTAGGTCTATGTTCCCTTTGTAATCATTCTCCTCCAAAAAATCACATATATCATGATACTCATTAATTATAGATGGTTCTCCACCTTGCAATAACAGCAACTTCATATCAACAAATGACAAACGTTTAATATCACGCAACACTTCAGATGAAATATTATTTACACCATTTGTTTCAACATATATACCATCTTGTTTTGCAATTTGTGAACTTCTATCGGAATTACACATCAAGCATGATAAATTGCATTTATTGGATAAATCCAAATCAAGGTATTGAATATTTTTTGACAGCTTATCTGTGTGATGATATTGGTTGAATCCTTGGCGCATGCTTTTCATGCCATCGGATTCGTTATCATAACATGCCGAGCACTCCACATTCATTATGCCGTTCAACATATCATCACGAACATCATTCATGTAGTCTGAATTCCAAAAATTATATGGCGATATATCGTATTTGGGTGAGGAACAACACAAACTAGAGCCACGAACTGAATACTGCATACCAATAAAAGGCATTATACAATAAACATCATTCATCATTCATCTCCACAATCCTTTACAAATTTCTTTAAATCTTTTTTAGTAACCATTGACGCTAATAATTCAATATCGTCTTCTTTATACGAAGGGTATATTTTCATTAATTGGCTCTTAATGTCGTTTTTTGATTTGCTTGTGGGTTTCTTCTTCGGGTAAATCCACTCATGCCTATGTACACCAAAGTTTGGGCTTGATGCAACCAATAACAGCCACTGTAATTTATGATGTTTATTAAGGTCGAATAAATTCACATTCACATAACTATTCATACTCGCTAAGTAATAATGCTGTAGTATATTATCACCACCACTGACACTTGCACCCCACTTCAACCCAATATATGCACTGAAGCCTTTGCGCTCATCATCTGTTAGATTATCATAAAAATCATAATCCTTTGAATCAATCGCATTAAGCATTTTAAAAATGTCTAATTTCGGTGATGACATGTTACCAAGCCTGTGCGTAATCCACCACTTGGCAATTTCTCGATACATCCTTTATGAAATATACAACTCTAGGTGCATCACCACTATCAATTGGTACTGCCAAATATTGGCCATTCTTTAATTTAGGATTATACCATTGTACCTCGGTATACACATCAACTACCTCAATTGGTAAAAAGTCTGCACGATACCCACTTAAACTATTAAACTCAAACGCCTTGAAATCTCTATCATTGATGCTAGTTAACGCAATTGCTTCCAAATCTCCGTGCTCTTCCTCTCCTATTAATAAATGCCATTCCATTGGCATTTTTATTAGTTTATCCCCAATTCGTAAGACTAATGCAGGTGATGTAAAACTTTCTAAGAAGATTAACGGAATGAAGAAATGGTCGGCATCTTTGGGATTACTATTATCAAATATAGCAAATTGTAAATCATTTATTTTTTCTGGCAATTCATTCAATTCATATGCTGTATTATCTAATGTATGTATTTTCATTATTTTTGGGATTAGTATGTTATTAAGATATGTCAATTATACCAATAATCACATTACCCCAAATATCAAATGTTACCGTAACATAGATTTCAGAAAAAATAGTTTATTTCCATTCCAATTTCTGCATGTCAAACGGGTAGTTTGCCTCTCTATAAAACTTTTTACGTTTTGTTAAATGTCTCTTAGCAAAACGACATGTGCTTGTGATATCCCAAATTTGAACCTCATCCTTATCTTCTGCCTTACGAATACCACGTCCAATTGATTGTATTACTCTAACAAATGACTTACCAGGTTCAATAAGCATCAAATTAAATATTCTTGGTATATTAATACCAACAGCGGCGACGCCATATGTTGCTACGATAACTTTGCTATCAGAACTTGCCACTTCATCATAATGTTCTTTGCGGTCAACACCTTTAGTTGCCCCACTAATAAATACTGCATTATCACCCAATCGTGATACTAACTCCTTACCAGACTCAACACGGTCAACTAGTACCAATGTATTACCTGTTTTATTCGCACTAACAATGATATTTGCCAATATATCCAATCTATCAGGGTTGGTCAATAGATACTTCAATTCACTTTGATAATCACTGTGGTCAACATGGTCTTCTAATTGAACAATCTTTACATGGCATTGTGCGAGCACGCCCTTATCCTGTAATTCCTTCGCAGATACTTTATTAATAACATTTCCCAAACTAACATGCAATGATTGGAATGCAAATTGTTCCTTTGGTACGGTTCCAGTTAACCCCCATCGTAGTGGTATATTTGCCATATGTCCAGTTAATAATGTTTTGAGTGCATCGGCTTTTGCACTATGTACTTCGTCTACCATAACACATACAACATCTTCTAGGAATTCACCAATAGCAAATTCTCCCTTTCCTGCTTTGGTGTTTTTCATCAATGAATTAAGACTTTGCCATGTGCATATAGTATGATGTTTTCCAAAGTCCTTTCTATCACCAAAATAGACACCAACATCCAACCCCATATTAACATAGTCTTCTTCTGTCTGTATCACCAAACTCTTATTCGGAACTATAAGAATACTTCTCCCAAAGTCCTGAACTCGCTCACTTAATGAGGCTGTGACTAGAGTCTTACCAGCACCAGTCGCAATCTCTTGAATGCATTGTGGATTTTTTAGAAAATTATTAACTACATCAATTTGATAATCTCGCAACACAATTGATTCCCCCGCAACAGGGTGTTTTTCTGGCCACTTAACATGATTGTATGTGTTTGCATCTACTTCCGACAAATCAAATGAATGTTGGTAAGTTCGTTTATCATCAACATCGACTTCCCATCCATCTGATATCATTATCGGCAATATATCGGGTAATAGATTGATGTATGTGCTACCACCTAGATTAAAGAACGAAACCATGCCATTCCATCTTCCCAATCTATACGATGGCATAAACTTTGCACCAGGAATCTCGTATTCAAATGCATGTACAAGTTTCTTTCTCATATCAAGGTCTAAATCCTTGATAGAACAGTTAACTTCGTCTCTAACTACTATTGTTGCTTTTTTCATAATTGTTTAATAATCTCGTTATAAATTTCATATCATTTCTCTATAAATAAGGTGGGTATCGAAGGAACAAAAAAGGATGTAACAACCCCTTCGATACCCGAGTGATACAAGGTAATCCTTGTATCTGTTAGTAGTGTTTACTTAGGGAGGCTATTATAGGGAGTAATAACACAGTAAACACATACTGAACCTGTTAAAAACTATTTTTCATACATGTGTTTTTAGCGAGTAATTTCCATCGCGTTTCACTAATTATACGCAAATCTGCTATCTTCAATGCCATTCGGAGACTCATTTCACGCAAATCGTTCTTATGTTTCTCCATGAATGTTATGATTTCTTTTCCCTGTGAATCACTCAAATTATAATCATTAAATAATTCACCTGTTTCTGCTATTTGTCTTACACGTAGTACTTTATCACGCATTGTGTCTAATGTTAAGTCTAGATAATGACATCGACTCTGTAATGCTTCCAAGTGGTCTTGTAATTTTTTACTACGAATGTGATTAAACTTCAAGTTTGTTATAAAAATCACAGCACCCTCGAAATCAAACGAATCCGGGATACCTTCCCTACGTAACAGATGGCTATCTGCATTCCAAAACACTCTACGTTTCTTACCACTATCTAGTGCTGCTTTTAATAGATTGAGGCTTAGGTCATCCTGCAATACCATATCACAGTCATCAAAAACAAGAACATTGCCTTCACCCGAGTGTTTATACAACGTAGCGTACAATCCAATTGGAGTAATTGCACCCTTGATTACTTCATATTTTTGATTAACTCTAGCAATAACATCAAACATACTCGCTTTCTCGAGTTGCTTCTCAACACCGTATGATTTCCCCACACCAGGTGGACCAGATACAATCATTGCCTTGATATCAGTCGCAATAGTTGCCTTCGTCATTTCTTCTAAAATATCAAACCGCTCAGCAATACGTTGCATTACTTGTTTGTCTGTTTTACGTTTTACAGTTGGTTTTAGTATCGTCTTCTTTGATGTGTTTTTTAAAACCTTTTTACTTCGTAATTTAGTTTTAGAAACATTAATACTATCTACGTATTGTATATTACGTTTAGTAACTTGGATTCGAATTGTTTTTTGACCGGCGCCAATATTACCCTTCGGTTTGACGAGAATAAAAGAACCATTTTTATCTGCATTATTTGATATTCCACGAACCATCTCGAATGTTTCATCGATGATTGGTGTATCTCGATATGTCCCCTTACGGACTACTACCTTTTTCATACTACTCCCTACAAGTGCCATTAACTTACGTATTATACACTATTATAGCATGGGAGTATTACATATTTTAATACATTATATTACAAACAACATATTTACACAGATGTTGCCGTTGGTTGGGCATTAATAACAAAATCACACATTAGAATATCACCATCCTGCAAAGCAACATGCCAATTACCACTAAGATTTTCCTTATCAAGTCGAACAAGGTCAACTCCATTTACATTCATGTTAATTTTTGAATCATTTGAACCATTATCGAAATATAGATAGTTATTCACTACATCATCTTCTGATACCATCGGATGAACAATCCCCTCACCATCGGTAAATTCAGCCATTGCTAATTTCATGTAATTCGCTTGCAATCCAATAAATGTCATATCACCACCAATTACATGAACTATACCGTCTAAGTTACCACTTTGTGCGCTATCCATGATAAATGTTCCGATTTCAACTGCTTCGGTTGCTATTGGTACCGAACCATCAAATACATCAATTGAATCCAATCGCAACGTCATACTAACTCCCTCAGATGATGCATATCCCATAATTTTAACTGTTCTAATTGCCATATTGTTTTCTCTTATAATTGAATGATATTACTATTTATTTAAAATTCACATTTTTCATATCAGCATAATATAAATTCCACAACTCGGCGTAATCAACATCTCGATAATCAATGAAATACGGTCCACCCAATGTATAATGAATAAGATTGGGTACTTCACGTGATGGTTCTTCCTCCCCAACCAAGTAGTTCCAATTAAGTGGTAGAGAACCTATTTCATCATCACTACTTAACCATTTAAACTGATGTAAGTGCATGCCACTTTCACTACTGACTACTTTCGGCGTAAGTTTCCAACATTTTGCATTATTGAACATCATAACACTAGACCAATTCTTTTTCTCGTACTTTGATTGTGTTTGATTCAGGAACTTTGTACTAGTACTCGGTGTGTAATCATGTTTTGTGCACATTACTGCGTATCTGTCATCGCGTAAATCCCACAACTCAGTGATATCAGATGTAACTAACATATCACAATCCAAAAATATAGACCAACCGCGGTAATCACTTAGATACGGTGTAAGGAACCGAGTCATTGAAAATTCAGTTGATTCATACCCTTGCTTTGGCTTATTGTATAAATCTTTAATATGATTTTTAGCGATAGGGATAAACGAAATTGGGCTAGTACTATGTTTTAAAATACTATGTGTTAAAACATGCCATGCTACTATTTCATTTGGGTCATACCCTATGAATACTCTAATCATTCTTATTTACTCCTTGCGTTCAATATCTTCTTCAATGCACCATTCGCCGTACTGTATTTCTATAATACGTACGGGCTTGGCTGTATTATTGCTTAACCTATGCCACGAATCTATTGGTATAGTAAGTTGTTCGTGTACTTCGTATTCTCTATTAGATAGTACACGTGAGTTACTACCTTGTTCAACAGTAGCAATGCCCTCGGACACAAACCAAAATTCACTACGATGTTGATGTTTTTGTAGACTTAAGGTTTTTCCAGGCTCTACAGTAAGTTCCTTAACTTTATGTGTACTTGTTTCGTGTATAACTCTGTAGTAACCCCAAACTCGTTCGATTTTGGGTGCCATCCATTCCTGTAATATCCACGACGACGAATTCTTTTTATCATCGCCACCTACACTAAAATGAAATTTAATATCCATCCAAGTAGGACATGTTCCCATCTCGGGTATGTTCCCTTCAACTCTGTCGCCACCATTTAAAAAGTTAATAGTAGCGCCGTGATATAACCGTACGGCCATTTTTATAGCATCACATGCACTATCATCACTATCGTCAAACACTATTACATCATGTACACCTTTGATATCACGTAGTATCTCCACACGCTCACTTAATGGCATAAAAGCACGTCCTTTTTTACGTGCTAGCCATTCGTCGCTATTGACCGCAACTACTAGTCTGCCGTACGTTTGTGCTTCCTTAATGTATGCTAAATGTCCACTGTGTATAGGGTCAAATCCACCTGTAATTAACGCTACTTGCATATTATTGTCCGTACCAAATATTACTATAATCAAGCCACGGAAGAACTAAGTCTTCGCGTTTCATATAACCGTATTTATTAATACTTTCAACACCCGTCTTTGGAAGTAGTCCTTTGTCTGCTAAATCATACCACGTTGTAGTTCTGGGATTCATTGGCGCTATGTCACTTTTGTAAACAATTACTTTAATCCAATCATCATTAACTTTCTGTTGGAAAAAACCTGATTCGCAATCGAACCCGCTCACTGCTAGTATATGAATTAAACTATCTAATGTATAGTTATAATAATGGTGGCTTGGTTGCGAGCATGCTAACTTATTGTATTCTAGGTTGGTTGTACTTGGTACATTTATTACTAACATACCACCTTCGGTAAGCATGTGGTGCCAATTACTTAATGTTAGTAATGGATTAAGTGCATATTGGAAACTATCGTGGCAATACAATACATCAAATGTTTCATCTATTCGCGTTTCAAAGTCGTGTTGCTTGTATGTAATATTATCGTTATGAACTAATATCTTTTCGTGTGTGTCGATGCCTGTACAATTAATGTTCAATGGAATAACAATATCATCGTCTTGTAATGTACGCGTCGACCACCATTCTAAATCCAATGCTTCTATTCCGCATCCTATGTCACACATGCTATTAACACTTTCCATAAAATCTGGATAAGCATATAGCAACTCAAGTGTTTCTAAACTGTGTTGGTGACTTTCTTGTGCTGAACTAAAACTCATTTTTAATTAAATCTAATATATGATTATATTTTGTAATAATATGCGTCGACTTCAAATTCCTCAATAAAATCATATTATTACTTATACGTTTCCATATACTAGTCCTTAATTCATTCAATTCACTCATTGGGTAAGCAGTGCAAAACTTATTAAGTTCACTAACAACTGTGTTTCTGCGCACATCTTCATCTTCGATGATGTCGTATGAATGGTCTATTATGTCATCAAATACATCAAAACCCAATTTCCTAACCTCATTCACTGTATTGGGGACAGAGAACCATATTGGTATTTGTCTATACGCAAATGCTTTGAATGTTTTTTCAGTTAAAAATACTTCCCTCCAACTATCATCATCTGTTTGTGAACTAGTTTCTGCAATCACGTTAACCATACACCTGAAGAAATCATTGTCATGGTGATAGTGTTGTTTATTATCAGTATCAACAACACCATCAATCAAAATAGGAAGTTTGTACGGATGTATTGCTTCTTTTAGATTAGTTAATTCATTTAACCACTTGTTTGGTTGACTACCACAACTAAGGATATATTGGTCTTTATCAAAATTATCCAATAATTGTTTGGTAAACTTCAATCTACCAACAGATGCTCTACGTTGGAGTGAAATAAAATGTTTAGTTATATCAAGTGATTCCCATTTCACATCCAATGAATTGATATGACTGACAAAGTCACAATGAGCAACCATATGCTCGGGAAAACAATTATAACGATAATTTAATTTTTTGGTGGTTGGAATATTGAATAAAACTCTAATTTCTAAATTAGGATAATCGTTCTTAATTGCATCAACCATATCATCGATATCAGACGTTCCTATTCCTTCATTGGTACAGTCAAATATACATAACTCCGATGTTTTAATATTCTCGTCAATAAGTTGCTCAGTGAATAACTCATTAAACCTACCACTTCTGATTATTTCAAAATCATTGTCCCATGCGTTGTAAATAAGAGTTCCATCAATGAATCCAAACTTAGGTCTATTAGATAACATTAAACAACTACGTCTTCCATGCCTGCAGTACGCAACTTCACAATATGACCAAGTTGCCACTGCTTAGAATCCAAGCCTTTCATTATTCCTAACCAACGATTGCGCAATAATGCAATTTCATTGATTAATAGTTCAAAATCTACAACTTCATCTTCACCATCTACATACTTTTCAGCATCGCGACTACTCAATGCCCTAGCGTATGTTTCTAAATATTTTTTAAAGTGTTTTCTTCTAATACGACGTAATTCAATATTAAGAAAATTGAGAACCGCCTCAATTTCTTGTAATTGATAAAATCTCTGTTCGGTTACACCAGGTAATTCCTTGATGTTAGTTTCAACATGTCCATTTATAATTACTTCAGATTTGGCATCCAATAATTCCTTACTGTAATGGTCGATGAATGGTGGAATATTACCCAAATCTTTAACAACTTTACCATACCACATACTATATACCTACCCATTTTAAAAAACTATTTGGAAAAATATCCAATGATAAATCTTCTCTGCGAGAAATGAACTGTTCTAAAAATTCCTTTATTTGAATACGTTGTGTCTCGGATGGTTCAGGAGATATCGATGATATAATTCTATTCTTAATATCATCAGGCATAAATTCTATTTCATCTTTGATTCTATTTTTACTTTCATTATCCATAACATATATTGACATCATTCTAGGAGTGTACGCAAATGTTAATCGAATACCATAGTCACTAAATTTTTTGTAAAAATCGGCAAATCCAAATACAGAAAGGTTTGATAATGTAGTTTGAAATTCGAAATCTATGTTTTGTTCCTTCAAATAATCAATCTTTTTCACGAACTCATCCCACTTGATACCATATCTATTAAATTCCAAATGCTTTCCAATTCCGTCGGCACTAATACGCAAACTTATCATAGATGATATATTATCATTAAACATAGAAATATATTTTTTAAATCTGGCAAATGAAAATCCCAAACCAGTATAAATAATTATCTTCGACGAAGGTTTCATTTTTAACTTTTTAATCAATTCACCCAATTCATTATTGATAAACGGGTCGCCACCAGTTATTATCAATTCCTCTAACATCGGGGATAATGTTACAATCTCATTAAATAGTAATTTATATTTTTCACTTGATACCACCTCATTCTGTTTAACTTTCAGACTAATTTGTTCTCGTAGCGACACCGTGTTTCTATCTAGTAAATCAGAATCAGCATTGGTGTATAAGTACTCTCCATTATTAATGACATCCCTTAACCATGATGTACTGTACTCTTTGCAACAATATGTACAAGTTAAGTTACAGTTCCTTCCAATGGTCAAATCTATTATTTCTGGGTTGGTGTGGACGATAGTGTGAGTTTTTTCCTCTCCACCTTGCCAAATTCTCGGGCTATCGCCACCCTTATCCTCTATATGCCAACAATTCTGCTCACAACTTGAATTGCGTTGATTTAACAACATCATTTCACGCTCTTTGATACTTATGTCAGTATTAAACAAATTCCCACGATTATCCGATAACCACCCAAAATCAACTGCATGCGGTTTTGCAGCATGGCAATTTAATGTTGAATTTGTCGTGAAATCTATTTTAAGAAACTTAAACTTAAAGTTACAATAAAATGACCTATCACACCCATGTTCCATTATAAATCATCATCGTACAAATCATATTCATCATCATCAACATCAACATCAACATCATAATCAATTAATGCCTTTTTTATATCATCGTTTGTTGTATTGTCAGCAATAATTTTACCATCTATACCATTCTCAATCAGCACGGCAACAAAATCATCAGCCGCCCCCTTCACGTCAACCATATGTTCTTGTATTGACTCCCATATTTCCAAATATATCTCAATACTCATTTTCTTCCTTATAATTTAATAAATCCATCTGTAAATCCTGTGGGTGCAATCCTAACCAAATATCCATCAACTGCTCATGTTCTTTCTTATATGGAATCCCCAACATATCAGTCATAACCCTAAATTTAGTTTTAACAATATCATGTAAACTAATTTTATAATCGGCGTATTTACAATAAAATGAAACATTACTAATTAATATATCTTTATGAGTTTTACTTTCACTACCAAAGAACTCTATTGATTTTGTATAATTATCATGGATTTCATCTCGAATATACATCGGAAGATATTTCATATCATATGGCATAGCACAATCTTCCCAACCATATTTTCGAATATTATCGTAAAATGCATCCCATTTGGATGGATATCCCATATTTTCATCTAACACTATATTAGCATTCTTTAATTTCATTAATTTATACTGCATGGTAATGTCAGTATATATAACTACTTTGGTGGAGTTTATGTTTATAAAATCATTTGCACCAATATTACAATTGTAATATAATTTATGAGAGTGGTTATTTTCTTTGGTTCTTGTATTGTTTGGCCATATCTCAAAATCTCTCCATGAGTTAATCCCATTTTTGGCAATTAACCCCCATTGATTTATTATGTCATTGGCATCAGAATTGATGCCATATTTGTCGGCATGATGAATACCTGATAACACAATACCATGCAATGCAATAAATCCACCAGAACCACCACTGTACACAAGTGTTAAGTCTTTATTCACTCATTAACTCTGAATTTAAATCATTATCGATTTCATCCACTTCAATATTTTCAATTGTGGGGATATCATCGACTATTATATCATCATCTGCACCAATGTCTTTCATTAGCGTATCTAACGCACCATCAGTATTCTTTTCCCATGCTTTACGAAACATAAGAATTTCTTCACCTTCTTCTGCTCCTTTAGGAAGATACTTTAAACGATTGCCTTGTTTAACTAATAATCCACGTTTCTCTGCTAAGTCAGTTAATCCACTGTACGGGTTCATTCCTGTTTCGTACGGAATTTTAACTTGTACTGCTTCAAATGGTTTTGCATATCGTGTTTTCATTACCTTACACGCCGCTCTAATACCTTTGACATCTGTTACTTTGTTTCCATCTTCATCTTCTTTTAATTTAAGTTTGCGCATAGCAATTACGATAGACGAAGCGTAAATGAATCCTTGACCACCACTAATTTTGTCATCAGGGTCAAACATATCCTGACTTGCATAAGTGTGGTTAGTAGCAATAATACCGACATTGTACGCACCAATCATGTTAACTGTATTTCGCACTAGTGCTGTTAGTGCTTTTGGCTTGCGTCCTAAATCACCTTTCATATCGCCTGCTTCAAACTGCTTAACATCAGTTGGTGTTAATAACATACCCAATGAATCAATAACGAATAATACCTTTGGTCTGTCTTCTTCTGCCATAGCCTTGTAGTCAATCATAAACGTGCTAATTGTTTTAGCAACATCATCAATCATACATAAACTAAGTTTTAATAACTTAGCAGGGTCTGTATCTACACCAAGTGCCTGTAACCATGATTCGTCAAGTGCATTCTCGGAATCAATCAACACAACGAAGATATCTTGCTCCTGTGCATTCTTAATAATGTTACCCGATGCAAAGTATGACTTGCCTGCGCCCGATTCACCAGCAAACACTGTTACTTTACCCAATGGTACGCCTTTATTGAAGTCACCTGATATAAGGTAATTCAATGCATAGTTGCCGGTTGAAATCCAATCAGTAGGGTCATGAAACCCGATTGATAATCCATCAATTGATTTTGTTATACTTTTTCTAAATTTACTTACGTCAAATGGTTTTCCCATATTATTTATCCTTCCTTAAATCAAAGTTTTTTACATTATGTACTTTCACATATTCTTCCCAATATTTCGAGATTATTATATCGTTAAAATCTACATACTGTAGTTGTTTATACAAATTTTCCATACCCTTCAAAAAAGTAACTCTTGAAAAGATATTACCATCCATGTCAAAAACAAATATTTCATTTTTTAATTTATACCATTTAAATATTTCTCCAATTTCACTCTTGATAAGTTGTGAATACGTATCCCCAATTAACGCAATATTGAAATTCACCATTTCAAATTCTTTCCATTGTGGCCAATCAATACCTCTTAATATATTGTACTTCTCCTCACATTCAGCACCAACATAAAATTGATATTCTTTGGATTCATTTGTCGATTTTAACTTATATGATATACCCCAAAACTTTCTAACATTCACTAATGATACTATTCTAGCGTGTGGGAAAGTGATTAACAATTCATCAATTTCTTCTAATGAATGTGCTGTCACAATAAATGACATATCACTTCTTAAAACAAAATTGGATTCTATATCATTCTCCCCCCAATTTAACTTATTATCATAATCATCAAATAAATCATATTCACTAAATTCTCTTTTACTTCTCCAATCCCCTCTGATTGAAAGCAAATCAGTAACACACTTTAATCGATAGTCATAATCAGTTGGATTATCAATCAAATGCCGAGCATGATTTTTGTGCATAGGCACACAATGCTTACTCAATGATAAACAATTCCCGATAAATTTACCACCAGAATACGATGGGAAATGCATGATAATACATTTACTCATATTTTCTCATCTGCTTTAAATACCCATTACTAAAATAATGGTCGTAGTTATATTCAATGGTATCACTCTCCATCTGATACAGGTCATTCCAATCATCAACTGATAACAACGAGAACTTATGAACCATGGAAATTAAAGAAACTACGCGTTCCATTGGATTCTTTATTTCATCAAATGAGTAATCAAATATTTTGTCGTATTTCTTAAATCCGTAATATTTTTCAACATGTGAATGCCAATGAGGTTGCCCATATGTGACAAATAACCCGCGAGTAATAATACTATACAAGAACTTTTCAGTGATGAATGGATAATATGAATGGGATTTCGACTCACTAACTAAATGAACGAAACTTTGAGTTAGTTTATGTTCTAAATTATAAATATTTTTTCGCATCATAGTAAACCCATAAGGCTCACTGCTCTCCAATTCAAAATCCCATCCGTTATTTTTAAACACAAAATCATTAGATAAAAACTCATTGTTGTGTGTAAAGAACTTAGTACATACAACATTCGTGGATTTGATATCTTGTAATATTCTCCACAAATAAAATTCACCACTCTTGAAATATTTGCTACAATATGTTTCATCAAATAGTCCAAATTTTTTCAATGATGATGTTAGTAATTCTCTACCATGATTAATAGAATTATTAAACGAACATAAAAAATTATCATATTGAATTTCGGGATGAGTAGTGTATCCATGATTGTACTTTAAATCAGCATTATTCTTTAAGTCAACTGACACTGATATGTCCAACGGTGACCACAATTTCTTCATCTCATCACTGATTATATATTCGGTTGCAATTGGTTTATTACAATTTACTGATTTTAAATAATTAATAACTTTGTTATTAAGTGACGAATCAAACCCACCCAAATCATCAAATAATATTATTGGATGCTCATTACCAAAATAGTGTGGTAACTCCCCATTTATAAATGAGTCATAATTCCCAGGAACAACCATATTTGGGATATTATCAAAGTCCATATTTTCTCATCTGCTTTAAATACCCATTACTAAAATAATGGTCGTAGTTATATTCAATGGTATCACTCTCCATCTGATACAGGTCATTCCAATCATCAACTGATAACAACGAGAACTTATGAACCATGGAAATTAATTTTATTAGACGTTCCATTGGATTCTTTATTTCATCAAATGAGTAATCAAATATTTTGTCGTATTTCTTAAATCCGTAATGTTCGTATAAATTAGAATGCCAATGAGGTTGCCCATATGTGACAAATAACCCGCGAGTAATAATACTATGCAAGAACTTTTCAGTGATGAATACCTGATTGCTGGATGCCATCGACTCACTAACTAAATGAACGAAACTTTGAGTTAGTTTATTCTCCAATGAACTCATCCCACTCACATATAATGAAGATGGTTCACCAAATAAGTTAATATTACTTAAAAAATCACTATCAGAAGTAATAAACTTTGAATAAAGGCGAGTTTCACTATCAGTCAAATTCAAATAATCAAAATGACCGACTACTTTGCTATTGGTTGTTTGAAAGTATTTACTACAGTAAGATAAATTGAATAACCTAAATTTATGCAATACCGATACCAATAATTCGCGAGAAACATGACCTGCTTTATTAAAACTACATAAAAAATTATTAAATTTTATATCAGGGTGAATATTGTATTCTTGCAAATGCACAATATCAATACTGTTCTTAAATTTTGCAGAAAATCGTAAATCAAGCGATTTGTACTTCTCCCTTATCTCATCTGAAAGAATGTACTCGGTTATAATCGGATACTTGAATTCCCTTTCAGAAAGAAACTCAAGTATACAATTCGAATATGTATTATCAAATCCATTTAAATGGTCTTTAATAAAAAGTTCGTTGTTGTATATAGAAGGGTTTAGTTTAGATAGAACTAAACCCTCATAATCATCAGTACCCAATGATTTCATTGATGTGCTATACGTTTTGCCTTGCTCTAATTTGTGCAAGAATATCCGCAGTTTGCTCATTGGATGAAGTTTTAACTTCTGTTGCTCCTACAGGCGTTTCAAATGGTGAATCGGAAACAGTAGACACATCAGCGATTGGGGTCACTTCATGTGTACTAGACGGTTTATCAACACCCCATGGACGGTAATAGTTACCCCATTTTTCAACATCGTACTGCTGACCATCAACACTTGCTTCAAACATTTCGTGGATAATCTTTAGTGCATTAGCATCTGGTTTAGGTGGTAAGAAACTAACCAAATCATTCAATCCATACTGTTCAATGGATGCATGCTCAGCATCAGTCAATGCTGTCTCTTTTCTCGCCCAACTACTTGTACTATAATCAGCGTATTGACCTTTTTGCGTCTTAGTAATACGATAATCCAAACCATTATTGAAATCTACAGGCAAATCTTCCATTTCTGGGTCCATAAGACTAGCCTTAATACCATTAAAAATAGATGGACTAATCATAAACTTACGAATTGGATTCTCAGGTGCATTATCTTCATTCATTGGGTCAGTATGTACAAAACCTTGAAATACATATGTACGTTTCTTCCAATATTTACGACCCATATCTTCTAAAGATTTATCTTTAAACCATGGTCGAACTTCTGCCAAAATTGGGCATGATTCGTTCTCGCCATACATTTCCACACATGGAACCTGAACGACCGTATCCTTTGCGTCGCCTCCTTTAACACCAGCGAATGGTAATTTAATCATTGCTCGTTCTACCCAAAAGAATGGGTTATCTGTGTTTGCGTCTGGTAAAAAACGTACAATTGCAGTTGAGCCCGTATCGATGTTCCAATGTGGATATACTAATCCACCCTGATTGTTATTTGATGTTTTGTTATCTTGTGCCGCTAGACGAGCACGAATATCTGCTAAAGACATTGACTTTCTCCTATATAATTATCCTAAATCCAATACCCCTCGTGAGTATTAGAATATGCTTATTTAACATAAGCACATTATTTATGATTATTTAAATACTTACATATTTTTAACAATCACGAACAATTATATACAGTATTAAATTAACATAAAAATTAATTTAACCGAAATAATGGTTTTAGTTAAATTAATTCAGATACGGCTTAAATTCCCTGTACTTCTGCTTGGTGGTCTTCTCCATCCTCAATGTCCATTATGATTTTCGTCATATCAGCACCCATTTCATTAATTTCTAACCCGTAATCCTTCATCCAATTAACAATAGCAAATCTTGCATCTGCCTCTGGGTCATCTCTTGCCAAATCACCAAGATTATCAAATAATTCATCATCACCGATGACATCATATAGAACTTCAGTGGCATTAGTAGCATCAACCCCAACTGGAAGTTCTTTACTTAATATTTCTTTCAATCTATACAATGCTTCGGGAGAATCAGGTATCGCCCACGTTCCTTCTGTAATATTATTTGCCCAACTTTCAAACATTTCTAATTCTAGCATGGTGTTATCACTCTCCATAGTTGATGATTTTGTCGTATTATCATGTGTACGATATTCTGCTATTAAATTTGCAAGCACAGGCAACACATCATTGACTCTGCTATCTGATTCTCCTTCTGGAATCAGCAAACTACGTACTCTCTCAATTAAATGTTCATCTTCATTAACTGTGGTTGGTGACCAAGATTCTGTATATTTCTTGTAACCACGAACACCACTCATCAATTTAATGTTTTTCTTAAGTTTTTTATTATGGTGACTGCATGTTTCAAATATCTTACTTGATGCATCATTCTCATTAATGCTTTTAACACGCAAAAAACTTCCTATCGTGTTTATGTTGTCAATCGTTTCGGTAACATGTAATCCAAATGCATCATATGGGGTATGTCCTTCTGAAACATGTCTAGCCATTGCTCTAGCGCCAGCAATACTCTTGAATGGCAACTTAAATCGTTCTCCATCGCTATTTTCAATGAATATTGAACTAATATTGCGGAAACGTTGGTCTCCTTCTGCAATCTTTTTATTATGGCGTATAATTAACTTAGTTTTATTCTTCTGTGGATTGTAACTAGATTTACTCGTTCCGTTCCACCCCTCATACAAACCTTCATTAATTGCAGACATCCCTTGCATAGTATGCTTTAACTTATTAATATTCTTAAGAGAAAAACTCATCATATTACGTTTTGCGAACATACGCAATTGATATAATAACTCGTACCATGTGTTCTTAGCATCGCGTTCTAGTCCACGACCAATATTATCTCCGAAGAAAATTTCAAAATTAGTATCTTCTCCCAATAATATAACAACTGTGCCGTAATTTACTTTATTGCTAACAAAATCAAAACTAAAAATATCTGCTTCTACAATATCTGTAATTGACTTACCATATGAGTCAAGTGTTTTAACATCGAAATCTTTACTTAATAATAGATTGAATAACTTTTGTGATGTGTTCTCTTGCATGATTATGTGTTGTAATGGTTTTATGTATTTATTATTTTTTATACATATTAATTATATCTTGTACGATATCAATTTCGGCATTTTGGTGTAATTGATGCCACTGTTTATGAATCACACACGCATCTTGGTAGTTATTCGTTAAAGAAAATGCTTCAATACATCTAGTATACAGTTCATAATTTAAATGTTCATCGTATATAACATTGGCATCAATTATGATACGATTTGATACAGTATTTGTATGTATCTTGCAATTATATTTCTCAA
>Ga0233440_1001586_pt1 | contig 20536 bp, 19 predicted proteins | sample SI_123_September_5_FD_182791 | JGI IMG/M metagenome (GOLD analysis project Ga0233440, IMG submission 182791) | Seawater microbial communities from Saanich Inlet, British Columbia, Canada - SI_123_September2016_120_MG | ecosystem: Environmental > Aquatic > Marine > Inlet | place: Canada: British... | reverse complement strand
CCGTTCGCCTTTTTGGCTCCCGTCTGGATGATCAGGCAAAGGGAGGGGATGTAGACCTGCTAGTCGAATACTCAACTCCCGTAGAACACCCCGTACAGGTAACAGCCATGCTGGGAGCTAAAGTGAGCCGTATGATGCATGGACGAAAGGTTGACGTGTTAATTAGTGCGCCCAATTTAAATGACCAGCCTATTCACCAAGTAGCCAAAAAAGAAGGGGCTTTACTATGACCGGGGATGACTCACTGTTTCAACGGGCTGCTTTTTTGGCGCGTATCGTCCGAAAAGAGGCGAAATATCTAGCAAGTACCGATCAACGCCTTTTCTCCACCCCTTTTACTGCACAGCAGGCGGTTAAGTTAGATCAGGATGAGTCACTATCTGAGCAGATCGATGCCTTTGTTGGACGCTTTGGACGACTTCAGGATACGACAGGGGATAAGTTGTTACCTGCATTACTGCTGCTATTGAGAGAGCAACCCGGAGGGGCCATTGACAATTATGACCGAGCAGAACGGTTAGGCTTTATCGAATCGGTTGATCAGTGGCTAGGAGGCTGCCCGAGAATAGAGAGCCTACTGCGAAAAAGCTGGATTTGGCTATATTTCGCCATCCTTTTCGTTAAATAGCGGTGCTATTCGCCTCAAACGATAACAAAATCTATCTCAAATCAGCTTTTCCTCGCTACGACTTCTATTCTCGGACAACCTCCTAGAGGCGCGACAAAAAAGAAACCTGATGGTACATGAGTATATTGAGGACGTAGAGCAGCTGGTCGCAGCACTGAATGAGGGGCATCGGATAGTTCCAGTACTGGTAAAGGCCGCACTGAAAATGGCTGATGAAATTGATCGCCGTATTGGCTGACGCCTCGTCACCCGCGAAATACAGAGTCCGGCTCTATGTCAATTTAATGAATGAACATCAAAGAGTGCTATAATCAAGATCATGCCAAACGAAGATCCGAGCACCTTTACTCAAAAAGATCTCATGCAGCATCTGTTGCATGCGTCTCAACATGCCGCTACAAGAGAGGAGCTACAGACTGTTAAGCAAGAGATTGTTGCGGATATTGATAAGCGATTTGATGATCTAAAATCTGATATTAAAGAGCAGAGCAAGCGTCATGACCGTCTCTCATGGTATCTTTTTGCGGGTATGCTGGCAATTTTCTTCAAGGATCAACTTGCTACGTTGCTCACGTCATAGCGATCATATCAATATTCCCTATATGGACAGCCACCTAGGAGGCTGTCCGAGAGGCTCGACACTGAACGAGGGACACAGGATGGTTCCGGTACTGGTGAAGGCCGCACTGAAAATGGCCGATAAAATTAATCGCCGTATTGGCTGACACCTCACCAGCAATAATACAGAATACTGCTCCATCTCAATTTAATGAATAAGCATCAAAGAGTGCTATAATCAAGACCATGTCAAACGAAGATCCGAGCACCTTTACTCAAAAAGACCTCATGCAACACCTGCTGCATGCGTCTCAACATGCCGCTACAAGAGAGGAGCTACAGACTGTTAAGCACGAGATTGTTGCGGATATTGATAAACGGTTTGAGCAGGTTGATAAGCGATTCGAGCAGGTTGATAAGCGATTTGATGAGCTAAAATCTGACATTAAAGAGCAGAGCAGGCGCCATGACCGCCTCTCATGGTATCTTTTTGCGGGTATGCTGGCGATTTTCTTCAAAGATCAGCTTGCCACGCTATTCGCATCGTGACTACGCAGTAAAGCATATAAAAATCGTAGCCATTCAGGCTGCCTCTGCGGCTACCAACTCTTTTTAATCCCCAGCCAGAGCTCTGCAGCTTGGGTATCAAACAGTTCAATATTGCTATTTTGCCTCATCCAGTTAAGCTCAGCGCTCCATCTCCACCCCTCTCTCTTATCCCCAAGCGGCCACTGGTCACGTAGACTCCACTGCAACCGTGTCAGGTCACGCTGTGCGCCATTGGCAAGCCAATCACTATAGCCCTGCTGGTCTTTCTGATGCAGAACCCCCACCTCAAACTGGATCTGTTGATGCTTAACGGGCCAATGGCTCTCTCTCTGGTGAATAACATGCACTCTCCAGCGGCGCTGATCCCCTCCGGGGCGGCCGAAGCGCGCCCAATCTTTACCGGTTGAGAGTGTGGTCATTATATCCCCAACAGGGGTTTGGCACTGCGCCCCCACAACCCCTCCGATATAGCGACCATCCAGCGCCTGCTCTACCTCTTGTCGCTGCAGCAACAGATCTCCACCCCACTGGTACTGACATCGCCCTTCATTGGGCACGGTATAACGGACCATCCCCTGCAGGGCATGCAGTGTTGGCTGCTCTCCACCATACTGATAAATACTCCCACCCACCATCCCCCACACATTATGCCCGCCGGGCCGCTCCTCCGCCCATAGCCCCTGTAGGGTTGCACTTTTGTAGTCGGCCAGTCCATGACTGCTGGTTTCACGCTGCATCAGCTTTGCGACAACACCGACCTGCTGCCGCACATTGAGCTGGCGCTTTGCGGTAACGGTGATATGAGCCTCAAGTGCATGCCCCGATTCGGGGTGCTGCTCTGGCGAGAGCTGCAGTAACGAAAAACCTTCCGGGAAGGTGAGTGTAAAGACGGGTGCCGAAGGCCCTTGGTTGAGGTTATCCCCAACCCCCACTCGAAGCTCGATCTCTCTCTCTATTTGCCAACTGGAGCGGTATTTAAGGGCCACCTTGTTGTAACCATTATTACGCGCCAATGCCTGTAGGTAGAGCGTTGCCGCCTGCGCTGCAACTACCGTATCGGTAACAGGAAGGAGCAGCAGCGCCCGCTCTAGAAGATCAGCGGCCTCGCCGTAGCGCTGCTGCTGTATCAGTTGGTCGCCCTGCCTGATCAGCTGCAACGCCTCTTGCAGTTGTGGCTCTTGCTGTGGCTCTGAAGTGGCTATAACTGCGGTAGTCGCCATAAACAGTAGAAACAGCAGGAGCGCTCGAATAGTGTGTTGATGCCACACAGATCTAGCGACAGTAGTGGTTACGTGCAACTTTAGTCTTCTAACGGAATGAAGAGCTCTTGCGGTTGTTGAATTCCTGACAGCATAAATTTATCCAGCGATTCCATTTTGACCTTACCTTGCCATTGTTTTGCTGCATTTTCGCCAATCAGGACCGGATATGCAAGGTCTGCTGTCATCTCTTGCAGGCGTATCGATGCTGTGACGGTTCTACCAATAATGGTATGGACCCGTCGACGCGCCGGACCAAAGGAGCCGGTTAACACCTCGCCAAACTCAATACCCACACCGATCGCCAATGGTGGCAGCTGGTCGATACCGGTCTCTTCCCCAAATAGCGCCTCCCCCATTGCGGTAATCTGTTGTGCAACCTGCAGTGCTGCTTGGTTATTGTCTCGGTTGCGCCACACCCCCATCACGGCATCCCCTACGTACTCTTCTGTGGTCCCTCCATGCTGATGAATCAGCTGGGTCACTTCGGTGAAAAATGTGTGGAGGATGGCCGCCACCTGTTGGGCTGGGAGTTGATCACACCAAGAGGAGAAGTTTCTCAGGTCTGCGACCAAAATCAGCAGCTCTTCATGCTGGGCATCGATCTCACTATTGGGGCCGTGTTGCGCTATTTTACGGGCGGCATGTGCCGGTAGGTAGCTGGTCAGGTTTTGGTAGAGCCTCTGGTTCTCTTTACGACTGAGCGCATATTCGTATGAGGTGATCAGCATCACGGCCAGCAGGGTATAGAGCAGCGCTATCCCCCAGGGCAGCTGCAGATAGCCCATCTGCAGCCCCTTGATATATCCGAACAGGGTGAGCGCGATCAGCAATAGGCCCAGCAGCGGGGTCCCGTAGCTTTTCCAGCGCCCGTGGGCTCTTCCTGCAAAACCGAGCAGTAGTGCGAGCACGATAATCCAGCTCCACTGTAGTGGCAATGCCCCTTGGGGTTGCCACGGCACGGTGCCATCCAACAGCGCCGAAAGCAGCTGCAGATGGATCTCAACCCCATCGACCGCTCCCCCTTGTGGGGTCGGCACACTGTCGCCAATACCAAAGGCGGTTGCCCCGATCAGCGCCCATGCCCCCTGTAACAGGTCGGGAGAGACGTTACCCTCAATCAGATCGAGTGCCGATACCGAGATGATCGCTTGACGAGAAAGCCACCACGGTACGACCATCTGCCCTTGACGATCTAGCGGGACCGCCACCCCCGGCAGGGCCTGATGGGTGAGCCAGTAGGCGGGGTCGAGCCAGCCGTTACCCTCTTCTAACCGGAAATGCGGCTCACTCTCCACCCCTTTTGCAAGCGCTGCCAACACCAACGCGGGATAGGCTCGCTGCTGGTGACAAATGAGTGCAGGCACTTTCCGCACCGCCCCATCTTCTGAGATCGATGGGGTAATATGGCCTGCTGCGATCTTCTGGAACGGTGCCGCATTGCCAATACTGGCATTGGCCTGGAGTAGTTTTGCGGGGGGCTGCGGTTTACATTGGGGGGTGCGCTCTCCCCCTTGCAGTAGACCAATGGCTACGGGCTGGTCTGCATCAATGGCGAGTATCTGCCCCAATACTGTTGGGGTCTGCTGTAGCGCCAGTAACAGTTGCTCATCGCCCTCTTTGGGCTGAGGGAAGAGCATATCAAAGATCTGTAGCGCAACGCCCTGTTCTGCCGCACGCCGGGAGAGGGTTGCCAGCTGGGTACGCGACCAGGGCCATGCGCCATAGCGGGCAATGCTGGCCTCGTCAATATCGATAACAATCAGGCGACGCTCATACTGCTGTTCTGACATCCACTGCCAAGAGAGGTCATTGACCCGTGACTCTATATTATGAAGAGCATCCTGCAGTAGCGTCGAGATCAGCACCGTGAGCAGCGCTGCAAGCAACAGTGGCGGCAGACGACCACCCAGTGCTGTTTTCAGGCGACTCATTAGCGCGCCCAGTCCGTAATACCGGTAAATGAACCACCATCCACACGTTGATCAAACAGCATACCGGCACGACTGCCATCCAGCGTCAACGCGCCTGCAGCCATACCTGCCGCATCGGATGCGGTAAAGATACCGTTACTGTTGATATTGCCGGTAAGGCTCAGCTCTGCTGCCCCCTGTTGAGGGTGGCTCATTTTCAGCTCGGTCGTGAATTGGCGCTGCTGAAAGTCAATTTGGAGTGCCGCTTCATCCAGTGAGGCGGGGGAGATGTCGGGTTGTTCCCACATTTTCACCTGTTCGACAAAGTGAACCTGCCCCTGTTGCAGGGTAAAGTTGTAACGCCCCACTTCGGGCACTAATTCAGGCAGGGTGGTATCGGTACGGAACAGTGCATAGTTTTTACTGCCGATGGTCACATGACGCCCCTCCATCGCGGTATTGTAGGGGGTGCTGATGGTATCTCCTTCCCAGGCACCACCATGCCAGCGCCCCCACGCCATCGGAGGAGCGGATAGTACACCGCTCTCTACATCGGAAACAATTTGAGAGCCGACCTGTTCACTGGCTGTAATCTGATCAGAGGCCGTTCCGTCTTCTGTCTGCGGCAAGACTTGGTTATCATATGATTTGAGTTTGATCTGACCATTACGCGCCTGAAACTCAAGCATGATGTTACCCATATCTTCTGACAACAGCGCCGCCCCCGGGCAGGCCCCCAGCCCGTTTTCAACACACCCTTCATCGAGCGGTGCAACGGCAATGGCACCCGAGTAGACTGCAGCCCACATGCTCCCCTCTTTAACTCGCACAACAAAGTCTGTACCCAGTACACCAATCGCCGTTATCGGGGTATTGAGTCGAAAGCGGTCATGCGCTGCCTCTGCCGCCTTTCCGGAGATGCTGCGAACGACCCCCTCTTCCAGCTTGAATCGAATGGCACTCTCATTATGCTGAGACGGGTTGTAGTGGTAGCTCTCTATATGGAGCCTGCTATCGGGGCGCACACTGATAGCGGCATCATCAATAAAACGGAGGTGTAGATGCCCATTGACTCCGGTTTGAATTTTGTCCCCCACATAGATGGGTTCTCCCCGTGAGAGGGGGCGCGACTCCGTATTGCTGGCAAGTGCGGTTACCTGACCAATGGCAAGTGTAACTGTACCCGCCTTCTGCAACTCTTGCGCAGAGGCGGTTATGCTCAACAGTAGCAGCAGCAGAGAGATCGGCAGTGTATAGGGAGGGGTCTGTAACATTTTTGTATTATCCCGATTCATAGCGGCTAAGGCTGTGCTCAGAATCACAATTTCATGGTTTTTTTTGCGCCCTGCCCACATCCTGCAGGGTAATTGTTTTATAGTTGGTGTTTCCAGAAAGCGTTGATCTAAATAGTTGTCTTTGTATGCCCGTTGCCTCTGTACTACTTGATCAGTTTGAGCTGCTAAGGCCGCTCTCATCCGATACCATTGCACAACTCAGTGAGCATGCCAAACTGGTTGAGGTCTCACGACGCCAAGTGGTGATGGAGAAGGGTAAGCAGGCTCACTCTCTTGGACTGCTGCTGGAAGGTAGACTGCAAGGTGTTGATATTACGCTGGACGGCAAGGATGCCGGACTCTATTTTATTGAAGAGAAGGATTTTTTTGGGGAACTCCCTGTGATTGACCAACGCCCCGCATCAGAATTTGTACTCTCTCTCTCCGCTGCCCGCATCATTATGATTCCGGCAGGCATTGTGCAGGAGCTAATGAAAAAGGTACCTGAGGTGGCTCTGATTATGAGCGAGCGGCTGGCGCACCGCCTACGCGAGGCAATGGCCCAACGCACATTACTCTCTATGCCTACTCCGCTGCAGCGAGTCTCGGCGCAGTTGATTCATATGACGGTTGAGAGAGCATCGGGCCAGCAGGTGGTGCTACACGCGCCAACTCACCAGGAGCTTGCCATTATGATCAATACCACGCGAGAGACCGTAACCCGTGTATTCCAGAAGCTGCAGAAGAGCGGGGTGATTAAGCGAGAAAAAGATACCCTACTGATCCAAGACCCCAAGTATCTGAGCCAAGTGGTAGACGGCGAAAGCGATCCAAAATGAACCGGATCACTCAATCACTTTCCTTTGCAAAAAGGTATCTACTGCCTATTCAGCACCACTCTTTGCTGAAGCAGTTTGCCCAACGCGACATCCTTTCTCGTTATCGTGGCTCTTTTTTTGGGATTGGATGGGCGCTACTCACACCGTTACTGATGCTGGCCGTCTATGTTTTTGCTTTTCGGGTGGTGTTCAACGCACGCTGGCCGGGTGCAGAAGATAGTACCCTTGAGTTCGCTCTTCAGGTTTACGCAGGGTTAGTGGTATATGGAATGTTTGCTGAAACCAGTAACCGCGCCCCACGCCTGATGATTGAGCACACGAATCTAATCAAGAAGGTGCTTTTCCCTTTAGAAATTATCTCTTGGTCTGTGGTGCTGACGGGGCTTTTCCATACTTTTCTGAGTCTGGTGGTGCTGTTGATCACCAACTGGGCCGTCAACCACACTTTTTCCCTCTCGATTATTGCCCTGCCTCTGGTGCTAGGCCCTATGGTGCCACTGAGTATTGGGCTAGTCTGGTTGATCTCTGCACTGGGCACTTATATTCGAGATATTAATCAAGTAGTGAATCTAATCGTCAGCCTAATGGTTTTTGTCTCCCCGGTATTTTTCCCACTGAGCGCTTTACCGGAACAGTGGCAACCTCTATTGGCCCTGAACCCACTCGCCCCGATCATCGAGCAGACCCGCCAAGTGGTGCTGGAGGGGGCATGGCCTGATTGGGGAACCATAGGCATGATGTGGTTGACTGCACTGGTGGTCGCCATCGCTGGCGCCTATATTTTCCATCTGTTGCGCAGGGGGTTTGCCGATGTCCTCTGACGTTGCTGTCCGTGCAAGCGGACTTGGAAAATCCTATGCACTTTATGCCCGTCCTCTGGATCGGCTAAAACAGTTGCTATGGGGCGGCAAGGATCAGCGCTACTACCAATCTTTTGATGCCCTTGATGATATTAATCTGGAGATCAAGCGAGGGGATGTGCTGGGCATTATCGGTGCCAATGGCGCAGGTAAGTCTACACTGCTTCAGCTGGTTTGTGGAACACTCTCCCCTTCTGCTGGAACCATCGAGACCCGAGGAAAGATTGCTGCTCTACTTGAGCTGGGCGCCGGATTCAACCCCGAGTTCAGTGGCCGAGAGAATATCTTTCTGGCTGGAGCCATACAGGGGTTATCACGGCAGGAGGTTGTTGATAGCTATGATGAGATTGTGGCATTCTCTGGCATTGAGCAGTTTATTGACCAACCCGTAAAAACCTACTCCAGCGGGATGTATATGCGCCTCGCCTTCTCCGTAGCAACCAGCGTAAACCCTGAGATTTTGGTGATTGATGAGGCCTTATCTGTGGGGGATGGGGCTTTTGCAAGAAAATCCTTTGATCGGATTATGGCTCTGCGTGATGCTGGGAAGACGGTTCTGTTCTGTTCTCACTCACTCTATCAGGTTGAGGCTCTCTGTAATCGTGCGGTCTGGCTGGATCAGGGTAAGGTTGCGGCTGCGGGCACACCCTCTGATGTTGTGGTGGCCTATAACCAATCTCTGGCAGAGCAGCAGTACGGCGAGTCAAAACGGTGGCACGCCACCTCCCCCACCGCAATAGCCTCTCTCTCCGCTCGTTTCCGCAATATATCTCTCTCTAGCGGTAACCAGCAAGCCTCACAAATTCGCTTAAAGAGTCAGCAAAGCGATCTGAAGATCGAGTGCCGCTTCGATTCTGACCCCTCGCTCCCCTCTCCTAGTGTAGCGATTGTAATAACGGACCAAGAAGGGCGTAATATCAGCAGTGCAGGAACGGTTAACGACAAGCAAACCATTATAAGAGATGCTCAAGGGGCCGGGAAGATTACTCTGTTACTGCCCAATATTCCTCTTTTAAAGGGGCACTACTGGATTCACTGCTACTTGATGTGTGAACAGGGCATCCATTTTTACGAGCACGCTGCGATGGTTGGTGAGCTTGAGGTTACGCAATCTCACCTTGAGTTGGGGGTGGTATCACTTCCGCACGAATGGGTTCACGCCTAAAATGAGGTACACGACTCAACTTGCTCTTTACCCCCGGCTGGGGCATTTACCAGACAGGCTTTGCTATTCGCTGGGTGAGTGGATAGCACGACATAATGAAAGGGAAAACAGCGAAGATTTGAGAATCTTCGAGCAGGGGCTAACCCGCTTGATACCTGAGTCAAAGGGCGATACTGAATATCTGCTAAAACAGCGTTATTCCCGTGCAAGAATGATGGTTTTCGATCACCTCGACTGTTATAGGATGGCCTCATTCAAAACAGATAAAGCCCCTCCTCTGGTTACGCTGGAGGGAGCAGAGCATCTGGATAATGCTTTACAAGCAGGACACGGGGCGATTCTTCTTATCAGCCACTTTGGCCGCTTTTTCATGCTAGGCCCCGGACTCGGGCTGAATGGTCACCCTTTTGCGATGCTTACAACCCGAGTTGATGAAAGTAATCCGGCCTATGCTGACCCTGCTGTTCTGAACTATTGGCAGCAGAAGATGAGAAACACACTCCACCACTCACGGTTTGAGTGGCTTACCACAGGAAACAATTATCGTAAGATTTTCCAGGTTCTGAAGCAGAACAAGCCGCTATTGATTGCTCTGGATGGGACGGAAACGGACAGCAGCGAACGTATTGAAATCCCTTTTTTTAACACCCAACTTTCACTCCCCGCAGGCACTATACGGATTGCTGAGCGCTCGAAGGCCCCGATTGTCTATGCCGCTGTCTATAACCATTCGACATCCCCCAACGTTCACATTATGATACGCCCACTCTCTACCGACCCCACAGCTGCACTACATGAGGCTGTCTCAACGTTAGAGTCCGACATCCGTAAAACCCCATGGCAGTGGTGGCAGTGGCCAGCACTGGGTACACTCTGTCCCGACTTAGCCCATCCATGACTGCTGAACCATGAAATACACCCCATCCCATTACGCTTATAAGGTCTCTGCTGATGAAACGGAGAGTGTCGCCGGTAAAATCTTAGGTCTGGTCGGCATAGGTAAACGGGTATTGGAGCTAGGCTGCGCTTCTGGCTCAATGAGCAAGGCACTAGCCGAGTTTAATCACTGCAATGTCACGGGTGTAGAGTTGGACCCGGAGGCTGCAAAAATTGCAGAAGCCTACTGTGAACGCATTGAAGTGGCAGACTTGGACCACGCTAGTCTCACAACACTTTTTCCTGATGAACAGTTTGATGTCATTATCGCTGCTGATGTCATCGAACATTTGGCTAATCCTCAGCAGGTGATGAGCGATTTCGTTAAGCTTCTCTCTGAAGAGGGGTATGCCATTTTTTCAACACCCAATATCGCATACGCTGGAATCATTGGTTCTCTGAGTGTGGGCCATTTCAGTTATTCCGACTCGGGTCTACTTGACCAAACACACCGCCACTTTTTTCCCCGCCATGAATTAGAGGCTGACCTGCTGGCTGCCGGGCTGGTTCCAGCGCAGGTTGAAAGTGTTCGCCTAGCACCTAGTGACTCCGAGTTTATCGAGCAGTGGAGCCGGCTCACACATTCTCAACAGCAGACCATTCTGGAAGGTAATCCAGACGCCAATGTCTACCAGTGGATTTTCAAGGCCACGCCAACAGGCCGTGTAGCCATCAGTCACTTTCTAAAGCAACAAGAGGCCAGCCAGCATCAACTTAGATTAGCTCTTTCTGCCAAACAGGTTTCATGGAACCAGCTACAGCATGAAGTTACGCTGTTACACGATCAGAAGAAGCAATTATCCCTTCAGAAGAAGCAATTATCCCTTCAGAAGAAGCAATTATCCCTTCAGAATGAGCAATTATTCCTTCAGAATGAGCAGCTGAGTAGAGAGTTCGAAAATCATCATTTTCAACTGGGAGAGATTTTGCAGTCAAACAGCTGGAGAATTACATCCCCTCTGAGAAAAATCTCTTCTACTGCACGGCACTTTCATTCCATTTATCAAAGACTTGGTGGAATCCGTGGCGCTCGTGACAAAGGCATCCGCGCTTGGAACAGTGATGGCATAAGAGGGGTTGTAGAGGGTATCAAAAGAGCCCACTCCAGCCAGAACCTTCATTGCGGTGATTACATCCTATGGCGTCAAAGCTATCACTGCAGACCAGTTTACCATTCATTAAGTGGCTCACCACTCATCTCAATTCTTCTGCCCACCTATAACTCTAATCTGGAGTGGTTGGAAGGTACGATTAATTCCGTAATCAACCAAAGCTACTCCCACTGGGAGCTCTGCATTGCAGATGACGCATCGACCAACCCAAAAGTGCTGGAGCAACTGAGGGCTTTTGTTAAACAAGACTCCCGTATCCATCTCCATATCCGAGAGGAGAACGGTCATATTTCTGCTGCATCGAACAGCGCACTATCAATGGCCCGTGGTGATTTTGTCGCTCTGCTCGACCATGATGATCTACTGGATGAGGATGCGCTATTCTGGGTGGCCTATACTCTGGAGCAGTCTCCTGACTCTGGATTGATCTACTCTGATGAGGATAAGGTTTCTGTTTCTGGGATTTTCTCGGAACCACACTTTAAGCCAGACTGGAACCCGGAGCTGTTTCTCTGTTACAACTATCTATGCCACTTTACGATTATTCGTACCTCTTTGATTCAGCAGATTGGAGGCTTTCGGGAAGGGTTTGAGGGAGCCCAGGATTACGATCTCTTTCTTCGTTGCAGTGAGCAGCTCTCAGCTAACCAGATCACCCATATTCCTCGTGTTCTCTATCATTGGCGGTCTCATCAAGAGAGCACGGCTCAAGCAATAACATCGAAGCCGTATGCCGCAGTTGCTGCTGAACGTGCTTTGGAGGAACATTTCACCCGAACCCATCTGGCGGCAGCTGCTGAGTACAATTCTAATGGTTTTTTCCGCATCCACTATACGCTACCTGAGCGACTACCCAAGGTCTCTATCATCATCCCGACCCGCGACGGTCTGGAGCTTTTGAGGCAGTGTATCGATAGCATTTTGGAGCGGACCACTTATCCTAACTATGAGATTATTGTAGTGGATAATGGCTCTGAGCAGACTGCTACACTAGACTATTTCTCTACACTCGGTGAGTTATCGAATATTCAGATTTTACGGGATGAGCGCCCTTTTAACTACGCTGCACTCAACAACCAAGCTGTTGAGCATACCCAGGGAGAGGTCATCTGTCTGCTCAATAATGATATTGAGGTGATCACTCCCGAATGGCTGGAGGAGATGGTTGGGATGGCACTACAACCCGAGATAGGCGCAGTCGGAGCCCGCCTCTGGTACCCCGACCACACACTACAGCATGGCGGGGTGATCTTGGGGCTGGGTGGTGTCGCTGGTCACAGCCACAAGTTTCTCCCACACAACCAACCCGGCTATTTCAATCGTGCCCGTATTCAGCAGTCGTTTTCTGCTATAACAGCTGCCTGCCTAGTGATTCGCAAAGAGACTTATCAGGCTGTCAATGGTCTGGATGAGGCTCTACAGGTCGCTTTTAACGATGTTGATTTCTGTATACGTATAAGGGAAGAGGGATACCGTAATGTGTGGACCCCTTATGCAGAGCTATTCCACCATGAATCTGCCTCTCGCGGACATGAGGATACCCCCGAGAAGCAGGCCCGCTTTGAGCAAGAGATTAAGTTTATGAAGCAACGCTGGGGGACGTTACTGGACTCTGACCCAGCCTATAACCCAAACCTTACTGTTGCCAGTGAAGACTTTGTACTGGCATGCCCTCCCCGGGTTAATTGCCCTAAATAGATACTTCATCATGAGCGTTTCTATTCTCTTAGCCTCTTATAATGGTGAAGCCTATATAGAGCAGCAGATCCAGTCAATCTTTGAGCAGAGTTTTCAAGATTGGTCACTTACTATTTCGGATGATGGTTCTACGGACCGGACTATCGAGTTGGTTGAGCCGTTAAAGGGGAAGAGTCCAAACACTATCACACTCAAAGATGGACCAAAACAGGGTTTTGTATCTAACTTCCTCTCTCTAGCCTGCTCCTCTGAGCTCAATACGGACTACTACGCATTTTGTGATCAGGATGATATCTGGCTACCTGGCAAATTACAGCGGGCCGTAGATTGGCTGAAGTCGGTACCGGATGAATCCCCTGCACTCTACTGCAGCAGAACCCGCCTAATTAATGAGAATGGCCAAGCCTGCGGCCTCTCTCCCCTCTTTCCTCGTCCTCCCTCCTTTCAGAATGCCTTGGTTCAGAGTATTGCGGGTGGAAATTCGATGGTATTTAACCGTGCCGCACGAGAACTTCTGCAGCTGGGAGGGGCCAATGCAGAGGTGCCTTCTCATGACTGGTGGAGCTATCTGTTGGTCACCAGCTTTGGCGGGCAGGTCTTCTATGATACAGAGCCTTCGCTCCTCTATCGCCAACACGATAATAATGAGGTGGGGGCAAACCGTTCTCTATGGGCACGGGCCCTACGTGTACAGATGCTGTTACAAGGAAGGTTCTATCAATATTCTGAGGCGAACTTTGCTGCTCTGGAGCCTTTAAAAGAGAGGATGGATGAGGAGCACAGCAGTCTATTGGAGCAGTTCAAGGTGGTGCACTCAGCCCCATTGATGAAACGGCTCCGCAGCTTTTTGCAGGGCGGTTTCTATCGACAAACTCCCGGGGAAAATCTGATGCTGGCTGTTGCTGTGCTATTGAATAAAATTTAGTTCACTAACCAGCGGTCAATTACCTTGAGTTCGCGCTCCGACAGGTGACCTACGGCCTGATTTAGCTGCAAACGGTGCAAGATTGCTGTGTATACCGCTTCGGCCATTCTTCTTTTTGTAGCATAGAGCCCCGCTTTGGCATCCAACACGCTGCCGAGGTCTTTTAATCCTACCTTGTGAGACTCTTCAACGGCCTGTAGCAATGCTGCGGCAGACTCAACGGAGAGTGCCATTGCATCAATATTGGCGCGGTCATTTCTTAATAGGTCAAGAACCGTACGCACGTTCAACTCGGTCGTCTCTATCGAATCGCGCAGCTCCTCTTCAGCCTGTGTAGTTCGCGCTTCAGCCTTGCGTATTGACGAGGTCGTTCTCCCTCCATCCAGCAACGGTATAATTAGCTCAAACCCCACCTTTGATCGACTCCCTTCCAACACGGTAGGATCATCATGCCGAGAGTTTTCAAGATCTGCGCTAAAGGTTAAGGTTGGGTAGCGGCCCGCAATGGCAATATTGCGGTCACTCTTCATCAGTTGAACTCCCAACACGGCCATTCGACGTTGTATATTCTCACTAGAGGCATCAACCCAGTAGCTTACATCATCCAATTTAAATTCAAGCTCCTTCAACTGCAGCAGTGCATCCGCCTCTGTAGGAAGCTGCTGCGAATCAACACCTGCCTGTAGCCCCCGTTCTCCTCCGATAATTTTATGTAGCTTTCGTTTCGCCTCTCGCCACTCATTCTCTGATTTGAGCACTTGGGCATCAGCTGTATCTAGCCGAGCCTTGGACTCAAGCAGATCGACACGGCTGGCCAACCCGAGCTGAACAGAGTTATTGACGCGCTCCCACTGCTTTAAATAACTTTCACGCTCTGCCTTGGCCAGATAAAAGGCCTCTTTTTTTAGAATCTCGCCTAGGTAGGCTTCAGAAACATCATAGGCTATCTGCTGTCGTTTCTCTTCCAAGCGTAGCACATCAACTTTAATTTTATCTTCTGCACGAGCCACTCGGTACCACGCGGGTCGGTCATAAAGAGGCTGCTTGAGACGCAGATGTAAACTAGAGCTGGTAATTGGTTTCTCAAGCGTTGTGTAGTCTCTTTCGTAATCTTCAAGCGCGTAGTTACTAATGATTGAAAGGTTAGGCCTGAGTGCAGACCGTGCCTGAGGAAGGTCTTCAATAGCCGCCATCTTTTCTGACTGAGCAGCGCTGAATATAGAGCCATTCTGCAGCGCGCTCTGGTATGCATCGACCAAGGTAAGCGTCTCTGCTGCAACAGAAGGAGGCACACTACACATTAACAAAATCAGACTACGTAATTTCATAATAGTATCGAATTACTCTTCTCTAAAGGAGCGCATAAACATATCGCTAAAGGGCTGAACAATATACTCTAACAAGGTTCGATTGCCTGTTTTAACAATGACTTCTGCTGGCATACCCGACATTAACTCTATCCCCTCTGATAACATGGTTTCATACCCCCCTTCAGCAACCCGGATGGTTGCATCATAGTAGCTGGCACCGGTACGTTCATCCTGAAAACTATCTGCAGAGACCTTAACAATCTCCCCTGGAATCACCCCTTTAAACGATTTGAATGCAGAAAATCGGATATCTGAATCAAGCCCAACAACGACTTTATCAATATCTATTGAGGACACCTGCGCATCAATCACAAAGCTATTGGATTCCGGGACAATATGCATCACTGGCTCTCCAGGTCTGATCACCCCCCCCTCAGTATGCAGCTCTAATCCAACCACGATTCCATTATCTGGAGCACGCACAACGGTTCTCGATAAGGTATCATCAAGAGCGGTCATTCTTGCCTTGAAGTCAGCAATTGCTGACTGGGTCGAGCGTAATTCTTTGACAATTTCAGACTGAAGATTCCTCTTTCGCAACAGTATCTGCTCTTCAGTCTCCCCAGCCTGAATATTCAGTTGAGCCACCTGTGCCTTTAGCCCTGCAAGCTCTCCTTCTATCTGTATCTTCTGGTGCCGAATCTGGCGCAGATGCTGCTTGTCCGTCAACTGCTTATCAAATAGCACCAACCATTCTGCAATCTCTTCCTGATAGGCTTTAATACGCTCTTGCTTGGATTTACTTAACTGCTGCAGACCTTCTACTTGAACTTGAAGCTGTCCAATCCTTTTTTGCAAGATTGAAATTTCACCTTCCAGTGTATCTTTTCTAGAGTTAAAGATCTGTTTTTGGATATTGGCCATTCGCATCATCACAGGCTCTTCTGCCAGTAACTGCTGCAGTTTAGCCGAGTAATTGAGCTGTTTCGTCTCCTCCAACTCTGCCTGCAACCGCTCCTCCAGTACAACAGCATCCAGATATTGTAATTTAACGATTTCCAGTTGGGCCTTCTGCTGGGTTTCACTCATGCGCAACAGCGGCTGCCCTTTACTGACGCGGTCGCCATCTTTTACTAAGATTTCACTTACAATCCCCCCCTCCAGATGTTGAACTGTTTTACGATTACTCTCAACCGTGACACGCCCCATCACGACCACAGCCTCATCTAGCGGAGCATAGGCTGACCAGCCCCCAAATATTCCAAAGGCGACCAGTAGGATCATCATTCCCCCTCTCAGGTAGGGGGTCTCGTTCTCATCTGGGGCACCACTTGCTATCCGGTCATATTCACCGCTCTCATTGCGTCTAATACGGTTAGCCATTACAAAAACAATAAAAACAATAACGCCTCCAATAGCTAGCGTTACGTCAATATCTACCCAGTTAATTTGGTTGAAAATTTCCATGATCTATAATTTATTTGGCTGTTTGAGAAGGGAGTGGGGTTACATTAGAGGCTGCTTTCTTCTGTTTGCCAAGCTCAGCAATTACCTCGTCGCGTTTACCAAACATCCACAGGGCACCTTCACGCATAACCAGCATCTTATTTACACTCTTGAGAACTGAAGAACGGTGTGTAATCAAAAGTACAGTCGCCTTATTCTGTTGAAGTTTATTCACGGCTTGCAATAGTGCAGCCTCACCCTTCTCATCTAGATTGGAGTTTGGCTCATCTAGAACAACCAATTTAGGTTCATCGTATAATGCCCGGGCCAGCCCTATACGCTGACGCTGTCCACCAGAGAGTACCGTTCCAGACTGCCCAATAGGCGTATCATATCCCTGCTGCAGCTCCAGTATTAACTCATGCACACCTGCCATTTTAGCGGCAGCAATCACCTTTTCAGACTCCACTTCACCAAAACGGGCGATATTCTCAGCAACCGTGCCTGAGAAGAGTTCAATGTCTTGTGGCAAATACCCAAGATGTGGGCCTAGCTCTTCTCTGTTCCAGTGGGATATCGCTGCACCATCAATCCTCACATCTCCAGCGGCATGAGGCCATATCCCCAGTATCACTCTCGCCAATGAGGATTTGCCCGCCGCACTGGGGCCAACAATCCCCAGAACATCTCCTGCCTCCAGAGAGAAGCTGACCCCTTTGACTACAGCCTCACGACTCCCCGGCGGTGCTGCCACTACCTTATCTAAAGAGAGTTGCCCTTCAGGCGCTGGCAGGCTCATTCGGTTACCTTCATTAGGGAACTGAGCCAATAAGCCATTCAAACGATGATAGGCCGACCGAGCTGTAGAAAACCCCTTCCAAGAGCCTACCATCAGATCAATAGGTGCCATTGCCCGTCCCATAATAATGGAGCCAGCAATCATCATTCCCGGAGTGATTTGGTCAGTAATTGCCAAGTATCCGCCCACACCCAGCATCAGTGACTGTGACATGATCCGACTTGTTTTACTGAGATTCATCCAGATACTGGCCCGATCACTTGCTGCAGATTGATACTGTAAACCTTCAGCATGCTTGTCATACCACAACTGCCGCAAGCGCTTCCCCATTCCCAAGGCGTGAATCACCTCTGAATTACGCAGATTTGATGAAGCATAGTTATTAGAGGCAATGGTTTGAGTATTCGCAGCATTCAACAATTTCTTAGTACTGAACTCATTAGTAAAGGCAATAATCACCTGAAAAATAATGGCCCCAATCGCAAACCAGCCAAAGAGCGGATGAAAAAGGAACAACAGCCCCAAGTAGACTGGAATCCACGGCGCATCAAAAAACGCGAAAGTACCATTACCCGTTAGAAATTGACGAATTTGTGTCAAGTCTGTTAGTGGCTGAGAACTACTCCCCCCTTTGATCAATGACATCTTAAACATTGCATCAAATATACGATGATTCAGCAGCCGATCCATACGATTGCCTGAACGCACCAATAAGCGAGAGCGAACAAACTCTAACAACCCCATGACAATAAACAGCGCCACCACGATCAGCGTAAGCATAATCAAAGTATCTTCACTTCTACTTGTCACAACCCGATCATAGAGTTGCAACATATAGAGCGGCGGGACCAACATCAGTAAATTAATAAAAAGACTGAAGAACCCCACATAGAGAAAGGTCCCTTTCAACTCCATCAATACACTCTTTATCTCTTTAGGACTGTTATCCACGAATAACCTCACCACCGAAACTAGTAAACCGACCACTATACCATGTATAGCAACAAGTTACACCGCATAAATCGCATAGATCGCATAGATCGCATAGATAACGATAAAATCTTTGCTAACAATCAACTTAACAAAGACTGAAATCACACCTCTTAAGAAGGATGACTATTGCCCTCCCCTCTAACAACTGTGATCTTATTTTGACGAAACAATCTCTTGAGCAATAACTTTAACCATTGAGTCAATAGAGTTTTGAACATTTTCAGGAATCTTACGCCACCGGTAGATCAGATCAAGCTCACTATCAGAAATAGTAATGCTCTCATCATCAGATCCGCCATCCCCATAGGCTGCCCCCACCTGAACAGGACACATAGAGGTAGTTAAAGAGAACTATCTCACAAACAATTTGGAGAGCTGGCCGAGTGGCCGAAGGCGCACGCCTGGAAAGTGTGTATACGGAAACGTATCGAGGGTTCGAATCCCTCACTCTCCGCCAAACAGTCTACTCTATGTCTGAGGCCCGCTTCGGATCCTCAGACATAGACATTACATTTCAAAAGGATAGCACAGCACTAAGCCAACCTCATTGTCTCTATAGCGCACCAACCATCCCCCCAACAACCCCAAACGAAGTGAGACCTGCTTCTCTCCCACTACCAAATTTTCAATCAAAAAAGGAGTTACAGCCAATACTGTAACTCCTTTTCTATGTCGTGAAAAAATAGTCACGACAGCTGACCTTTTCAACAACTTACCAGCAGTCAAAATCTATTAGACTGACTCAGCGCATTCAAGATGACCAAGTTAGTGCATAGTCTGCTCAATCCTTTCAACAGTCCACATCTTGATCAACGATTGACGAGTAACACCAATACGATCAGCTTCTCGATCTAGCGACTCCACAACCCATTGCGGAAAATCCACATTTACTCTCTTTTGTTGATGATTTAGACGCTTTGCTGATGCCAAATCAAAATGCTCTAGAACATCTTCCTCACCATCATCGAATTTTTTATCAAAATCTTCAGCTTTCATAAAAACGTACCTCTTTAGATCGTGACCTACGCACAGAGATAATTCTTATTTTTCCTGCTCTATAGGTATAAACAGCAGTCCAATACTTAGCCCCAATCGTTCCTATTGCAAGATACCGATCTTCTCCCTCAAACGAGGATTTGAGCTCAACTATCTCTGAGTCTAACCAAAGACTCTGTGCCTCATAAAAGTCAATTCCATGCTTATTCCGGTTTATTTCACTTTTAGCTGGATCAAACTCAAAGCACATATTCATATAATTAAGGTATATATTCTATACCAAACTGTCAACCAATCTTTTTACACACACTCAAACAATTCAATTCCCTGATAATTCCCTGTTATTTTTTCCACCTAGAAAACACAAAACTCAGATAACCCACTGAATATTGGGCAATAAACAGCACTATCCAGACGACAGGCACGAGAAAAACAAAGAAATTTCCTGTATTTTCGCTGTTTTTCAGAGCATATTGGAGAGACAAGTTAGCTGATGACTGCACCCACCGCCAAACAATCTACCCTTTTCTCGGGTTCGCTTCACGCACTCTTTGTAAGGGAAAGTGAATCTTGCTTGCCCCCCACCAGTGATGCATTGGAATAAACATCCCTAGGTGGCTGTCCGAGAATAGAGAGGCTCTTCGATTTACATAGCTGAAAGAGCTTGGGCAAATTCTCTAAAATCCGAGAGGTGGTGTCTGCAAACTTGGTGGACAATTCCCCAGTTAATCTCCTCATAGTTGTGTACTGCAATATCCCTAAACCCTACCGCTTTACGCATTCTCTCACTCTGCGCTAGGCTGAGCACCCCCTCTTCAGCAAGTTGCGAAAATGCTTGCCTGATAGTCGAGATTTTTCTCTAGGTCACTTAGCCGTTCTGGACAGCGCTCTTCTATACGCACCACACAACGGCGTAGCGACTCAAGCTTTTCTGCCACTAACTCTCGATCCATTGCGCTCTTCTCTCATCTAGAATTCTTTGACGATATGGCATAAAGTCGGCCTGATCAAACAGGTGTCGACTCAGCAGTTTTCCATATTCACCATCACTCCCTATCAGGCGCTCACCCGTTTTAAAAATTTGCCCCAATAACGGCTCCCCCACAACACGGAGATCTATCAGGTCAACCGGTCTTCCAGAGAGCTTAGCTAACTGTTCAATCCACTCCATTTTGGCTTCCACTGACAATTTCTGCTCCATCAGCAGAGCAATATCAAGATCACTTTCTGCTGTCTCCTCCCCTTTTGCTACAGACCCAAACAGGATCGCCAGCCG
>Ga0233440_1001568_pt1 | contig 20682 bp, 33 predicted proteins | sample SI_123_September_5_FD_182791 | JGI IMG/M metagenome (GOLD analysis project Ga0233440, IMG submission 182791) | Seawater microbial communities from Saanich Inlet, British Columbia, Canada - SI_123_September2016_120_MG | ecosystem: Environmental > Aquatic > Marine > Inlet | place: Canada: British... | reverse complement strand
CTATTTGCCCATCTAAGTCTTTTAAGTTAAACAGGTGTTTCCACACTCTGCCTTGAAGCTTAGGCATTGCTAGTAATAAGTCAATGCAATCTTTTCCATCTGTTGTTTTAATATCCATACATGCTTGTTCGTGGTCATATCTCATAACCAGCAAGTATACACACATCTATAAAAGATATAACTTCATTTAGTAAATTGATATAATTATCCAGTATTGTTATAGAAAAGTATATAACCAGAGTTATATACTTCCTAAAACTTTTCCCTTGGAGGAATGCGGGTTGTAGCCATCTCCTTTATATATATTAGGACGCAGTCCGCAAGAGTCACCACTTTAACTAAAAATAAAACAAAAACAACTACTAACATTTACTCACTCCTTTACCCCCATCCCGGCACTCGCTACGCTGCGCTCACTCGCTTGGGCGCGGGACAGTCGTTCGTAAATAAAACAACAACAAACACTATATTAGTATTTTCTAATATACATACTAGAAAAACCTCTCAGAAATTTTAATAATAGTTTCGCTTTAGTAAACTTACTGCACAGCATTTCCCACAGTGAACCACCCCCCCCTATGCCTCCAACTTAACTATCTTTTAATTCTTTTTACGCTAAAGCGTGTGTGGAATTGCATAAGCAATTTCAATTTTATAACTATAAGGAGCATCATCATGCCAGACGATAAGAAATATTATGAATCAAACTTAGTGTTTGAATTCTTTGACAAAGAAGATTTGGGTAACGCAATTGCTTGGGTTGATTTAAAAGACGGAGCATTTGCTACTCAAGAAGAGTTTACTGCCACAGAATCTATCTTCTTCGAGGCGTATAAAGCAGGCGAACTTGTATTAGTTGCTCGTCCTACTTTCCAGAAGAATAAAACTGCTGGTAAATCTCTCAGAGACAGATTCACTAAGTCTTAACTAACCATAACCCTTCACTCTCAGAGTGTTGGGTTATTTTTTATTAAGAGATATTGACACCTAATAACACTTACTGACACCACCCTTCGATAGTACAGTAGAAAGTACTGCTAGGCCACCACAGTACCACCGATAGCACAGAGCCAGGCGCTAAAGCGCGTGGGGTGTTTTGTTTTGATTCTTATATTCAACTCACTTTAACCCTAGTATATATCTAATAATAATAAAACAGGAGAAACACATGAAACTTTGGAAGAACATCAGCAATACCCTAGCATCTATGGGAAAAACTATCGAAAACTCAGCAGAACTTATCAATGTACTTGTAGGTGATGAAGGGCTTAAACATTCTACTCGTCAATCATTCAAGATTATAAACACAGCACTCGATGAATCAGTTGAAATGGCATTACTAGAATCTCAAGAGAACATTAAGCAATTCAGAAAAGAACATGGAATCAACCAACCTGGCAGACCTAAGAAATCTAATGCTTAGTAATAACAACTCAGAACTTAAACAAATCCTATTAGAACTAACATGCTTAACATCTATTATAGGATTATTCGCATTATTACTGCTGATGGTATGATGAGTGCATCCTGAATATGATGAAAAACTATTCACCAAATTAATCACTCAAAGGAGATAACATGTCAATGAATAAACAAGACGAACCGTTATACAAAGAACTAGGTGAATTAGATTTACTACTGCAAGATGACAGTATATCTGACAGCCTATTTGCATCTATATTAGCTCGAATTGACGAGATAAATAGAATGTTGTCATATCCTGGTTAAGATACAAAACTACCTATCCGATAAGATATAAAACTATTACTGAAAGTAGAGCAGTATATCTCTAGACATATGGCTTATACCTATATGAGTGGGAGTGTCAGCCCATAACTTATCAATTAAACGGAGAATACTATGAAAACAGAAATCAAAACTATCCAAGTAACTATTGACTACCAAATGTATAACCAACTACTAAATAAATTCGAGATTAATAATCAAGATGAATTAGACGCTTGTATTGGTGCATTCATTCAAGACAAATTAGATAACAGTTCACTACAAGAAACACTAGATGAATACTATGGTAAAGCGTCATGAATAACATAATCAACATTACTATTACCTTTGCATTAATTGTAGTTGGAATATACGCCTATACCGCTTATACCCTATTCATACAATTACAAATACCATGAATACTCTACTAGAATTCTACTGGTACTCGGTACTCTATGCAAATGCAGTAATCGTATAACACACACTTTAGACTCATCATCTACTTCACCATGGTGCGTCTAATAACCCCATTCAGTCTTCTGATAGTAGTTAGAAAACTCTTCTATCTCTAAACAGATAAATACTTAATTTAAATTTCCACCCGCTAATCGTTACGCTACCATGCGATTAGTTCCTTATTTCCGGTAGCATAATAATAATAGGAGTGTCACAATGACAATACTTAAAACAAACAAGACTCGCAAGAGCAACAACAACAACACTATCACTAAATTCAATATCGTTATCGCTGAAGATACCGCAGTTGAGTTCAGACCATCTGGTGTATTCACTAAGATGAAGATTACTACGGAGCAATTACTTAAAGTATTGCACAATGGTATCTTCGGGGTAACTGCTGAGAATAATGATGGTGATGTAAACTACACTATCTCTATTCCTAACAACAGAGACAAAGGTGTTAAGCAAGTAGGTTTCATTAACTACTACATCAATGACTTAGATGATGATTCAACAGAGTCTGAAATCACCGATAGTATTGACTACCTTAAGCAACAGTTATCAACTGTAACTCTTGAAGACATTCATAAACCAATGTCTGCATCAGAGGCAGGTGACCTACTTGATGCACTGTAACTACGTGTAATTAAGTACTACATAGATAAAACAAGTTAGTCCCTTTATCGAATCACTCAGAATCAGATATCTGAACACATATTGATGGGACACTACACGAAGAAGTCAAGTTAAGTCTTGACAACACTATGCATGGGTATATCAACACTGGTTGAGATATGCCTGTGCATTTTTTATTATTTATATACTGGGAGATAGTATGAACTTACAACTCAATAACGAGTTAGAATATTCAAAGAGACAACGGAATAACCTGATACTGTTAGATGTATTAGACGACATACCAACTAAGATAATTGATTCTTTAAATTTGGCAATAGATAGTTACCGTTCAGGTACTTACTATGAATCTAAGCAAGTCAGAGTAAACAATCTACCTAAAACTATGGAGATAGTACAAAACATACTATCTATTATCTTAGCATCAGATAGTACTAAACCTATTCAAGGGCCTGCAACTGAGTTAGGTCTAACCATGGGTTACAAGAATCAAATAGATGCTGTTAAGACGGGTGCTGAGATACTATCACTATGTCATGGTAAGTTGTATGACATTGAATTAAATGACGATAGTACAACTATAATGCCTAAACTTAAACTAAGTGCTGATACTATGGATAAATTAAACTACCTACAATTCCTACCACCTATGTTGCAAGAACCTAATGACTGGATTTCTAATACTGATGGTGGTTGGTTATGGGAGCGTAAGTCTATCATCCTAGGCAAAGGTAACCATCACGAGGAATATCAAGCATATGATGTACTGAACACCCTGCAATCTATTGCTTGGACTATTGATATACCTACATACATCAATAATGAGAATCCTAATGAAAATATGGATAAATCACAGTACGATAGAGTTATTTCAGATAACCTAGGTAAGCCTTTCTACTTTGTATGGCGTTATGATAAGCGTGGTAGAAGTTACTCATCAGGTTATGACTTGAATGTTCAATCTAACGAGTATGGTAAGGCTATGATATCTTTGCACCATAAGGATTATATAACTAACCTTGATAACATTAAGATTGCTGTTGCTAATCATGCTGGTCATGACAAATTGACATGGCAAGGTAGAATTGATTGGTTTAATGCTCAGTTAGCCTTTGATGTTGATCAGTTCGATGAGCCTATCTTAGGACAGAAAGCATTAACTGCTTATTCTGATGCTAAGAATGGTTATAAAACTGGTTATGTTATGTCTATTGATGCTACTGCGTCTGGATTACAGATTATGTCTGCATTATCTGGGTGTAAAGATACCGCTAGAGTCTGTAATATGCTCAATACGGGTACTAGAGAAGATGTCTATCAAATGATAGCTAAAAAGATGAATATACTCTTAAATGGCAAATATGGAGTTAATAGGGGAGATGTCAAGAAACCTTGTATGACTCATTTCTATAACTCTTTGGCTACACCTGAAAGAATGTTTAACAAAGAACAACTAAAAGCATTCTATAGTACGCTAGATGGGTTAATGCCAGGTGCAATGGAAGTTATGGATGCTATCAATGAATATTGGGACTATGATAATGATGTACATCAGTGGTCACTTCCTGATGGTCATGTAGCCAGAGTACCAGTTACTGAGATGTCAGATGTTAGAATTGAGGTAGATGAGTTAGACCACCGAACATTCACGTATCGTTATAACAAGCAACAACCTTCAGATAATTATAGAAGTCTAGTTGCTAACATCGTACACAGCGTAGATGGTTATGTTGCTAGAGAGATGGTGCGTAAGTGTCATGATATGGGTATTGAGTTAGTACACATACATGATTGCTTCGTATTTAGTCCTGATTACTTACAAGCAGTAAGTCAAACTTATAGAGAAGTATTAGCAGATATTGCTGATAGTGATTTATTATCAGATATATTGTCAGAAATCAGTGGGGGACATGTTGAAGTTGTTAAACTTTCAACAAACTTATCAAAAGATATCCTTAATAGCGAATATATGCTATCATAATGAAACACAGTTAACTAATACGAATCTATCCCATTTATGGGGTAGGTTCTTATTTTTTTAATGAGGTTTTAGCCGTCCTCCGGACGGTTTTTTAAAGTATTAAAACTTAATCATTAAAAGTATAGATAGTATGCTTTTGACTGTAATTACCTTAAACCTTGGAGGGCTATGCTCGAATATTTCAAAGTACCTAAATGTACACACAAAGGTTGTATCAATAACCGCAATAGTAAATGTACTTTAGATAGTTTACCTATTGAACGATTTGCTGAACACTTAACCCATTTTCAAGATAGTAATGTTTGCTTAGTTAGACAACAAGTAAATGTATTTCGTACCGAAAATTTAATAGAGAACAAATAATGTCAAACCTCAGCATACCATCAGTTAAAAATTTAACATCAACAAAACAACAGAAAAATATCATAGATAGTACTGAAGAATCTATCTTAGTTAACGCAGTAGCAGGTAGTGGTAAAACTTCTACCTTAATGATGCTTGCAGATAAATACGACAAAGGTATTTACTTAGCCTTCAACAAAGCAATTGTTAAAGAGGTAGTACCTAAGTTACCTATGGGTTGGATATGTAAGACATTCAACTCATTTGGATTAGGTTTAGTTAAGCAACACTACCCAAGAAGTAGGGTGAATTTTAATAAATATAGTAAATACGCATACAATGCCTCTACAACATTAGCTAGCAAGCACATGTGTATGAATGGAAATATTTCAGACACCTCTTGGAAAAATACTTGTGACCATTTTCAGATAGGACATAACTTTATCACAGAAGCTAAGCAAATATTGAAAGCCGGTAAATTAGACACTTCTGAAATAAGTGGTGAGGATATGCTTCAGTATCCTATTGATAATGGCTGGAAATCTGATAAATTTGACATTGTCTTAGTAGATGAGTGTCAAGATTTAAACCCACAACAGATAGCGTTCTTAGCATGCATACCTACTAAGCGTATTATCTTTGTGGGAGATGCTAATCAAGCAATTTATGGCTTTAGAGGCAGTGACCCATTTGCATTAGATAAGATTAACAGCATGTACAACCCTGTTGAGTATGACATGACGCAAAGCTTCAGGTGTCCGAAAGAAGTACTACCAAGTGTTAGTCACATCGTACCTAATATCTTCAGTACTAAAACTGGAGGTAAAATACTTCACTCTAATTTGAAAGAAACAACTTACCCTGATGATTGTTTTATTATCAGCAGGACGAATAATAACTTAATTAAGTTAGCCTATAAATTCATCCTAAATAACGAACATTTCTCAATAGGTAGTGCATTCATTACTCAGCTAAAGAGAGACTTAAACAAAGCATTTAAAGACTGTACAAACTTAGCTGATATGCGTGCTAATGTGTGTAGACAGTACGACAGAGAATTATCTAAAGCTTCTGGTAATAGCTGGAGCACAAATAATACTGAAAATAAATATGATAGTTTATTATCTATTATTGACATGGCTAATACACCTGCTGATATCAATAAGTTCGTTAAGAAGTTATTGTTACATTCAGACAGTGCTAGCTGCAGAAAGCTAATGACTATTCACGCAGCTAAAGGTTTAGAAAATGATAATGTATATTTTATAAACGCTGATAGTTGTCAATATTTTAAAGATAGAGCTAGAAGTACATGGGAAGCTCAACAAGAAGATAATTTATATTATGTTGCTTGTACAAGAGCTTTAACTAATTTAATCTTTGTAAGCTGATAATGCAAAGATTAGAATTTAATGAAATTACAAAGAACTTAGCAGTTCTTTACCGTAAAGATAATGATATCTATGCTACGAATGTAATTGAAACTTCATATGGACATCCATCTATACCTATGATTAGGTTGAAAGGTGGATTTAACATTATGTATGGAAGCCGAAATAAGCTCATATACGCAGATAACCCAACTAACCGTACTGAGTTATTGCTAGAGAATGAAGCTATCCTTACAGACCTAAATACGGAGTAATTATGGGCAGATATTATGAAGGAGATATTGAAGGTAAGTTCTGGTTCGGATGTCAGTCATCAGATGATGGTGAATTCTTTGGAGCAGTACAAGAAGAACCTCAATTTGTGGAATATGTCATATATGCAAAAGAATTAGATGCTGTGCATTTAGGTATACAGCAATGTAAAGAAAACTTAAAAGGTTACTCACACATATTCAACAAAGCCTATGAGGGGACTTTAGACGAAGACCCTGGATGGGTAAAACTAAATGAAACTAAACAAAAAGAATTATATGTATGGTTTGCTAGGTTAGATATGGGCATGAGAATACTTATACACTTTATTAACAATCCTAAAGAAGATTGTTTATTTACAGCAGAATTTTAATAAGAAGGAGGCCACATGGCTAAAAATAGTAATCCAACACAAGCAGTACGCTTAGCAAACTACTTACAAAACGAAAATAGACACATTGACCCGTTAGAGGCGTGGCTACAATTAGGTATTTATAGATTATCTGCCCGCATTTATGATTTACGCAAACAAGGTTTTAATATTATTACACACAGAAAAACTGTAATGAATATGTGGGATGAACAAATTCCTGTGGGAAACTATGAATTAAGAAGCGTACCTACATCATGGAATCCATAACAATATTACAATTACTAGTATTCAGCGCTGTAGCTTATTACATAGGCCACAGGTCTGGGCGTAAAGAAGGCTATTTAAAAGCTTATCGTACAATGCCAATAACTGTACTAGAATTTTCAAAAGAATTACAACTCAGAGAGGTTAGAAATGCAGAAAGAAATCCACCTACTAAAAAGCATTGATCAATACATCGATGTAAAAGGTAATATCTATGAAATGTCATCTAATGGAAATATTGATGATATAGGTGATTCACTTTTAGGTAATATTATCAGTGCTCCACAATCTTGGTGGAACCATCTATCAGCTTACGATACTCGTATTGCTGACATAATCTTTGGAGGATTAGACCATGAGCAACGAAGTTAATCAATTCATGACCTACTGTAGTAACGAGGACAAAGCAGGCTTTGCTAATATCACAGATACTCTCGATACCTTACTAGACGATTTAGACGGCTGGAAAGAGCAGGTTGACACGTATAGTAGACGTGATGACAAGTTTGTGGACAAACCTCTAAAAAGAAACCGTGGAGATTACCAGTATGCTAAATAGTACAAAGGTTAGTGAAAATATTAATAAAGTAGATGAAGAATCTTTGCAACTCATGGATTCTATGATTAAAACTTATAGTATAGAAGATTGTATTGTTATGTACTACACAGCGTTAAACGCTCTATCAATTATAGAGAATGACACCTGTATTAACTTACACAATCAGCTTATAGATATTAGGAATAGTGAAAGACAAACAGAAAAGGGGCACTAATGGGACAAGTTAAACGAATGCTCTACGAAGAGCAAGAACACGATGCACGTATGCGTGATATGGAACCTGACTTCGATGACTATGCATTAGCTATTAAAGCTAAAGAAAAGGATGATTATCGTGACTGGGAAATTGTAGATGCAAAAGGTGAACACTGTAAGGCATGTGAGCATTGTGAACTAACTAAAGACGCTTATGGTACTGGTGACAGTCCTACTATGCGTGAATGTACTGCTAATGACCCTACTGAGTGTCCTGGGTTAATGTGACTAGCTTAACCGCTACATCTTTATATAGGCATTTTGATAAAGATAAGAACTTACTTTATATAGGAATATCTTTAAACACCTTAAATAGACTAGGACAACATAGACGGAACGCTCATTGGTTCAAGAGTATTTCAGCTGTAACTATAGAACATTTCACTACTAGAAGTGAAGCTTTACATGCAGAAACTTCAGCTATTCAGCAAGAAAACCCATTACATAATATTAAGAATAAAAGACACCCTGCTGGCATTTTTTTAGAGAAATCTCGATTCGAGCGTTTAGAAAATGCTAAAGACGAATTAACACATAAAGTAACTACATTAAACGCTGTGTACACTAGTCAAGAAATCGCATCTGAACTAGGAATTCAACATAAACAAGTACGCGAATGTATAGACAAAGATTTACTTTCTGCGATAAAGACTAGAGGAGGTATTGGCCCTACTGGCATGGACACTAGAAAGTGGCTAATATCTGGTTGGGCTTACCTTGATTTTATAGAATTTCTAGAGAAAGTAGGAGTAGCCCCTTGGGATTGTGACTACAAAGTAGTCCTTGAAGACTTTGAATTTTAAAAAGGAGAATGAAGATGAATGAAGAACTAAAGGCGTTTGTACAAGCATACATCGATGGTGAAGATGTTGAGTATATTAATCATTATGAAAACAATAATGAATACTCTAAAGTTACATCGTTAGCTACCTTTGAGTATCCAACACTAGTATTTAGAATCAAACCTAAAGCAGAAGACAAATGGCAACGAGTTATTGATGAACAACCTTGGAAGCAATTAATAAAACACGTAGAACGCTTAGATGATACTGTTACTAGGTTGGCATTAGAGGTAGCTAAGTTACAGGAGAATGAAGATGAACCAACTTGTAATGATGGTGGAATACCTATCCCAATCCATAGAAAAAAATAAAGGAGAGTGAAGATGACCCAGATAGAAAAAGCTAAATCTGATGCTTTCGAAGCTATCAATAACTACCCTCAACTTGAAGCTGATATTAATGAAGCTTACGAAATGATGATTGATGAAATAGAAGCGGGTGAGTCTGAAGATAATGAGGTTCACCACTTCTATTCCAGAGTTAGTGACCTTATTGAATCAGCATTCCAAGAACACATTCATGGCAAAACTGTAAAGGAGCACAAAAGCTAATGAATACTAAAAACATAGAAGTCACCGACATGGACTGGTGGCCTAATCAATACCCTGAGTTCGAAGATTCTTCGATTATAGAAGCTAATTGGAAAGACTCAGGTAAATCCTTAACTGATGAAGAAATAGAGGCTGTAAACGAAGATTCACAATTTGTATATGAGTCACTACAAGACTTCATACATTAAACGTGGTCTCCGACCACTTCTTTAAATAAACTAACCTTGGGAGGTTAATATGCCAACAGGCAAAAAACTAACACGTAGTCAGCGTGACGAGATTATGGGTTTCCATAATGAAACAAATCTAAAACAAGAAAAAATTGCTGAAATACTAAGCTTAGGCGCCTCTACTATTAGTAGAGTTATTGCACAAGAAACCGGTAAGTTACCGAAACCTATATCTAAAAGGACTAAGCATATACACAAACGTAATATTTCAGTAGCTGCTACATTTGAAGACCACGCTATGATTACTAAATATGCTAAAGAACATAATGTGGTTATGCATGAAGCATTACACGCAATGTTGCACGATGATTGTACTCCTGAGCTAGTCAACGTTATTAAACGTGAAGTCTCAATTATGATGGATGCAGCTAAGACTGAAGTAAATATTATTAAAAAGAAATGGTGGCAGCTATGAGACTAAGTCAAACTAAACAAAATGAAATTTACACAGAGATTATTAAAGACACTTATGATGTACCTTTAGCTACTATAAGTAATAAGAAAAAAGACTTAGTACAACGTAACTATACAATGTGGATTAGCCAATATGAATCTGCTATTAAGCTACTACCTAAAGATATGTTTAATACAGAAAGTAATGTTTATATGAAGGTGAACCTGACACCTGACAGTTCTGCGAACTGGTCACATTATTACGACAAAGCTGTAATTTGTGAAAAGGAAAGTTCTCGATGGTCTTCATCATCTAAAAACATAGATGTTAATCCTACGTTATTAGATGAGGTTAATCAAGTTGTAGCTGAAGAAGCTATTTTAGAAAATGAAAAAAAATCATTAAAGTTGTTTATTGAGGAATCTCTAAATAAACACAATACAACAATTAAATTACGCAAAGCATGGGAAAATTACCCGATACTACTTAAGTATATTCCAGCTGAACCTGTAAGAGCTCCTAGGAAACCTAAACAAGAATCATTACCTATGGAAGCAGTACTTAAGTTAGACACATTAAAACAACGCTTAACACAAAATCTACTGGAAAGTTAAGATGGCTACTTATGATGACAATCGTATAGAGCGTGAGTACGCTATGGAAGTACTGGACTATTTAGCTTCACAGCTACAACGAGCTCAAGTACGTCACTACAACATTAAAGAAAAATTATTTCAAGACCTCGTTGACAAACAAGACATGGTCATTGAATATATGGAGAGAACATGAGTATTGAAATTTCAGCAACAAGTATGATTGAGGCACTGAACACTGTGCTAATGTCAAAACTAACACCTATGCTAGTAGGCTCACCCGGTATCGGTAAATCTGATATCGTTAAATCGGTAGCTAAAATGCATAATCTTAAGCTAATCGATATGCGTTTAGCACAATCAGACCCAACTGACTTAAATGGTTTTCCTACGTTACAGCAAGATGGTACGCGTATGGACTACGCTCCACCGACAACATTTCCACTGGAATATTTAGATGAGATTCCTAAAGGGTATGAAGGGTGGCTTTTATTCTTAGATGAGATTAATGCAGCACCACCTTCTATTCAAGCAGCAGCTTATAAGCTAGTGTTAGATAGACAAATTGGTGCACATAATCTACATAAAAATGTAGCAATAGTATGTGCTGGTAATAAAGCTACAGACAAAGCAATTGTAAATAGACTATCTACAGCTATGCAATCACGAATGATTCACCTAAACCTTATGGTTGATAGTGAGAGTTGGTTAGAGTGGGCTAATGCCCATAGCATTGACCACAGAGTTATTTCATTTATTAAATACAGACCAGAGTTATTACACAAGTTTAACCCTAGTCACTCTGATGATACATTTGCATCACCACGTACTTGGGAGTTCTTATCTAAAATTATTTTAGGTAAAGAAAAGTTCTCAATTACTGACCATGCGGTATTAGTTGGTACAGTGGGTGAAGGCCCAGCAACAGAATTCAAAGCATTCTGTCAGGTGTATAAAGACTTACCTTCAATTGAAGATATGCTTAATAATCCAGGTAGTGTACAGATACCTAATGAGCCTGGGCATCAATACGCAATGACTACTTTAATTAGTCATAATGCTAATACTGCTACAATAGCAGCACTGATGTTAATTACTTTGAAACTACCAATTGAATTTCAAGTTGTAGTTTTGAAAGATATTTATGTAATGGCACCAGCGTTAAAAACTAATCCAATTATTCAAGATTGGATAGCAAAGAACGCAGACAAACTATTTGGATAGGATTATGGAACTTAATAAAGTAGAAGATTACCTTAGGCACGCTAAAATTGACCTAATGACTAAGTCAGTATTCTTGTCTACTATTTGTTTAAGTTTAAAGCATTCATTCACAACTGACATACCTACAGCAGCTACTAATGGTTTATCCATTATATATAACCCTGACTTCTTTGCCAACTTAACAGCACCTGAAAGAGCTGGGCTACTGGCACACGAAGTGTGGCATGTAGCATTTAACCATTTAAGCAGAGTAGGTGAGAGAGATAGACGTTCTTGGAACATTGCAGGAGATTATGTAATTAATCTAATGCTAGAAAACTCAGGACACACTATCCCTAATGGCGGGTTACTTGATAAAAAGTACTCCAACATGTCTACTGAAGAGGTTTATGAACTAATCAAAGATGACAATGAAGATAGCCATGGAGGTAGCAATTTTGACATAGATTTACTTGATGCACCTGAAGGTAAGAAACCATCAGAGATTGCTGGTGATATTACAGATATTATCATCAGAGCTCAACTACAATCTAGAATTGCTAATAAAGATAAATCTGAAATACCCGGTGAGATATCACGAGCTATTGATGAGTTAATTAACCCTAAGCTACCGTGGAATCAAATACTTATACGTTTCTTATCTGATATGGTTAAAGATGACTATACTTGGGCAAGACCTAATAAAAGATTCTTCCCACAACATTATCTACCTAGTCAACATTCACCAACTATTGGTGAAATTATAGTAGCTATTGATACTAGTGGTAGTGTGTCCGTAGATGAATTACAAGAAATGTTATCTGAAATTGAAAGCATTAGAGATACCTTTAAACCAGAGAAGCTAACAATAATAGACTGCGATGCCGAAATACATAATGTATTCAAAATTGAAAAATATGATAATATTTTAGATTTACAATTCAAAGGTAATGGCGGAACAGATTTTCAACCAGTAATTGATTATTGTAATGAGCATGAGCCTGAAGTACTAATTTACTTTACTGACTTATACGCAGATATTGTAAAAGATGTTGGGGATTACCCAGTATTATGGATATGTACATCTGATCACTCACCCGCAGAAATTGGGGAAACAATTTATATAAACTAATATGCATAAACAAGTATCGCTAGACTTCCTTGTAGAAACTATTGCTAAAGCTTTATGCTTTGAGCGGTATGTAGCTGAAACTGGAATTGATGACCCTGATGACATGGACTTATCAGAAATATTAATATTCTATGAAGAAAACGCAGACATTTATCTTAATAAAGCCTACGCGCTATTAGCAATGGTAAAAGGCTCTGAGGAATTTATCACAGATACGATACATTAAAGGAAATACTCATGGAAAATATCCATTTTGGTAGTGGAGATATTACTACACTCATCTTAATTAAAAAAGATGCACTAGTAACAGCTGAGCTTACCAAATACTATGTTGACCCTTTAGCAGACTATGGCATATCAGCAGATAATATTGCAGCTAACGGATTACTCTATGAAGATAGCAAGGTTAAAGTAGACTTGGGTAAAGGCTATCTTAGGATGCTATTACCAACATTAGAAAAACTTCCTAAGCTTAAAAAGCTTATAGTTGCTGATACTAACTACTTTAAATGGCTAACTAAACAAACCAAAGTAACTAACTCGTATGGTGAAACCTTTAAAGGTGAGCTTACTGGGTACGAAAACTATGAAATAGTTTTAGTGCCTAATTACAAATCTTTATTTTATAACCCAAATAATATCGAATTAATCCAAGAGGGTATTTCTGCAATTTCAGGTAGAAAAAAAGATGGCATAATTCATAGTGCTCAATATATTCATACAAAAGAAGAAGCTTCAAATTTCTTCATGAAATTATTAAAACACCCTGAGCTTACAATTGATATTGAGACTACCGGATTGAATCTAGGCATTGAAATATTATCTATTGCATTTGCATGGGATAAACATAACGGGGGAGTACTTTATCTACGAGACACAGGTACAGATTACCTGAAAGGCTTCTTTAAAATGTATGAAGGCACTATGATATTTCATAATGCTCTGTTTGATTGTAAACATATAATTTATAACCTGTTTATGAATCAAACTGCTGACTTCACAGGTATGCAGGAAGGTCTTAACATCTTTGAAGGTGTACAAGACAGTATGCTCTACACATATATAGCTAAAAACAGTACTACTGAAGCTAAGCTAGATTTAAAGTCTAACTCTTTAGAGTTTGCAGGCAACTATGGCTTAGACGTAAAGAATGCAGATGCATTACCTGTTGCTGACCTTTTAGAATATAACTTAAAAGATTGTCTAGCTACATGGTTTGTATATGACAAGTATAAAACAATTGTTGAGGACTCTAAACTAACTGAGCCTTACAATAAGATATTCCAACCATCTATTAAAATATTACTTAAGATGATGTTGACAGGGTTACCTTTAAACAAACTTCAAATACTAAAAGTAGAATACAAGCTACAAACTAAGTTTGATGAGCATGTTAAAGACATAAAAGAATATGATGAAATTAATGACTTTAATTTTAAATTTAGACATAACCTTATGGTTACTACTAATAAGGCCTTAAAACGTAAATGTAAGCCTTTCAGTGACTTCTTAGAGCATGAGTTTAACCCTAAATCTAATAATAATATTAGAACACTGTTTTATGAACAATTAGGTTACACAGCCTTTGACTTTACAGAAAGTAAACAACCAGCTACTGGCGCAAAAACATTACTTAAGCTTGTCAATGTAGCTAAACAAGATTCTCATAGAGAAATACTAGAACATCTAATAGGTATTGGGCAAACTAGTAAGATTCTTAATACATTTATTAAAGCATTTAAGAAATACAATATTAATGGTAATCTACATGGTAGTTTAAAGTTAGGTGGTACACAGTCAGGACGTTTAAGTTCTAGCAATCCTAACCTACAAAACTTACCAAGCAATAGTATCTATGGCAAAGCTATTAAGTCTTGTTTTAGAGCACCTGAGGGCTGGCTATGGGCAGGAGCAGACTTCGCATCTCTAGAAGATAGAATCAATGCTATCCTAACTAAAGACCCAAATAAAATCAAGGTTTACACAGATGGCTACGATGGACATTGTTTGAGAGCATTTTCATATTTTGGAAAGCAGATGCCTGACATACAAGATACGGTAACTAGCATCAATTCGATTGAGACTAAATACCCTGACCTTAGGCAGAAGTCTAAGGGCCCAACCTTTGCACTAACTTACAATGGCACTTGGCATACATTAGTTTCAAACATTGGCATACCTAAAGGTGAAGCTAAAGAAATTGAAGCTAATTATCATGAGCTTTATAAAGTATCTGACAAGTTTACAAACAAAAATATTAAATTTGCAGAAAAGAATGGTTACATGAAGTGTGCATTCGGCTTACGTATTAAGTGCCCCATATTAGCTCGTACATTACATGATAACTCAGCAACACCTTATGCAAGTACTGCAGAGGCTAGAAGCGCAAACAATGCTGTAACACAGTCATGGGGTATGTTAATTAACAGAGCTCTAATTGCAACAAATAAATTACTTGAAGCCTCGGAATTCGTATATGATATACGTCCCATCAACACAATTCACGATGCTGCTTACTTCTTAGTTAGAGATACGCCTGAGGCTATAAAGTTTTTAAACGATACTCTGATTAAAGAAATGCAGTGGAATGCTCATCCGAGCATTCGCTCGAAAGATGTTTTGATGGGGGCTGATCTAGAAATAGGTAAGTCTTGGGATAAACAAACAAAAATACCTAATGGCACAAGCCTTGAGGAAATAACAGAAATACTAAATAACCTGGGAGGGTAATTATGCAACTAAATAAAGCAATTGATAAACTAACTAAAGCTACAGATAAAAATACAGAATCTGATGGACATTTTACAATTATGAAATTTTCTACAGGTTATAAAGTTTTAATGATAACCCCTGAATTATGTCATGCTGATTATATAGCATTAGCTTCATTAGAGCAGAAAGATACTATGGAAGAGGCTATTGAAGAGGCACTTGAAAGAGGTATTATGTCAGAAGAAGAATATGGAAGTCATGTTTTAGAATTTGAATCTACTTTAGATTAAATAATGTCTTTTAAATACACCAACAAAGCTAATGTTAGCTTGCCATTAGCCGTATGGTTAATGCATGATGACTATGACTATGATGATAGACCTAATGTAATTAGTGCTACATCGTTACTTAAACCTATTAGAGCATTAGTTTTAAAATATCAATATAATGATATTAATAAAGAAGTAGATATTACAGATTTAGTTAGTGCTCGTATGGGCTCGGCTATTCACGCTATTGCTGAAGAAGCTTGGCTAGAAAGAGGTAATATATCTAAAGCTTTAAAAGCTATGGGAACGTCTAATCTTGATAAGATATTTATTATTAACCCTGACAAGCCTGTTAAAGACTCAGAGGTAGCAGTCTATGTAGAACAACGTCATGAAACGACAGTGGGTGATTACATCATTTCTGGAAAGTATGACCTTGTACTAGATGGTACGCTATCAGACTACAAGAGTACATCTGTATGGACTTACATCTACGACTCTAACGCTATGAAATACACCCAACAAGGTAGTATATATAAGTGGTTAGCTCCAGATAGGATTACTGACAATAAAGTAAGCATCCAGTTTATCTTTACAGATTGGTCAGCAGCTAATGCTGCTAGAGATTCTAAATATCCTCAATCAAGAGTTTTAACTAGGGATTACCCACTATGGTCAACAGACCGGACAGAGAATTACATTAAAGACAAGCTACAGGATGTAACAAGTCTATTAGATAAACCCCAAGAACAATTACCTCAATGTACCTCTGAAGAATTATGGGAATCAGCAACAAAATATAAATACTTTAAAAATCCTGATGCTCAACGAGCAACTAAGAATTTTGATAGTTTAGATGAAGCTAACGTTAGATTAGCTACTGAAGGTATTGGTACTATCAAAACTGTACCAGGAGAGGCCAAAGCATGCAGATACTGTGAAGTTGTAGAAGTATGCGACCAAGCACAAAGTCTAATAAACCAAGGGAGGTTAGTACTGTGAACAACTTAAAAGAAATTCTAAATGTAGTCATTGCATTCATTAATGACAATGTCATAACACCACTTAAGCAACTAATATCTAAAATATAGTATGCCACATTCTAAATATTTCAAACTATCTGAAGAGGTAGTCGATATCTTAGTTGCTAAAACTCAGTCACAGAATAGACATTTCTTTAGACTACTAGTAGCATATTATTTTTCTAAAGTAGCATCTATGATGCGTACAAACATTGATACAAGAGACCGTGGGGTAATTCCAGTTAATACATATGTACTTAACTTGATGCCGTCAGGAGCAGGTAAAGGCTTTTCAACTAACATCATGGAAGAAGATGTAATTGAAGGCTTTAGACTTAGATTCTTACAACATATATTACCTCACTATAGTAATTTACAAATTATTAAACTTGCATCAAACCGTCAAACTATTGACCCTACCTTAGATAGCACACAAGCTAATGACCTGGTACAAAAGGAGTATGACGCTTTAGGTACTTTAGCTTTCAGTTTCGATAGTGGCACAGCACCAGCTGTTAAACAGATGAGACAGAAATTGCTAATGGCAAATGCTGGTTCTATGAATTTAGAGCTAGATGAAGTAGGCTCTAACTTAACTGCTAATGTAGAAATGTTGAATACTTTCCTAGAATTATACGATGTAGGTAAAGTTAAACAAAAACTAACTAAAAACACTAAAGAGAATACTCGTGGTGAAGAGTTAATGGGTAAAACGCCCACTAACATGATGTTATTCGGTACACCTACTAAGCTATTAGACGGTAGTAAAACTGAAGAAGAGTTTAAACAAATGCTTGAAACTGGTTATGCCAGAAGAATGTTATTTGGTTTTGAATCAACAATAAATACAAGTAAACGTCAAACAGCTGAAGAGCTATACAACGCGTTAACATGCACAAATGTAGATACAAATATTAAACGTATTGAAAAACTAATATCTAATTTAGCTGATATAAATAAATTCAACACTGTACTTACACTAAGTAAAGACGATACTATCCACCTGCTTAAATATAAAATCATATGTGAAGAAGCAGCAGAATTCCTAAAAGCGCATGAAGATACTAAAAAAGCTGAACTAGCTCATAGATATTACAAAGCATTAAAGCTTGCAGGTGCATACGCATTTGTTGAAGGGAGTAAAACAATCACAAGGATACACCTAGACAGTGCTATTCAACTATGTGAAGACTCAGGTGAGCACTTTAACCGTGTTATCTGTAAAGAAGGCGCATATGCCCGCTTAGCACGATATATTGCTGAGATAGGTAAAGAGGTCACTCAAGTAGATTTAATTGAAGAACTACCCTTCTACAAAGGCTCAGAGTCACAAAAGAAAGACTTACTGAAACTTGCAGTAGCTTGGGGGTATAAAAATAATATTATTATCCGCAAAACTTACGTAGATGATATTGAGTTTTTATCAGGTGAATCATTAAAAGAAACTAATATTAATAAAATTCAAGTAGCTTACAGTAATGATATTACTGAAGGCTTTGAGCTTAACACTACTGACTTCGGACAGTTACATAAGCTAACAGGTGCTAAGGATATGCATTACACAGCACACACCTTCATAGGTAATTATCGCTCAGGTGATAAAGCAATCCCAGGATTTGATTTACTAATCCTAGATATTGATGGTGGGTGTAGTTTAAACAGTGCTAAAGAACTCTTAAGTGATTTCAGATGTTTATTTGCAACAACTAAGCGACATACAACTGAGCATAATAGATTTCGTGTCATATTCCCTATGTCACACTATCTTAAGTTAACCCCTAAAGACTATTCTAAATTTATGGAGAATGTCTTTAACTGGTTACCTTTTGATTGTGACACAGCAACTAAAGACATTGCACGTAAGTGGATGTCATACGATAAAAGTCAACATCATTACAATGACGGTGAACTTATTGATGCAACATTATTTATTCCTCAAACTAAAAAAGCTAGAGAACAGGAACAAAAAATTCTTGATGCTCAAGGCATGAATAATATGGAACGTTGGTTCTCAGGAAAAATTGAAATTGGTAACAGAGCTACAATGCTTGTACGTTATGGGTTTATGTTGATGGATAACGGTTATCCTGAAGATGCTATCAGAAACATGTTAGTAGCCTTTAATGATCAAATTAAAGACCCTATTAGTCCTGAAGAAATTCATTCTAAGATAATGCCATCAATTCAGAAAAAAATCATACAAAAGGAGATTGAATAATGAACAATAATTTAGTATTGTTATGCGGTAAATCCGCAACAGGTAAATCAGCTAGTCTAGTTGATATTAAAAACCCCGAAGGAGTAATGTACTTAAACTGTGAAAACAACAAGAAGTTACCTTTCAATTCTAAGTTTCAGGAATATACAATTACTGACCCTACAGACGTACCTGATGCTATTAACTCAGTACAAGACAACGATAAGATTCATACTATCGTTATTGACAGTCTCACATATCTAATGGATATGTTTGAAAGTACGAAAGTATTAACAGCAAGCAACACTATGAAAGCTTGGGGTTCATACGCTCAGTTCTTAAAGAACTTGATGGCACAGAATGTAGCCAACTCTAATAAGAACATCATCTTCATTGCTCATACGTCTGACGTATTCAATGAAGCAGAGATGGTTAACGAGACTATGGTCAAAGTTAAAGGTTCTTTAATGAACACAGGTGTTGAGAGCTTCTTCAGTACTGTTATTGCGTGTAAAAAACTACCACTTAAGAACATCGAAGCTTCAAACTCTAAGATGCTCAATATTAACGAAGAAGAGGAGTTATTAGGATTTAAATACGTCTATCAGACACGTCTTACAAAAGACACTGTAAATGAGCGTATTCGAAGCCCTATGCGTATGTGGGACATCAAGGAAACATTCATTGATAATAATCTACAACATGTATTAGATAAGTTACATGATTACTACGATGCGTAAGCTAAATAAAGCACAAAAACAAATTCTGAATAGGTACAACTACTGTCAGCACGAAAACGAGCTACCAGTAGATATACTTAAACAAGTTATCGAATTAAATAACTATGACGAAGTGTACATGGATGTAACAAGGTATTTATATGATACTTATGTACAACTAAATGGTACACCGCTCAGAGAACCTGTGAAGGGGTGAGAAGGCTTTAAGGTTTTGGCCTAATATTCTGGGGGGGTATTAAATAAAACCAACTAATTTAGGAGAACAACATGAAGACAAAACTAGTTAAGCTGCAAGAGCTTATTGAAAAATCTTGTAAAAACACACCTAAGCTTAAATGTAAGTTAGTGGGTGTAGTAGGTCGTGATGGGCATCGTATTGAATTCCCTGAAGACATTGAAGTAATCTTAGAATGTGGAAGTAAATAATGAAAAGACAAGCATTAGAAAACATCGCTCAAGTCTGGCGTAAAAAACAACTTATCAAGGATGAAGTAGACACAGTATTAGGTGAATTTAACCTGTCTAACACGGCTAAAGACATCTTTATATACGCAGCAGCT
>Ga0233440_1001540_pt1 | contig 20874 bp, 19 predicted proteins | sample SI_123_September_5_FD_182791 | JGI IMG/M metagenome (GOLD analysis project Ga0233440, IMG submission 182791) | Seawater microbial communities from Saanich Inlet, British Columbia, Canada - SI_123_September2016_120_MG | ecosystem: Environmental > Aquatic > Marine > Inlet | place: Canada: British... | reverse complement strand
CTGAGACACTCTAAAACTGATCAGTACAATCAAGGGAAAACAATTCCAATATCTAATGAGCTGTCTGAGATGATTTCAAGCTGGTCACTAGCAGTTGATCAAGATAGCGGCTACATCCTTAGAAGTTTCAAACGAAATCTATCTACTAACCCATCACTTACGCCTGCATCAATTAACCATATTTTGAAGAGTCTGCAAAAGCAGGCTGGACTGAATAAAATTGGAGAACTATCGGGACACTCATTTAGAGTTGGCGCTGCACTTGATCTATTAAACAAAAATATTCCGCTTGAGAAAATTATGCTTAGAGGTGGCTGGAAATCAGAAACTAGTGCGATGAGATATCTTCAAAGTTGGAACGATAGCAACTGGTTGATTATTAATTGACTATAAGAGTCAATAATTCAATTTAATATTACTTATGCCTTGAATATCCATCTGGATTTTGTGACTGCCAGCGCCAAGTATCTTCACACATCTCGTCAAGTTCATATTCTGCCTTCCAATTTAGTTTTTCTTTTGCGTAAGCAGGATCAGCATAGCAAATAGCTATATCACCAGGCCTTCTATCAACTATTTGATAAGGTACATCTTTACCTGAAGCCTTTTCAAAAGCCTTAACCATATCAAGTACAGAATATCCATTACCCGTGCCTAAATTGACTGTTAATACTTGTGACTTATTTTCTAACGCCTGTAATGCTTTAACATGGCCTTTAGCTAAATCTACCACATGAATATAATCACGCACACCTGTTCCATCAGGTGTGCCGTAATCACCACCAAATATACTAAGCTTTTCTAACATACCAACTGCCACTTGTGAGATATACGGTATTAAGTTATTAGGGATATCATTTGGATCTTCACCAATCAACCCACTTTTGTGTGCGCCAACAGGATTAAAGTATCTAAGTAGTGCTATATGCCAGCTATCATCTGCAACAAATACATCTTGAAAAAACTCTTCAATCATTAACTTTGATCGACCATATGGATTTGTTACTGACAATGGAAAGTCTTCTTTGATAGGTACAGTATGTGGATTACCATATACTGTAGCAGAAGAGCTAAAGACAAACGTCTTACAATCAAACTCACGCATCACATCAGCTAGAATAAATGTGCCACCTACATTGATATCATAATACTCAATAGGCTTCTCAACTGATTCGCCTACAGCTTTTAACCCTGCAAAGTGAATCACGCCATCAATCGAATATTGTTCAAATATTTGCATCAGTGCAGCTTTGTCACGTACATCTACCCTATGAAAAGGAATATTGCAGTCAACCAGACCCTCTACACGCTTTAAAGACTCTAATGAGGAGTTACACAGGTTGTCAACCACCACAACTTCATAGCCAGCTTTAATTAGCTCAATGCAAGTGTGTGAACCAATATAACCTGCTCCACCTGTTACCAATATTTTCATCATTTATCCTTATATAAAATATCACCAATCTCATCTAGCACTGGCCTTAACTCATTCCACGTCAGTAATTATTTTTGTGTGCACATGATTAGTTAATTGTTGATTCTTGACAGTGAAAGTAATTGCTTAATCAATGTGAAACTCCATCTCTTTTAATTACTTTCAAAAATGTCATCCATAAAATTTTCATATCAAACCAAAAAGATTGACGACTTAAGTACTCTACATCTAATGCGACTTTATCAGGAATTGATAGCTCGTCTCGTCCATTCACTTGTGCCCAGCCTGTAATACCAGGTAATAACTTATCCACGCCCTTTTCAGTGCGCAAAGCAATTAAATCATCTTGATTATAAAGTGCAGGACGTGGCCCTATGAAGCTCATATCACCATTTAATACTGAAAATAGTTGCGGGAGTTCATCCAAGCTACTTAAACGCAAAAAACCGCCAATTGGTGACAAATAAGAGCTAGGATTATCTAACAAATGGGTTGCTACAGCAGGAGAACCTATCAACATTGATCTAAATTTTGGCATTTTAAAAATTTTATTATTTTTTCCAACACGGTCAGACCAGTATAGTGACGGACCTTTTGATGTTATTCGAATTGCAATAGCAATTAATAACATTGAGATCAACAACAGAACAAATAGAATTACACCAAGTGACAAATCAAAAACTCGTTTCATTCATATCCTTTAACGTCTTTTTCGCTTTGAATCCTAGCACTTCTAATTTAGCAGAAGAATAACATTCATCACCTAATAGCTTATTAAGCTTATATTTAATACGTGGATTTATCAGGGATGCCATATCAAATAAACTCTTTGGAATACTCCATTTTGGAATTGACTTACCCAATACATTGCACATAGCATTATAAATTTCACGAGAAGAGTGTGGAATACCGTCTGTCGCAATAAATATTTCTCCATTGGCGCGATCATCGTCAGCTACTAATAAAATTGCTCGAACTAAATCATCCACATGAATCATTGATCTTTTATTGCCAGTTTCAGGCAAAGGTGGGAACCAGCCTTTTTTAATACCTGACAACATTAATTGTAAATTACCCTTAACACTCAGGCCATAAACCAATGAAGGGCGAATAATGGATACATGCATGCCAGATTCTTTGCCAATTTCTAATAACTTTAATTCCGCCTCTCTCTTAGTTTTCCCATAAACCCCTTCCGGATCACCTTGATCACTTTCACTTGCACACACCTCAAAATCAGGCTTTCCACCCGCTTTAACACTACTGACAAATACAAACCTTTTAACATTAGACTTCACTGCAAGTTCGGCTAATTGAACTGTGGCATTTACATTCACCCTGTGATAAAGGTCTGCAATTTCACTTGTGTTACGCATATCATGGGCAAATCCAGCTATATGAAAAACTGTATCTATTGACTTTAATGCAGATTTAGGAATATTTTCTTTTTCAAAATCACAAACTACTGTGTCATAATTCGAGCGCTCTATACGAGATAAAATTCGTATCTGGCTATCTATTGCATTAAGCAACCTTCCCCCAATAAAACCAAAGGCACCTGTAATAAATATTCTTCTCATAATTACTTAAGAAGTTTCTTTATTTTTGCTCTACAAACAATATATAAAAAATATATCATTGACTTTATTCTAGGCATCATCCTAATTGGCTCCCTTACAAATCTTTCAAGCCAAGCTAAATGAAATTTCCTTGAAAGTTTAGAAGGTTGTTTTTTTATTCCAGAAAACCAATCAAATGCAGCACCAATAGACATTATGCAACAATCTGGCAGGTTAACCTTATTAATATAAACCCATTTTTCCTGTTTAGGTGCGGTCATTCCAACACATAACAAATCTGGACTAAATTCTTTAATATCGCTTAATATTTTCCTATTTTCGCTTTCGGTAAATTTATCTGAAAAAGGGGGTGAATAAGTTTGAACTTTAATATTACTGTATTTTTCATTTATCTTTTGTCTTATTGCTAATAAAGTTTTTTCATTAGCACCTAAAAAATAAACTTTAGAGTGTTTCTTGTTATAGTGATTAAGTGCAATATCCAGTGCAGATGGTCCGGTAATCTTATCTATTTTCTCACTATTAATAATGTACGAAGCAAGAAGTATTCCAGATCCATCAGGCAATAAAATATTTGAAGATTTGAGCGCTCTATGAAACTCAGGATCACTTAGAGATACAATGAACGAATGCGGATTTATTGTATTAACGATACATTGTTTTTTTTCCTGTAAAAAGACATTATTGAAAACGCCAGTAAAAATTTCAAAATTAAATAAATTCATATCTATACTTTATTGATAAATGCTCATTGGCTTGTTATATTTCAGCATTTTATAGAGTTCTTAATGAAGATGCTATTTGATCTATTTTTTTCGATGAAATCGATATCCATAAAAACATTATAGTTCATAAGTTTAAAATATTTACTAAATTATCTTCGAACTGCTCTAAACTAAAATTTTCTAAATAGCGCTGTCTACAATACATTGCTGTTTTTTTGTTAATCAACATTGCTTGAGCTTGATCTAGCACTTCAGGTAGTGTACTAACATCATGCAGAACTATACCACTTTCCTCATCAAGCATATAAGGAATAGAGCCTTCATCAGTAGCAACCACTGGCACACCATACGAAAGGGATTCTAGTAGCGTTAAAGGAAAGGCATCATTTTTAGATGGATAAATCAGTATGTGTGCGTCTCTATATAGAGAATCCTTCCGCTCTCCGGAAACAAAACCGTGATAAATGACATTTTCCTCTAATTCATATTCTTTGATAAGCTCAAAGAACTCAGCCTCACTCTCTACATCTATCCAACTACCCGCAAAATGATAACGGATATTCTGCCCTTTGGTATTCTTGGCTAATTCCAATACTTCTAAATACCCCTTCTCTTTCATCATATGAGCAAGATATAGGACTTCAACCGTATCAATCTTACTATATTTTGTTGTCGTATATATTTTAAAATTTTCTTTGAACATAGTATCTTCTACGCCATTAGGAAGAAAATGTATTTTTTTATATAAGTTCACTTTTAAAGTATCTTTTTCCAACAATGGACTTAATAAAATTAAGTTCACGTCTTTAATAAAAAATCGTGATAATATCAAATTATGTTTTGAAGACGAGACAAATTCATCGATACCTTTTGTGTGATAATGGTAGTATACTTCCACAGGCTTAAACAATTTGTAGACTTTCCAAAGTATCGATACAAGCAAGTCACGGTAAAATGCTATAGACTTAATAGAAGCGGTAAAATAAATTTTCTGAGGTCGAAATATCAGCAGCGCCAAAAAAACTTTAGCATACAGCTCCGCAACCAAGTAAATTTTTTTAAAATTAATTTTACCAATATCACCGATAGTATCAGATGATTTTATAGTGATGAAATGACACTCAAATGCTTCCTTAAGTTTTTCACTGGAAGCAATAAAATCACCTACTTTGGCAGCACCGTGTGCGGGAGGAAATCGGTGAAGTATGCAGAGTAATTTAAGCTTCATTCAACACCTTCCTATAGATCCCTTTCATTTTCTTCGCTTTGGCTTCCCATGTAAATTGGTCTAGCACATCTTGATGATTTTGTTTGCCTATTTTTAATCGAAGCCTCTCGTCGAAATACAGTTGCTCTAATTTTTTGGCTAAGTCTGAGACTATGTCACCATAAGCCTGTGTTGACAATACTAACTGCTCTTCGGTATGGTGTATAACAAACTGCTGAGGACCACCATAGTCCATTGCCAGAACTGGTAAAAAGTGGCTCATAGCTTCTATAATGACAAAACCTGCGTTTTCAAGTGTTGGAAATAAAAAAACATCGGCTTTAGTGAATTCTTCTTGCACCTCATGTAATGGAATCTTTCCAGAAAACTCAACATACTCAACAATATTTAGTTGTTGCACTAGCAATTCAAGGCCCCTTCTATCTTCACTGACATAGTAATATGTTATATCTTTAAAGTTGCCTAGACCCTATATTTTTTTCATTTAAATATAATTGACCGCAAACATATCCTGCTAGTAAAAAAATAAAATTATCAAAAGCAGAAAACAATAACCAGGAATTCAAAATATTAGATACAAAAACTGATATAAAAATCGAATAAATAACTATATTAATCTTATATAAGTTAGTACCTAAAGTTAACTTAGAAATTTGTCTAGAGAATTTGATAAAATTGAAGTAAACTAAAATTAAGGGTATTGAAAAGATGCCCATAAAAGCAAGTAAGTCAATAAAAAAATTATGACCTCCAGATGCTGTATCGAAATCTTCAGCATTTCCTAACATTCCACTTACGGATTCTAGATATATTCCATTACCAAAAAATGGCTTTTCATAGAATTGATTAATGGAATGCAATGCTGTGTACAGCCTATCACTTGTTAATAGATTTAATACATCTAGTGAAAATCCAGAACTAAATAATACTCCAAGTGCTGAAACCTTACTAAGGGTCGTTCCAACACTGTAAGTTGATAATATTAAAAATATAAAATACGCTAACAATATAAAGATTAGAGATTTTTTAAAAATTACAGAGAACTTTAACTTAAAAAAGTAAATAGAAGTAATTGATAATAATAAAAAAACTATTCCAGACGCATAACCAGAAAAAAATAAAAAAATTACAAGGGCGGTCCAACTTGCAAACAGCATAATATTGACAAGCAAACTAGTTTTAATTGATTTATAAACCCCCCAAGAAATTAAAATTATTGAAGAGAGAAATGGCCACGCATGAATTAATCCAGAATTTTCTTGACCTTTAAAAATAATTAGCTTTATGTTGTCTCTTGTAAGATCTCCTGAAGATAGATAAGTAAGAATTGATGGAAAGTAAGCCAAAAAATACAATATTAATATAGAGAAAACTATCTTATCTAGCTTTTTTTTCTTTAATGAGTAACTATATCCAACAATTAAAAATGGTAATGAAAATAGCAAGTATTGAATCATGTAATCAAGTCTAAAATTTCCATAGTTATAAAATTTATAGACTAACAAAATAATTAATGATATTAAAATCCAAATATTTTTTTTTATTAAAAAAGATCTTTGGGAGGCATTCATTGAACTAAATATTAGAATAGCCAACAAAATGATCGAAATTAAAAAAACAAACCATATTGATGGAATTAATTTATTTACCAATTCTAGTCTTAAAAAAAAGTAGCAAACAATTAAAATATTTAATGGTTTATGCATGGCATACCTAGTCATTGCTAACCTCTATTGTGCTAAAAGTTAGAATATTGTGAATAGATATTTTTATTTTTATAAATATATTCGACCATTTCTTTAATCATATGATTATATCCTGGTATCTCATAACTTATTAGCAACCTGGTGTCAATAAAACTCTTATCGACATTATTTCCATCTACTGACTTGATATTGATATCTTTTTTTGTATGCTTTTGAAATAATTTTAAAAGTTCGTACTTACTAATTGATGTGTTGTTAGTCACATGGTACAAGCCGGTTATGTCATTATCAATTGACCACTTAACAGCTTTTGCAAGCTCTATTGTGGTTACACCTGACCAAATCGCCTTAGTAAAGCCAGAAATATCTCCAGATTGGCTCATAAACCAATGAAAAATACCCTCGCCATTGTCTTTCAACTCTGGGCCAATAATAGATGTTCTCAACGTCAAATTAGCATCATCTTCAATCTCTCCTAATTTCTTCGTTTGTGAATAAACCCCCTTCCCATCTTTAACGTCTGTTTCAATATAGCCGCCTTTATCGCCAGAAAATACACAGTCAGTTGAAATATGGATTAATTTTGCACCAATATTTTTAGAGATTTTTTTTAATTGATGTGGTAAGTACGCATTTAAATAAATGGCATTTTCCACATTGTTACTTCCATGAATCAATATACCAATGCAATTCACAATAAAATCAGGCTTCAGCTCAGTAACGACCTTTTCGAATGCTGTCTTATCTGTCACATCTGATATGATAGTTTTCTCTCTTAGCTTAGATCTGAAAGCAATATCTATGACATCATAATCATCAAACTTTAAAAAATAGTTAACAACTTGATGCCCTAACATCCCCGTTGAACCTAACACTAAGATCTTTTTTTTCAAAACTAAATATCCTTATGCCAAACAGTTCTATTGACATAATCAACATACGACAAGATGATCCGTAAAACTTTCTTGGAAACATTATCGGCTTCATAGTCTTTAACTGGCTTTATTACTCTAACATCTTGTGAGTTGTGACCTGTTGCAACTTCAACTGCATCAATAATTCTAGTCTTGCTCAATCCAGACATAATTACTGTTGCTTCATCCATACCTTCTGGTCTTTCGTGCGCTTGGCGTATTGTGACAGCAGGTAAATTCAGTATTGAAGCCTCTTCAGCAATAGTGCCGCTATCTGAAATCACACAAAATGCATTCATTTGTAGATTGTTATATTCATGAAAACCATAAGGTTTTGAGAATCTAATTAAAGGATTTTCATTTTGGTAATTAACATCCTTCAATTTTTGTCTTGTTCTTGGGTGCGTTGAAATAATAATTGGCAACTTATATTTCTTGGTTAGCTCATCAATTGATTCCAATAAATCACTAAAGTTTTTAGGAGAATCAACATTTTCCTCCCTATGAATGCTCATAACAATATACGCTTTTGACTTTAACCCTTCTTTACCTAGAATATCGCTAGATTTGATCTTTTCCATATTAGCATTCAAAACTTCTGTCATTGGTGAGCCAGTTTTAATAATTGTTTCAGGTTTAATGCCTTCTGCAATCAAATAGTCTCTAGCTTGCTCTGAAAGAGGTAGATTGATATCGCTCAAATGATCTACAATTTTTCTATTAACTTCTTCTGGCACTCTTTGGTCAAAGCATCGATTGCCTGCTTCCATATGAAAAATTGGTATCTTTCTCTTCTTTGCAGGAATGACACTTAAACAGCTATTAGTATCGCCATAGATCAATAAGGCATCCGGCTGTATTTCAGCAAAGACCTTATCGGCCTTTGCAATAATATCTCCAATAGTTTCCGATGGTGTACCCTTAACAGCTTCTAAAAAAATATCAGGCTTTCTAATATCTAACTGCTCAAAAAATAATTCATTCAATTCATAATCATAATTTTGACCAGTATGTACAATTGTATGCTCTACGTGTAGATCTAACTCTTTCATCACTTGACTTAGTTTGATAATTTCTGGCCTAGTACCTACAATGGTCATTACCTTTAGCTTATCCATTTTTCTAAAACCCCTTTAAATAATCCTGAATTACTTTAAGATCTAACAACAGCTCTGTCAACTCTTTTTCATTTAATCTGTGGGTATTATGGGAATGATATTCGCCCGCTTCTGTAATTACTTCCTCGCCCTCTTCAAAAAATTTGGAGTAGTTAAGATCTCGTGTATCTGCAGGAATACGGTAATAGTTTTCCATATCAATTGCTTTCACCATCTCCTCTTTTGTCAGTAAAGTTTCGTATAATTTTTCACCATGCCTTGTACCAATAGTTTTCACTTCATGATTAGGTGCGCCTAAAATATTTTTCATCGTATTAGCAAGTAGCTCTACAGTTGCGGCCGGAGCCTTTTGGACAAAAATATCACCACTCTGCCCATTCTCAAATGCAAACAATACCAGGTCTACCGCCTGATCTAGACTCATCATAAACCTAGTCATGCTAGGGTCTGTAATAGTAATAGGCTTACCATTCTTTACTTGATCAATAAATAACGGAATAACCGAGCCTCGGCTAGCCATTACATTGCCATATCTAGTACAGGCTATCATGGTGTCTTTGATATTTCTACCTTTCGATACAATCACCCTCTCCATCATAGCCTTACTAATACCCATTGCATTGATTGGATACACGGCCTTGTCTGTACTAAGTGCGATTACTTTTTTTACACCAGCATTAATAGCTGAATTCAGTAAGTTTTCAGTACCAATAACATTTGTTTTTACCGCCTGCATGGGATAAAATTCACACGATGGAACCTGTTTTAGTGCAGCAGCATGAAACACATAATCAACACCCCTCATCGCATCATCAATTGAGCCTATATCTCTTACGTCACCGATATAGAATTTAAGTATATTGTTATTATAAAATTTTCTCATATCATCTTGCTTGAGCTCGTCTCTGGAGAAAATTCGTATCTCTTTAATATCAGTAGTTAAAAATCTTTTCAATACAGCTCTACCAAAAGATCCGGTTCCTCCTGTAATTAATAAAGTTTTATTTTTTAACATAATTTAAATTCCCAATAGTCTTGTGTATAGTTTATTTAGCTTTAAGCTGTTTTTTTCTAAAGAAAATAAATTCTTTATAGGATCAGAGTTGTCATGAGCCTTTTTATATATTTTTTCTTGATTTTGGTGCACGTACTTTAATCCCTTTATAAATTCATCTTCATTATTCATTTTAAACAATGTTGCTCCTTTGCCTTGATTACTATACTCAAGTGCCTCGGGTGTTTCTGCTGATAAAACAGGCTTCCCTAAATAAATTGATTCAGCAATTGGAATAATTGCATGTGGTATTGTTGGGTATACCACAGTGCAATAAGCTTGCTCGAATAATGATTTCACCTGATTCGTTGAAGGTATACAAATAATTCTATCGTCTTTTTGTGCGATTTTTTTTATCTTATCTGAATAGGTGAAATAATTAAAAAAATGTAGTATTTTTTTAATTACACCTTTCAAACTTTTATATAAAATCTGTTTTGAATCACAACCTACAACAAGTAATCTAGAATCCTTACTCTTAATATTATCATTAAATACTTTAACTACTTGCAGTGACCCTTTTGTTTTTTGTATACCACCTAAAAACAAAAACACTTTTAATTTTTCATACTCCTTTCCAAAAATAGTTTTAAAATCAATAGTTTTATCTCGATCTTTAAAATCAATCCAATCATAAATGATTTTAGTTTTATAAGGTAAGCCAATAATATCAGCACTCGTTTTATTGATGGCAATTATTAAATCAGCATATTTTTCTATAATTCTTTTAGCAAATTTTAATTGAAGTACATGCTCATCAATAGGCCAATGCTCTCTTATATGTACAATTACTTTTCTTTTTAATTTATATGCAGGAATAGCATATGGATACATCATCATAGTGTTGATATGAACAATGTCAGCCTCTGTTTTTTTTATCCAATACTTTACTTTTTTAATAGAAAGTAGCATAAAAATAATTTGTTTAATTGAATTAATCTCAAATAGTGATCTATTATATGGCACTGTATATAGAGATGGCTCAATTATAATAGTAGCGCCGACTTTTTCGAGCTCTTCACATAACGGCCCCCAACTTTTTAAAAGAACAATCGGGTTAAACTTTTCATTATTAAGCTCTTTAACGAGATTCAAAAGACACAATGCCCCTCCCCCAATGGCTGAAACATGAAAAATATATAGAATATTAACCTTCATTTTTAACGCCAATTATTTGCCCCGTTAGGAATATTTAACACTTTAATTTTTTGTCTTCTTCTTTTTAAGCTAATTTGAATTTGACAAAATAGCTAACCAGCATATTGAGTATTCTATAATTTTTACGGCCTCATTTTCAACATTTAAACCCGAACAATAATCAACCACGATACTTTTTATTTACAAACAAGTATATTTACTTTTTACTTTAAATGGGGCGCAATTTATTAGCTTATTTTGAATAATATTTAAATCCAATTTAGGGTGATTTATTTTATCATTGGAAACCAAATTATTTACAATACTGCAGGCATCAAAACTGTCTTCAAAAGAAAAAGGCTCATAGTTGGGAATATCGACTGAAGAAAAATAATCAAAAAACTTAATATTATCACCGCTTAAAGGCTTATTTTTAACTTCATACCATAAAGATTTAATGTTGAAAGCATGCGATACAATAATCCCATGAAGTGAAGTAGAAATTGTATATTCACAGGAGCATATGTCATCTACAACCTCCTCAACACTTGGCGAATTAAGTTTAATTAGTAAAATATCATCTGGGAGATTTAACTTTTTGAAATCCTCATAATGAATATAATGTGCAATTATACCCACACGATATTTGTTTTCAATTTTAGGTATATATATTCTAGGAAGTAATAATGCGGGATCTCCATATACGACAGGTTCTTTTAAATTAAATTTTTTAATTTTTTCTTCCGAATATTTGCCTCTAACAGCTAGGTATTTTTTCGCTGAAATTAACTCAACATTATTGTCAATAATCCCAGCCCCCCAAATAATAGCTCTTGAGCTACTATACCATTGAAGAATACTACCACAAGTTAGTATATATTCTTTTGTGAAAAAGGATTTAAAAAAAGAGCTTGCTAAATTTAAAGAAAACTTCCCTCGATATATAAACTTTCCGAGTTGTATAATACTTTTCAATCTATTATGAGGGAAATATATGTTCTCAACCTCAAGACCTGAAAGTTTACCAACAATATAAGGACCGACATCATCACCAAAATTGAAAATATTTTCATCTTCACTTTTAGCCCATTTTACAGTTATTTTATTTTTCATTTTTTAACTATGGTTTTCCTTTAGTTTGAAAATTTTATTTTTTAATTTATTTATTTGATTAATCACAATCAGCTTTTCTTGCTTATTCATAGCTAATTTATAAATTGAAACTATACTCAGAAAAATAGACGTAATAATAATGATGAATAATCTGATAAAACCTTCATCAAAATTAGATAAAACTATAAATGAAATAATCGACGAAACCAATACAACTGGGATAATCTTGTAAAAAACTTCTTTAATAAAAATATTTGTAGAAATCCCAATTAGCGGCGTAAGTATCTTGAGTCGAGCAAAAAGAGCTAAAGTGGAAATTAATATACTTATATAAATTGTCACTTGTGGTGGAAATCCCATTTCTAAAAAAACATATGATATTGGTAGGTTTAAGAGTAATAACCCTCCAACAATAGCCTGATATTTCTTTATTTTCCCAGAGGCATGAGCTCCAGTCATCAAAGTACCTGAAACACTGTCAATTAATACATTTATTATCGCTAAACGTGTAAATATTACAGTGTAATCAGGCACATTACCCAACCATATTTTTAAAATTATTTCTGTCTCTAAAAGAATAGGTAACGAAACAAGATAAAGTAAAAAAAAAGAAAACTTAGATCCTTGATATATTATTTGATGCATGTATTTTGAATCATTTGAAGCAAAAGATTTAACAATTTGAGGGTTTATTGCCACCTGAAAGTTAGCGACAAGTAAATTTACCGCTCCTTGAATCTGAAAAGCCAGGCCTCTTGCTGCATTTACTGCTGGCCCAAAAAATAGATTTAATAGTATATTTACACCTTGCCCCTTTGCTACACCAGCTAGGCCACCAAAAAGGGTCCATCCACTATAATTTAGGAGTGTATTAAATAATTTTTTATCTAAAATAAAAGTGTACTTAGTTGAAGGAAAATTTTGAGCACAATAAAATATATAAAAAATAAAAATTACTACCGAAAGCCCAAATAATAAACCTGAATAAATTATTAACTTATCAAATCCAACCCCTAACAACACAAAGACAATAACTAGTTTTAATATAGTTTCCAGAATACTGATGTAAAAATAAATTTTCATTCGTTCTTCTGCAATAATCATTGCATTATACGGAACGTTAAGTAAACTAACAATAAACGCCAAAATAGAGAATTGATACACCCAATTAGCAGCATTAATTCTATCTATTGGAATAATCAACTTTGTATTTAAAAACCAAAGACCGATAGTTTCAGCAAGAATAAAAACAAAAAATGCAATTAATACATAAATATTAATACTCATGGAAAAAATTTTACTCAATTGAGTAAAATTTTTCTTGCCTAGCTCAAAAGATAGAAATCTTTGTGCGGACTCAGACATGGAAGATTTTAAAAATTCCATCATCAAAACAATACCACCTACTACATTATAAATACCAAAATCTACAACGCCTAGTGTCTCTAATACAAGACGAACAGTATACAAAGAAATACCCAATGTGATGAGCATCCTAAAATAAAGAAACATTGCGTTCTTAGCGATACGTTTATTATTTTCTATATTATTCATATGAGAATGACAAAATAAATCATTAAAACTAAATATTTATTTTGGAAAGATATTTTTCAGTCGACTTAATTTCTTAATCAATTGATTATACACTCTACTTTTTACAGAAAATTTTGAAGCAAATTCATGTGCAATTTTTTGATCAATATTCTTAAATTTTTCAAAAATATATTTTCTTTTAATTTCTTTGTCTAGAGGGGTGATAAACCGTTTTGATCCAGCAGTATGGGTTGCTTCATTTGAAAAACCGACACTGATAAGTTTAGATTTTGCAGGAAATACAGTCTTTAAATTATATTTAAATTGATGAAAACAAAAGCGAATCGCCCAAGAATCTATTTTTCCGTTAATCTGGTTCCTCAGCATTCTGGGTAGATCTGACCCTCCTCGTTTAAATTCTTCAACTAAGTTTTTATTTTTTATAAAACCCTCGTATTCTGTAACATTCCAATCAATCACGTTCCAACGATCGCGCCAAATACCCCAGCCCCAAGAGGATGCCCGATATCCAAAATAATAGTCTTTTTCCCCAGGAAGGCTTGGCAGGTTTAGTGTGTAGCCTGAAATGCTAAAAATAGCATCATCTCTTTGATAAAAAGTTAATGCTTGATTTAGAAAATCTAAAAAATTTGGAGATGTTACTAAATCATCCTCTAAAACAATTATCCTCTCATTCAGTTCTAACATTTCTGATACGCCAGAGATAACAGAATTTGCGAGCCCTCTATTTGTCGGAGACTCGAGAATTGTAATGGACTTAAAACCAGAAATAGAATGCAAATAGCTCCTTACTTTTGTAACTCTTTCTTTGTCTTTCTCAGTTTTACCACCATCTGAATATATATGTAAATCTGAATCTATTGCTAAAAAGTTATTTTGTAGAGCTTTAATTGTTTTTATAGTTTCATTCAATCTGTTGTATGTAAACAAACAAATTGGGGCTAATTCTTTTTTTATCACTTATTAGATTACACTTATATTTTGAATATTTTATTAACCTTACGGTCGAATTGATCCTGACTATATTCTAAGGTATAAACCCTGTCAATATCTTTTTGAAAAGCATTATATTTCTCTGCATCATAAATCAATTCTGATATAGATTTTACAATTTCGTTTAATTGCAATGATGAACAGCTCACACCAACCTTGTTAGTTTTTAAGAAAAAATTAAAAGAGGAGTATATTGGACCATGAAATAAAATAGGTAAATTATTAGAAATATAATAGCCAGCCTTACCTGGGAATGCATACGTCATAGAATGCTCAAACTTAGAGTCAAAAATATATGGCAAATAAGATATATGACACTCCTTGATGTGCCTATCAAGCATTTGTTCACTTACCCAGCCTAATTCAGTTATTTCATAAAATCGAGGTTTGTAGTTGATTTTATTTTTTGTTGCGACAATAAAATTTATGGCAATAGATTGATTTGCTTTAGAAAATAAATCTAAAGCACTTAGAAACCTATAAAATTCTTTTTTAGCATATAAATTACCACCAAAAAATATTTTAATATTATTATTTAACTCTTTGTTAGAAAATGACTTTTCATACCAAGGCCTTAATATATAAGCCTCTATTTTAAAATTACTTTCAATATATTTTTTAAATGTTTCTCCTGCGACACCTATTTTTAACATTCTAGGGATCGCTTTGTAATACAGATTTCTTTTAATTTTGTAAGAAAAGAAACTTCCATCTTTTTCTCTTTCAACGGTGTCTTCAATCATGCCAATTATTGGGACATTAAGATTATCAATAATATAATTCACTATAAAAAGAGGATTACCTCTCAATTGAACAAAAACAATCTCTGGTTTAATTTTTGCTACCGCAGATCTAACAACTTTTTTTCTTAACGAAAAATACCTAATTAAGCTATAAATTACTTCAACAAAAGGTATTTTTTTAAAAACCTTCAAGATGAAAAAATTACTTACCGAGAAATCTAGAGAGAATAAAGTAGTGTTTTTTTTGCAAGACCCTTCATTTTTTACTGATGATGAAAAACTGAAAATAGAAATATTTTCATGCCCATATGACTCCATGATTTGGTTGTATAATTTACCACCCGCCGTGGATTCATGCGGTAAATTATTTAATAAAAATAATGCTTTTTTTCTTCTCATTGTATTCTGAAATAAATATACTTTTAATATTAGAGTAAAAATCCGACTTTATTTTAATACCTAGGTTAATTAAAATAGGGTGGGAGATAATTAAAAAATTTTGTAATTTTCAACTTTATAATTATTTTTATAATAATTATTTTAAATGATAACTTCTTTTTTTCTAGATAATTAAACCTTACAGTTTGATAATAATAATCTAAATTATTACTTATGGTAAATGATGTATTATCACCAAAAAAATAAGCTTTTGTTTCATTAGAAAAATAAACGTACTTATACTTACTCATTAATTCAAAATAAATATTTAAATCTGTACCGGCTCCGAAAATATCAAAATCTTTTCCCTTCGAATTTTGTATTGATTTTTTTATATTTTCAAGTAAATCACTTCTTCTAAACAGCGCTGCTCCAGGTGAAACAGGTACATTGAAATCTATCAAAAACCGATTTTCAATTTTACTAGACTCAATTTTTCTGCTAGTACTATAGGTATTGTAGAACAATCTTTTTCTTGAACTATTTTCGATTAATGCTGGGGTATATACAAAACCTATATCTTTATCGGATTTTAAAATCTGAATAGTTTTCTCAATATAATTGGCGCTTATTGTATCATCTGAAAATAGCAATTTTGAAAATTCTCCTGATGAATTTTCAACACAATTAATCCAATTATTTACTGGACCAGAATTAACAGGGTTTTCAAATATTTTAACTTTTTTTACGTTTTTATATAGGCCCTTTATATAATCTATAGTTCCATCAGAACTGCAGTTATCTGAAACTATAATCTCTATATTTTCATAGGTTTGGCTTAAAGCTGAATTTATAGCAATTTCAACTTTATTCTTTCTATTATAAGTCGGTATTAGTATACTAACTAATGGAGAATTACTCATAAATCTAATTAACAGTAAGAATTATTTTGTTTTGACACCCAGTCAATCATTTTGTAAATACCCTTCTCTTTAGAAACTCTTGTCTTCCAGCCAATAAGCTCTTTTGCCTTAGAAATATCTGCAACGAACACTCTTTGGTCACTTTCTCTGAATGGTAATTGAGTATACTCCATCTTTATATCAAGTTCTGATTCTAAGAAAGAAAAAAGCTCAAGAAGTGAAAATGAATTCTCTATACCACCACCCACATTAAAAGCCTGCCCCTTAATAATTTCTATTTTTTCTGCTGCTTTAAGATAAAGGGCAGTCACATCATCAGCATGAAGAAGATCTCTGACTTGCTTACCATTACCTGAGATTGTAAAAGGTTCTTTTTGTGTGCCTTCTTTTATTTGAATAGCTTGGGCTGTAAACCAACCCAGCCAACCCTGATCATAAGTGGAAAACTGCCTTCCACCAAACATAGAAGAGTGTCTAAATACTACAGTTTTAAGGCTATAAATTCTTGCAAAATCAAGCATATACTGATCCGCACTTCCTTTTGAGGTGCCATAGGGCGAATGGAAATCTAAATTTACGCTCTCATCAAATCCATTTGGTTTTTCTATACATTTGTATCTTGTATCTGTTTCCTTATAAGTGAATTGCTCCAAATCTCCATATACTTTGTTTGTTGATGAATATATGATAGTTGACTCTGGACTATACAGTCGCACTGCATTTAAAAGATTGAAACTTCCACCTACGTTGACTTCAAAATCCATTCTAGGATCGATTATAGAAGTTGTCATAGCAACCTGGCCTGCTAGATGATAAATAACATCTGGTTTATGAGTTTTTATAGTTCTTTCTACATCATTTGTATTTCGTATATCTCCATGGATAAATATAAATTCACCTTGAGTTTCAAGCCATTCTTTGTTTTGGTAACTTCCGAATCGGTAAAGTGAGTCAAATATAATTAATTCATCACCCTGTTCTAATATCTTACTTGCTATATTAGAACCTAAAAAACCACAGCCACCTGTTATTAAACACTTCATTATTGCTCCTTTATAATTTTATTAAGCCCTTCATCCAGTTTAATTTTTGACTTCCATCCGATTTTATTTAAGCCTGTAGTATCAACATCAACACTCATAGCCTCGCCTTTTCGATATGCAACAGCTCCAAATAATAATTTAGTTTGGAGTTTAGGGTTTGATTTTTTATAATGAAAGACCATTCTCTCGACAAATTTACGTACTGATACCAACCGCCCAGTACCGACATCAAATTCACTAAACTGAGATAAATTCCTTCTTTTATCCAGAGCAATCATAAATGCTGACACTACATCATCAATATAGATAAAATCTCTCTTCTGCTCGCCCGATGTTAAGTTTATTTTTGGAGTGTTTTCTTTTAGTTGAGATAAAACCCATGCAACAAACTTATTATCATCGTCCTTAACTCCATACATATGGTCTAGCCTTAAATTTACAACTTGAATTCTATCTGAGTGCTGTTTTAGCCACTCTACAAATTGTTTTTTTGATAGTGAGTAGTTATTTAAATATGGCAGCAGCATTGTATCGGTGTTAACAAATGTTTTTACATTGTATCTTAAACAAGCATCCATAAGATTGACGCCAAAGATTACATTAGCTTCGATAATTTCTGAAATGCTACAGACATCTCTTCCATATTGGCCAGCAGTATGTATAACCACATCAATGTTTTGCTGTTTAAAAACTAATTCTAGTGGCTGCTTATCAATATCATAACTTGATACCTGACCCAATAGATGTGGAATTCTCCAAGTGTTGGAGGTTGATCGTTTTAGAATAATAACCTTATATCCCTTTACCAGCAATGCCTCGAGTAAATGACTTCCAAGAAATCCTGCTGCTCCTGTTAGTAATATATTTGGCAATACAGACATTAAAAAAAATCTTTAATTTTTTCAGTTACATAATCCAACTGATCTTTTTCAAGCCCAGGATAGATACCTAGCCATAAAGTTTTATTCATGGTTATGTCGGTATTAGTCAAATCACTTGCAATTCTATACTCAATATCCTGAAAATAAGGCTGCTTGGTTAAATTCCCCGCAAATAGTAATCGTGTGCCAATTTTATGGCTGTCTAAATATTGAGTGAACTCAACCCTATCAATACTTTCTTTTAAGGTGATAGGAAACCCAAACCATGAAGGTGTTGATTTTTCTGTTACCTCTGGCAAATCAATAAATTCAGTTAGGTTGTTTAATTTGTTTTTAAGATAGGCGAAATTTTCATTGCGCTTTTTAATAAACTCTGGCAAACGTTTTAATTGTGCCAAACCGCACGCTGCTTGCATATCACTGATCTTAAGATTGTAACCAAGGTGTGAATAGGTATATTTATGATCATACCCATGAGGTAGTTCGCCCAACTGTTGTTCAAAGCGTTTTTCACAAGTGTTGTCGCAGCCTGGATCACAATAACAATCTCTACCCCAATCTCTAAACGATTCAGCAATTGTTATTAGTTCTGAATTGTTAGTAAAGACGGCGCCACCCTCTCCCATAGTGATATGGTGCGCTGGATAAAAACTACAAGTGGCAATATCACCAAATGTTCCCACATGTTGGCCATTGTATTGCGCACCTAACGCATCACAACAATCTTCAACCAACCAAAGGTTGTATTTATCGCATAGTGCCTTAACCTTTTTTAAGTTGTATGGATTGCCCAAAGTATGAGCAAGCATGATGGCTTTAGTTTTTGGCGATATTGCCGCTTCAATTAAATCAGCATTGACATTGTGCGTTTTTAAATCAACATCAACAAACACAGGAATGGCTCCAAATTGCACAATGGGGTTAACCGTAGTTGGAAAGCCTGCTGCCACACCAATCACTTCGTCGCCTTTTTTAATGGCCCTATCACCTAATTTTGGAGAAGTTAAAGTGGAAAAGGCAACCAAATTAGCAGATGAGCCCGAATTGACTGTAATTAGATACTTTATGCCAATAAATTCTGATAATTCTTTTTCAAATTTTCTATTGAAACGTCCAGTTGTTAGCCAGCCATCTAGTGATGCATCAACCATATATTTTAGTTCAGTTGCACCCATAACTTTACCAGAAGGTGGTATAACACTTCTGCCTGGTTTGAATGTCTTTTTTGTATATTTTAGATCAGCAAACTCTTGCACAAGGCCTGCGATTTCTAATCTTAATTCTTCAGCGGTTTTCATTTACTCATATCCCTCATATATTCCTTAATTTCTACTAAACATATAGCCTGCACATCTTCTTTGTTAAGCCAGGATTTATGCCATTCGATAATTTTCTCTAATGTCTGATTTAACTCCCAAACAGGTTTCCAGCCCAGTTTAGATTCGGCTTTTGAAATATCTAACTTCAAAAAATTTGCCTCATGAGGATTGGAATTTTGATCCAGATCCCAACTGGAATCAGGCCATTTTGAAATCATTTTGTTTAAAATCCAATCTACTGGTTTAACATCTTTTTCGTTAGGTCCAAAATTCCAGCTTTCTGCGTAGTCTTCTTGATTTTCATAAAGTCTTTGAGCTAGAACAAGATAGCCTGATAGTGGCTCCAAAACATGCTGCCAAGGTCGTGTCGCTTCAGGATTACGAATAACAACAGGCTCGTTTTTTTCAAAGGATCTTAAAATATCTGGAATCAGCCTATCATTAGCCCAATCACCGCCACCAATTACGTTGCCCGCTCTTACTGAGGCAAGTCCTGTACCTTGGTCTTGTAAAAAAGAACGCCTATAGGCTGAGGCAACTAGTTCTGCGCAACCTTTGCTACTGCTATAAGGATCATGACCGCCCATTGGGTCACTCTCTTTATAGCCTTCAGAGCGCTCATCATTCTCATAACATTTATCCGTTGTAATATTTACAATGGCTTTTAAATTGGCGCAGCTCCGTGCAACCTCCAATACTTTGGCCGTACCGATAACATTCACTTCATAGGTTTCTATAGGTGCATCATAGGAGTATCTTACTAACGGCTGTGCCGCCATATGTATTAAGATATCAGGATTAAAAGTTGTCATGCATTCATAAAGCGTGTCTTGATTTCTAATGTCGCCAATTTTTGAATCAATTATCGAATCAATTTTTGCTTCATTAAATAACGAGGGATCTGTTGGTGGGATTAATGCATAGCCTTTAACAATAGCACCTAAAGAGTGTAGCCATAAAGCAGTCCAGCTTCCTTTGAAGCCAGTATGGCCTGTTAAAAATACTCGCTTACCTTTCCAAAAATTTTGAT
>Ga0233440_1001524_pt1 | contig 20996 bp, 21 predicted proteins | sample SI_123_September_5_FD_182791 | JGI IMG/M metagenome (GOLD analysis project Ga0233440, IMG submission 182791) | Seawater microbial communities from Saanich Inlet, British Columbia, Canada - SI_123_September2016_120_MG | ecosystem: Environmental > Aquatic > Marine > Inlet | place: Canada: British... | reverse complement strand
GAAGTTTCGGATTCAGGAAAATGGTAAAGACTTTTGTTTGTCAATGCCATTCACGCCCACTGAATTATCTTCACTGGTTAATGAAATTACAGACCCACGTCGTCTTAGGAAATATGAGCGAGTTAATATTCCCAATGTAATCACTCAGTTACATTTGGATAGTGGTGATCTTGAGGGTGATATTGTCAATATCAGCGAAAATGGAATATTGTGTGATGTGACCAATAAAGAAGGTCTCAATAACGTTTTATCTGATATGAATATGTCGATATTTTTCCCAATGAAATATGATCATATGGTTATTCATAATGTATGGTGTAAATTATTGAGGATTGTGGTGTTAAGTTGGGGAGCACAAAATGTTCCAGAAAGGCTTAGGATTGTCTGGCAGTTTGTTGATATAGAAGACAATCAGGCAAATAAATTAAAAATAGTGGTTAATCAAGCCATTAAAGAGCAAGTGATCAAAAATAAATGAAAATAAAATGCTTCTTGGCACTGTTTTTTGCAATGGCATTGAGTGCGTGTGGTAGTAAACTTTATACGCCTTATAATCTGTTTAGTGATACCCATTTTAGATTTCAGAACTATATTCGCTGGAAAGAATATAAAACAGCATCAATCTATCTGCAAAAACAGTCAAATCAAAAAATTAATGATGAATATTTAGAGGCGTTAAAAAAATATAATATTACCAATTATGAAGATCAAGGCTGTGTTCCCGATGTAACAGGAGATATTATTAATTGTACTGATCTGATTAAATATCATCATGTGGATAGCGCATCAATCAAAACGCTAAGATATAACCAAAAATGGGTTTTCAATGCGGATAGCAAAGTATGGTTGCTAGAATCTGGTTTGCCTGATTTTTATGCAAATTCAAATAAACAGAGTAAATAAGTTATTCAAGTTCAGACGCAACATCCTTCTCGAAGCTGGAAAGATTCATTTCTGGTCTACACTCATCCTCGTGTTTTCTCAATGTTATTATTGGGTTTTTCTGCGGGTTTACCTATTTTGCTGGTTTTTGGTTCATTGTCTTTTTGGTTGCGGGAAGCAGATGTCAGCCGATCTACCATCGGTTTTTTCAGTTTAGTCGGCTTGTTTTATGCCTTTAAATTCTTGTGGTCCCCTTTAGTTGATCGATTACCATTACCTTATCTGAGTAAAAAGTTGGGGCGAAGACGCAGTTGGCTATTAACCTCGCAACTTGTCATTATTTTTGCCATTTCTGGCATGGCAATCACTGATCCTTTGGTTTCTTTGACGCAGATGGCTATGTTTGCCTCACTTGTCGCCTTTGCTTCGGCAACACAAGATATTGCGTTAGACGCTTATCGAATTGAGTCGGTAGAAGTTGACTATCAGGCGGCTATGTCCGCTACTTATATGGCTGGTTATCGTCTGGCAATGATTGTGGCTTCTGCAGGTGTGCTCATGATTGCAGCTTGGGTTGATGTCAGTGAAAAAACGTACGAACAGTTTCCCTGGATGGTGGCTTATTTATCGATGGCGGTAATGATGATGGTGGGTGTTTTGACCACGCTGTTTATTACCGAACCTTCTGTTAAAATTGACGAAGCAACATTGCAGCGAGAAAAACAGATTGAAGCCTCAATTGAAAATAATGAGCATTTGCCAAAATGGCTAGTTTATCCTGCAACCTGGTTTGTTTTGGCGGCAATTAATCCATTTGTTGATTTTGTTGTGCGTTATCGATGGCATGCTGTTTTAATTTTATTGCTGATTGGCAGTTATCGGATTTCAGATATTGTCATGGGTATCATGGCAAATCCATTTTATGTGGATATGGGATATACCAAAGAAGAGGTGGCAACCATTACTAAAGTGTTTGGTGTGATTATGACCATTTCAGGTGCCGCATTAGGCGGTGTTTTAATGGCGCATATTGGCGTTTTACCTATCTTATTTTTAGGTGCGTTATTATCGGCAGTGACCAATTTGCTCTTCGCTGTGCTGGCGGGTATAGGTCATGATTTAACCTGGCTGACATTGGTTATCTCTATTGATAATTTAAGTGCAGGCATTGCGACGTCAGCGTTTATAGCTTATTTGTCGAGTTTAACCAATGTTTCTTATTCTGCCACACAGTATGCTTTGTTTAGCTCTGTGATGTTGGTCTTTCCCAAATTTATTGCCAGTTTTTCGGGAGTGGTGGTTGATGCAATCAGTTATCAATGGTTTTTTGTCATGACAACCTTGCTAGGCATACCTGTTATGCTGTTAATATTTCTGGCTTATCGTTATGTTCCTGTGCAGAAAAATTAAATTGCCCCATGTCTTACATATTATAAACATCTGAAAAACAAAGTTTTTTAATAATAGATGTTTTTTATTTTCACCATGAAGTGCATGAAGATATTGAAGTTTTTTCTTCATTGTCTTCAGTGCTTCATGGTGAAAAAAATTATACCATTCGCAGAATATTTACCTGTCAGGGCATCACGATGACTAAGGTAAAGATTTGGCTCTTTTCCTCCTTAAAAAAGATGTGGGTGATTTGTCCGTTGATAGACTGGTGTTGTGTATGTTGTTGTGTATGTTGTTGTGTATGTGGTATAGTGTGCGTATTGAATATTTTAATATTTCACATTATTTCATGAGGGCTTAATTATGGAAGCAAATATTGAGGTTGGTTTGGTTAGAAAACAATTTCTAATATCGCAAAGCAATATAGAAAAATTGGGTAAAATTGCAGAACAAAAAAGCACATCATCTGCGGATATTGTCAGACAAGCAATAGATGCTTACGACCCTGATAATGATGTCAGTATGCCAGAGTTGATGGAGCTGGTAAGTTCCAATTTACAAGAGGCTATTAAGTCTACTCAAAGTGCGAATAAAGTCATGTCTAATGCATTGGATATCATCAGTGATAAACAGGGGTAAATAAATGGCTGGCTGGAAAGATATTCTTTTAGATACAATAAAACTTTCAGATGAAGTTAAAAAATTAAATAAATTATCCGAAAAATTGTCCGATAGAACAATCGATATAGATAAACGTTTAGTGAGATTAGAAACGATGGTTGAAATTGCTCAAAAGCAATCTTCATCAGGCAACTTAAAGCTTGAGGATGACTGAAAAAAAGGGGGGCGTTTAAAGCAGGTGTTGTGGACATTAAAGCAATATAAAGACTGGGCTGATGTGCGTTTGCCTTATTGGGTAGGTCCTGGGTGTGAAGCAGAATAAACAGCTTTGCCCAAAGGGGCGTTATGTTTAAGTATCGGAAAAATAAAGTTTTTTAATAATAGGTGTTTTTTGTTTTCACCATGAAGAGCATGAAGATATTGAAGTTGTTTCTTCATTGTCTTCATGTGCTTCATGGTGAAAAAATTATACTCTCTCGCGGAGTATTTGAATATTTGCCCGTAAGGGCGTCATGTTCTACGGATTCTTTTCCTTTCAAATTTTAAATCAAAACAGCAGGTATTTGTAATATTCTATCATTGAGCCATTCAACTCGGTCAGCATTGTTGATGACTATGCCAAATTCTATGTGATGATCTTTGATGAATCTTTGTAAGCTTTGAAGTTGTTTCAGTCGAGTGGATGTGCCATATTTTATTTCAATAGGTAACAGACCAAATTCTCCGTCGATAATTAAATCTATTTCTGCACCAGATTTAGTGCGGTAGTAGGAGTATTCCCAGCGGGTTGCTGATGTTGCTTGTATTCCTCTTAATATTTCTTCAATGATAAATGCTTCAAAATTTTGACCCACCAGTGGAGAGTTATGAAGTTGTTCAAAGGTATGCAAGGATTGTAGATAATGGCACAAGCCACTGTCTCTGAAGATACCTTTCGGCATTTTAATAGTGGATTTGATTTTAGATTTTTCAAAACTCGGGATATTGCGCCAGACCATTGTGTTATGTGCAATATCGAGATAGTTTTTTACAGTCCCTTCATTGACGTTTAGTGAGCGTCCAAGTTGAGAATGATTAATTATTGTTCCAGAAAGTGATGTCAACATGCTGATAAAGCGTCTGAATTTAATTGAATCGAGTTTAGGGAACAGGTTTTTGATGTCTCGGTTGATATAGCTTTTAAAGTATTCTTCCATCCAGTTCTTATAGGAGAAATCATCTTCTGTCATTGTTGGGAAGGGGTAGCCTCCTTTGGTAAAGTGATTAAACAGTGTGCTGTAATCATTGGTGTCAATAAATTCTTCTCTAAGAGTGTTGGCATCACTAATAGATAACTCATTTTCAAATAGTTTGTAAAAATAAGGTAATTTATTTTCATTGGTCTCGTTAACTTTAAATGGTGATAATTCAATGGTAGCAACTCGGCCTGCCAGTGATTCTGATACGTTCTTAACTAATTCTGGTGAGCTTGAGCCAGTCAAAATAAAACGATTGGTTTTATTTCTATCTTCATCAATGACACCTCTTAGTGTTTTGAATAACAAAGGGGAGCTTTGTGCTTCATCAATAATCAGGTGTTGAGAATTGTGTTTAAAGAAAAAGTTCATGTCATCATGAATTTTATCGAAGACTTGTGGATTTTCCAGATCAAAATAAGCCCAGTCAGGACGTATTTGTTTGGTTAAATAAGTTTTACCGCATTGACGGACTCCTGTGATAATCACACAGGGGAAAATTTGTAGTAAATGATTAATTTTATGAGTTATATTTCTGTTTTTATATGCCATATTCAGAATGTAGTTCTGAATTGGTCGCCTGTAAATGATTTCTGCAAAAAAATATTTATCAAATTGTAATGGTGTGATATCAATTGATTACTGCGAATTGCCTCATGTTTTACGTATTTAAGTATCGGAAAAATAAAGTTTTTTAATAATAGGTATTTTTTATTTTCACCATGAAGTGCATGAAGATATTGAAGTTTTTTCTTCATTGTCTTCATGTGCTTCATGGTAAAAAAATATACCATCCACAGAATATTTGCCCGTCAGGGCATCATGTTACTGCGAATTGCCTCATGTCTTACAGATTTTTTCCCATTCAAATTGACTGATATTTCGTTGTTTCGCATCAAATACAATGCCAATGATATAAATTTCACCACTGTATTTATCAAAGTACCTTTTTTCTTTAACTTGCTTTAGTGGGTTTTCTTTAATGACTTTAAATTCAAAAATATAGATTTTATCGTTGATGATAAGGGTTAAATCTATGCGTCCTTGATTGGTGACATCTTCTGCAATTATTTTAAGCCCTAAAGAAGCAAAATAAGCGTAGAGTACGCTGGCATAAAAACCTTCATAGTTTTGCAGGTTGTTTTTGGTGAAGTTATTGTAAGCAATGGAGGCAAAAAGTCTTTTTAAAATAGCTTCTAATTGATCCATTTGGGCTTCTTCGAGTATGTCGTATAAGGTGTTGGTGATAGGGGTTTTATCAGCAACGTTGACGCTGAGTCTTAATAAATAATCATAAAAACTAATTTTGACTTCATAGTTTGGAAAGTCTAATTGGTAGGCTATTTTCTTTCTTTTGTCGACAATGCGTTCTTTGATGGTCAAATAACCACTTTGAAACATCACGGTTTCAAGCGATAAGTTTTCAATTTCAAAACTATTCGTTAGGCTTTCTTCGACGATTAAGTTTTCAAATCGGGGTAAAAAATATTGATTTTGTTTAATTAGATTGATTAAAAAGGAGGGTGTTGCTGTCTCAAACCAATAATTTTTAAATGTCTTTTCATTTTTAATAAAAAGCAAAATGTCATAAGGGTTGTAAACTTTGTCTCCAAAAAAATTATAACCATTGTACCAGTGACGAACTTCATTCCTGTCAATGTCATCTAGGTAAGGTTTAAAGTCGATGTCTAAATTATTTTCCGTATAACCACAAATTGAACCATAACGCGGTTCTAAACTAATATCTTCTAAATTATTGAGTCCGCTGAATACAGAAACTTTGGAGAATTTTGAAACCCCCGTTAGCATGGCAAATTTGATGTATTGATCGTTATCTTTGATTTGTGTATACAACCTTTTTAGAATGTCTCGACATTCAAGGGCAACATCAAGTTGGTCGAGATTGTCTAAAATGGGTTTGTCATATTCATCAACCAGTATGACCACTTTTTGTTGGTGTTTTTTTTGAGTTTTGTCAATAAGTCTGGAAAAACTAATGGCAAAATCATCTGATTTTTCATAGTCAACAAGCAATCTTTCCTGATTGTTTTGCAGTTGATTAAAAATTGAATTTAGCAGTTCATGTTTTGTTCTGTTGCCACTAAAACTTAATTTTATAACAGGATATTGGGTTTCCCAACCCCATTTGTTTTCAATATATAGCCCGTTAAATAGTATTTTATTTGCTTCAAAAATATTATGTAGGGTGTCTAAAAATAATGATTTTCCAAAGCGTCTGGGGCGTGCTAAAAAAACATATTTAGAGTTTTCAAGTAAGTCTAAAGCTATTTTAGTTTTGTCGATATAGAGGAGGTCGTTTTCGACTATTTCACTGAATGTTTGTATGCCGATGGGGAGTTTTTTCAACATGGAGGTAACTCGGGTAGTGATTACAGGCTTAATTTTAACAAAAAAATCAAATAATATTTTGGATTATTTCTATTTTTGTTTAAGTTTTAGACTATTTGTCTTATAATCCAGCGCTTAACTATTCAAAATAGCCATTTCTAGCAAATTATCCAAAACAAAATATGAGTCAACTCCAGAAAATACGAAATTTTTCCATTATTGCCCACATAGATCACGGTAAATCAACTTTAGCAGATCGTTTTATTCAAATTTGTGGTGGCTTATCTGAGCGAGAAATGGCTGAGCAAGTGCTTGATTCAATGGATATTGAAAGAGAGCGCGGTATTACCATCAAAGCTCAGTGCGTGACTTTAAACTATGAAGCCAAAGATGGTGTGACTTATCAGTTGAATTTTATCGATACTCCTGGACATGTCGATTTTTCTTATGAAGTTTCTCGTTCATTGGCGGCTTGCGAAGGGGCTTTGTTGATTGTTGATGCGGCTCAAGGTGTTGAAGCGCAAAGTGTGGCAAATTGTTATACGGCAATAGAGCAAGGTTTAGAAGTTGTTCCTATCTTAAATAAAATTGATTTACCTGCCGCTGAGCCTGATCGGGTGGCCAATGAAATTGAAGATATCATTGGTATTGAAGCGCAAAATGCATTGAAGATAAGTGCAAAAACAGGCGTGGGTGTTGATGAGGTTTTGGAACAGCTGGTGGAAGTGATTCCTCCACCACAAGGTAATTATAATAAACCATTGCAAGCATTAATTATAGACTCATGGTTTGACAACTTTGTTGGTGTTATTTCATTGGTTCGTGTGGTTCATGGCAGGATTAAGCCAAAAGATAAAATACTAATTATGTCGACAGATCGGTCATTTTCAGTTGAAAAAGTGGGGGTTTTTACACCTAAAAGAGAAGATCTGCTCGAACTTAAAGCAGGTGAGGTTGGTTATGTTATTGCGGGTGTTAAAGATATTCATGGTGCACCTGTGGGTGATACGATTACACTACTGAATAATTCTGCAGAAGAATCTTTAGCTGGTTTTCAAAAAGTTCAGCCACGAGTATTTTCAGGTTTATACCCTGTTAGCTCAGATGATTATGAAGATTTTAGAGAAGCCTTAAATAAATTGCAGTTGAATGATTCGGCATTGAATTTTGAGCCAGAAACATCGCAAGCGTTGGGTTTTGGGTTTAGGTGTGGTTTTCTCGGTATGTTGCACATGGAAATTGTGCAGGAACGCTTAGAAAGAGAGTATGATCTTGATTTGATCACGACTGCACCTACAGTTATCTATGAGGTTCTGCAACAAAATGAAGAATTGCTTTATGTAGATAACCCAGAAAAATTACCTGAAATCAGTAAAATTGCAGAAATACGAGAGCCTATCATAGAGGCTCACATCATTGTTCCACAAGAACACCTTGGCTCAGTCATTCAATTATGTATTGAAAAAAGAGGTGTGCAGAAAAAAATGCACTATACCGAATCACAAGTGACGTTGAGTTATGAAATGCCAATGAATGAAGTGGTTTTGGATTTTTTTGATCGTTTAAAATCAGTTAGTCGTGGCTTTGCCTCCTTTGATTATGAATTTAAGCGATTTCAAGAGGCTCCTTTGGTAAAATTGGATATCTTGATAAATGGTGATAAAGTAGATGCGCTTTCTTTGATTGTACATAAAGATCATTGTTTGCGTCGAGGAAGAGAATTAACTGAAAAGATGAAAGAAATAATCCCTCGACAAATGTTTGATGTGGCGATTCAAGCAGCTATTGGTTCCAAGATTTTAGCAAGAACCAACGTCAAAGCATTACGCAAAAATGTCACGGCAAAATGTTATGGCGGTGATATTACTCGAAAAAGAAAATTGTTAGAAAAACAAAAAGCGGGTAAGAAACGCATGAAACAAATTGGCCGAGTAGAAATTCCACAGGAAGCATTTTTGGCAGTTTTGAAAGTAGGTAAAGATTAATTTTTAAAATAAATAATGAGTATAATTCATGAGATTTGATTTTTCTGCAATTTTATTATTAGCGGTTGTTGTGACGGGACTTATCTGGTTAATAGATAAACTGTTTTTTGCAACAAAACGAAATGCTGATCTACCAGAATCCGAAGAAGAAATAGAAGATCCTGTTTTAGTTGATTGGTCTAAGTCATTGTTTCCAATATTTTTAGTGGTATTGGTCTTGCGCTCATTTATTATGGAGCCATTCAGAATTCCTTCTGGCTCAATGATGCCAACATTGCTGGTTGGCGATTTTATTCTGGTTAATAAGTATGCTTATGGCGTTAAATTTCCTGTTCTCAATAAAACCTTTATTGAGGTCGGTAAGCCAAAAAGAGGGGATGTTGTTGTTTTTAGATACCCCAAAGATATGTCTCTGGATTACATTAAAAGAGTTATTGGTGAGCCTGGTGACAAAATTGGTTATTATAATAAAGTAATTTATGTGAATGGAGAGCCTGTTCCTCAAGATGATAAAGGTGAATATTTAGGGGTTGGAGCAGGTGTGAGGATGACTGGGGCAAGTTTGAGACATGAGCAACTGGAAAATGCCCCACATCAAATATTAGTAGATATTGGTCGCCCATCTATGCAGGGCGAGTATATTGTGCCTGAAGGACATTATTTTGTGATGGGAGATAATCGAGATTTTAGTAATGATAGTCGTTTTTGGGGAATGGTGCCTGAGGCCAATCTGGTGGGTAAAGCATTTTTAGTTTGGATGAATTGGGATACCGCTAATGGTGGTCCGAGTTGGGGTAGAATAGGAGGGGCAATTAAATGATCAATGCAATGTATATAGAGCATCCAAAAAAAGACCAGCAAGGTATGACAGTTGTTGCTTGGTTAATTGTATTGTTGATGCTTGGATTTATTTTAATGATTGTGAGCAAAATAGTTCCTATGTACATGAGTTCATACGGGGTAGAAGCTGCACTTGAATCACTGAGAGATGATGATGTGGGTGAAATTTCGAATGGAATGATACGAGATCGCACCATGAAACGTCTGGGTTTGAATGATGTGGAGTTTATTAAAAAGGATCAGATTATTATTAAAAAGTACAAGAGAAAAAAATTAATGACAGTCTCTATATCGTATGAAATTAGAAAACACATTATCAGTAACATTGATGCAGTTGCGTCTTTTAGCCAAAAAATTGAGTTAAACTATTGATTCGAAGTATTAATTCTTTGATGTATAAGCTTGAATATACATTTAAGAATAAAAAACTATTAACGGAAGCCATTACTCACCGAAGTGCAGGTAATTGTAATAATGAGCGTTTGGAATACCTTGGTGATGCCATTCTTGGTTTTGTTATTGCTGATGCCTTGTATCATCAATATCCCACAGCCAATGAAGGCAATTTAAGTCGTTTGCGCTCAAAATTAGTCAAAAAAGAAACCTTAGCGGAGATTGCTCGTGATTTATCCCTTGGAGATTATTTGATTCTAGGTGTTGGTGAATTGAAAAGTGGTGGTCACACTCGTTCTTCAATATTGGCAGATGCAGTTGAGGCGATTTTTGGTGCCATCTTTATCGATACAAATTATGATGCATCAAGAGATGTCATTTTAAGGATATATAAAAAACGCTTGTCTAATTTAAGTCTCGAATCTCAGAAAAAAGATCCAAAAACATTGTTACAAGAATTCTTGCAGTCTAAAAAAATAAAGTTACCCAGTTACAATGTCATAGAAACAAAAGGCAAACCTCATAAGCAAATTTTTAGTGTTGAATGTTTGGTTGAGGGTTACGATTCTCTGGTTGCCGAAGGCAGTAGTCGCCGTAAAGCTGAGCAGCAAGTAGCCGCAGATGTAATGGCTAAATATTTTGCAAAAAAAAATGATTGAATCTAATGATACTCAATGTGGTACAGTTGCCATCATTGGTCGGCCGAATGTTGGTAAATCAACCTTGCTCAATTGCTTAATTGGCCAAAAAATCTCAATTACCGCACATCGCCCCCAAACTACACGACACTCCATTCTTGGTATTAAAACCCTCGAAAAGCAACAGATTCTCTATGTTGATACACCTGGTATTCATTTAGATGGTAAACGTATGATGAATCAATATTTAAATAATACGGCAAGTTCTGTTTTACATGATGTGGATTTGATTTTATTTGTTATTGACCGAACTTATTGGACAGACGAAGATGAGCATATTTTAGGTTTGCTACAACGAATTAAGAAAAATGTTTTTTTGTTGATCAATAAAATAGATTTGTTGAAAAATAAAGACAGTTTGTTACCCCATCTAAAAAAGATTTCAGAAAAATATAATTTTGATAAAATAATCCCAATTTCTGCAAAAAAAAGATTACAAATAAAAGACATTGAGCAGACTCTTTTAAGTCATTTGCCTGTCGGTGAATTTTGGTACCCAGAAGATTTTGTAACGGATAAAAGTGAACGCTTCATCGTTGCTGAAATTATCAGAGAAAAACTAACTCGTCGTCTTGGTCAGGAATTGCCTTATTCATTGGCTGTAGAAATTGAAGCCTTTAAAACCGAAAAAAATATTATTAAAATTTATGCCACCATCTGGATTGAGAAAAAAGGTCAAAAAGGCATTGTTGTTGGTAAAAAAGGCCAAATATTGAAAGAAATTGGGCAACAATCCAGAGAAGATATGGAAAGATTGTTGGGTTCTAAAGTTTTTCTCCAATTATGGGTGAAAATCAAGGAAGGCTGGTCAGATAGCGAGCGCTTATTAGACTCCCTAGGTTATAAGTAGGTGACCATAATTATCTTAACAAAATTTTCGCTCAAGATTTTTTGACCTTTGGTGTTACTGCTCTGATTGCATAGAGGTCTATTCGGTCAGAGTAGTAGTGCCGAAGGGCGGAAAATATTGAGTGAAAATGTTAATATAATTATGGTCACCTACTTAAGTAGGAAGATTATCTATTAACTCTATTCATAGACTTTACGTAATCCATTAAGAACCATGTCGGTCAAGCTGACAATACCAACAACTTTACCACCTGTAATAACGGGGCATCGAGATAAATGAAATTGGTCAAAAAGTCTGGCGCAATAACGTATATCCATGTCTGGTTGAACGCTAATGACAGGTTTTGCCATGATTTCGTAAGTATTAACTCGTTCGGGTGAGCGGTCTTTTGCAAGGACTTTTCTGGCGATGTCGGCAATCATTAAAATTCCATATTCATCATTTTCATTTCTTTTATTGACGATTAATGATTTATTTCCCTGATGCTTCATCATGTCTAAAGCTTCTTTGATTGTGGTCATTCCATCAATGAAATCAATTTGTGTTTTCATCACATCTTTTACTTGAATCAGTGGGTGGTGTTTCATAGTTTATCTCCTAAAAAATTAGAAAGTTGTTTTATTTGAGGATTATTTCCAACCACATCTTCAACATCAAGCTGAAATGCAATGCCTGACCCTGGTTTATGAAACTCCCCAACAACTTCAATGGTTTCTAATATTTCCCGACTCATGTGCTCTTCAACCAGTAGTAGTACCATATCTCGTTGAGTCACTAAATTTAAACCAAGAAAAGTTTTGGCTTGTTTTAAGCCTTCGCCTCTGGCGTGATTAATGACGGTGGCTCCTGTGGCTCCAGCTTCTCTTGCAGCCTGTAAAACATCATCCGTTTTATCATCTTCAATCAGGGTTATGATTAGTTTGAAATGCATTTTTTAATCCTACTTTATTTCTTGGAAATATATTGAGTTATTTGTGCATAGCCCATGACGGTGATCATTGGACATAAACTGGCAAAAGCAATGAGTCCGAATCCATCTAATAAAGGGCTTCTGCCAGGAATAGTGCTGGATAACCCAAGACCTAATGCTGCCACAATGGGAACTGTCACTGTTGATGTTGTCACACCTCCAGAATCATAGGCAAGTGGTATAATCATTTTGGGTGCAAAAAATGTTTGTATGACAACCAGAATGTAACCTGTAATAATATAATATTGTAAGGGTGTACCTGTAATGATTCTATAAGTTCCCAGTGAAATTCCTGCAGCAACGCCAATGGCAACTGCGATTCTTAAGCCCCAAATACTGATGGTGCCACCAGAAACTTCTTTGGCTTTAATGGCGACTGCAATGAGTGATGGTTCGGCAATTGTTGTGGTGAAGCCGATTGCGGCAGCAAATAAATAGACCAGATAATAACTTGTCCAGTCCAGGTTTTCACTGTGTCCCAATGACTTTAAAAACTCAGGATCAGTCAATTGGGTTGCCATAATTTTACCAAGAGGGAATAGTGCTTTATCAAGTCCTTCCAGAAAAAATGTCAGACCAAGTAATACTAAAAAGAAACCAAAGACAAATTGTTTGAAATTGGGTATTTTTTCTCTTAAGACAAAAACTTGAAATAGAAATATAGTAGCAATGATAGGGAATACATCGTACAGGGTTGTGCTGAATGTTGAAAATAAATCAGTGATATAGTTCATGAGTAAAGCATTCCGTAAGCCATGACAAATATCATCGGTGTTAGTGAGGCAAATGCAATCAGACCGAAGCCATCAATCATTGGGTTTCGACCTTTGATACTGGATGCCAGGCCAACGCCTAATGATGTAACCAATGGAACAGTGATTGTTGAGGTGGTGACTCCGCCAGAATCATAAGCAATGCCTGTGATTGTTGGTGGTGCAATAGCGGTCATTAAAACAATACCGATATAGCCACCAATAATTAAGTATTGTACAGGCCAGCCTTTGATTATTCTCAAAACTCCAATTAAAATAGCCAATCCAACTGAAAAGGCAACAGTGTAGCGTAAGCCTGTTGAATATTGGTCTTTAGATTCTGTCGTATTGGGGATGACATTGCCTTCTGCGGCAACAACGGCCGCCTCATTTGCAATGGCAATGAGTGCGGGTTCTGCAACCGTGGTGGCAAAACCTAAAGCAAAGGCGAAAGTCAGTAACCAAAATAAACTGCCTTTTCTGGCAAAGGCATAGGCCATCGATTCGCCAATTGGAAATAGACTGATGCGTAAGCCATGTATGAAAAATGTTAGCCCAAGAATAACCATCAATGCACCCACCAACTTTGTTTCAAGTTGAGGAATTGGTTGTTTTAGGACAACGAGTTGGAAGAAAGTCACCACCAAAGCGATGGGTAGTAAGTCTCTGATGCTTTCCAGCAAGGCAATGGTTAGTTGTTTTAATGGGTTCACGATATTTGAGTTATAATTAACAAAATTGGCACACAATAATTATTCTATGTTTATTGTGTTATTTTTTAAATACAAATCAATAAAATAATTTTAGGGATGATAAAAAAGTAGGTGGCCATCATTACGCTCCCTATCTTTTTCATCTTTTGTTAGGGAGTAATGAATGTTCTCACAACTTAAAGAAGATATTAATTGTGTCTTCGAACGAGACCCTTCAGCTAGAAATATGTTTGATGTTTTTACCACGTATCCAGGAGTACATGCCGTGTTAATGCATCGTTTAAGTCATAAGCTATGGGGATGGGGGCTCAAATGGTTGGCTCGAATTTTTTCAAATTTCGCTCGATGGGTGACAGGTATTGAAATCCATCCTGGGGCTATTATTGGACGACGTTTTTTTATCGATCATGGAATGGGGGTGGTGATTGGTGAAACCGCCATTATTGGTGATGACTGTACTTTATATCATGGAGTGACTTTAGGTGGAACAACCTGGAATAAAGGCAAAAGACATCCGACATTGGGTGATAATGTGGTGGTGGGGGCTGGTGCAAAAATATTAGGGCCTATTTTTATTGGTCATGGTGGTCGTATTGGTTCAAATGCCGTGGTACTAAAAGAAGTCCCTGCTGATTCTACTGTGGTGGGTGTTCCTGGAAGAATTGTCAGTCAAATTACAGAAAAAGACAAAAATCGAGAGCATATTGCACGTAAAATGGGTTTTGATGCCTATGGTTCTACCAATGACATGCCTGATCCTGTGGCAAAAGCAATCAATTGTATGCTGGATCATATCCATGTGATGGATCATGAAATGCAAGTGATGTATAAAACAATCGAAAAAATGGGGGGTGAAACCAAAGGATTGGAGATTGAAGAATTGGAAGACTGTGAAATTATTCCCGCAGTTATCGAAGAACGTGACAATAAATCGTAGTGTTATTTAAATCTATCGGAAAAACAAAATAGATATTTTTGGGTTAAATAAAAATCATTGGTTAGGTAACTCGCAACAAATAAACTACCCATCTTACTGGCTCTTTTGTTCGTCTTATTTGCTACAAAAATAGTTATGTAGAGCGACTACATGCCTATTTTTGTAACAAAAAAGACAAACAAAATTTATGCGCAATATGGGTAGTTTATTTATTGCGTGTTACCTTACCAGTAGGCTTCTCGATTCACATTAAACATGAAATGATGCCATTGTTTTCTGATATAAGAAAATTCTTCACGATTTTCCCAAAGGCTGAGAATATATTGATTAAATTGTGTTTCGTGTAATTGAAGGTAGTTTAATAGAGCGTTAGCTATAGGGCTATATGACCAATGCCAGCCTTCTTCCATATAACTGGGTTTATTGCGTAAATCAAATAAGTTATACGGTTGGATAAATCCATAGTGAGAGGCATTTTTTTTAAGCCATTGAAATGTCGGATATAATTTTCCGTTGTTATTCCAGCTTGCCTGATTCATTTGTCTGTCGATGATGTCAAAGTCAGTTCCCCAATGGTGCCTTGAAATTCCTGGTGCAGCAGAGGCTTGTAAAATTTCTATTTGCTTTTGATCGGAACTCAATAAAGGTGGTTTTTGAAGAGTGCCTAACCAGCACAGCTGATGTCGAATATTGTTTGGTGACCAATGCTGGTCATTGTCTAATAAGAATTTTTGGCAAATTAACCTGGCATCAGTCGTGATTTTGTCAAATGCTTTGCCTTTGAAGTGATATTTTCTTAACCAAATTGAAAGTTGTCTTTGAAAATTTCTATAATCAGAATGAATTGTGGCTTTTTCTGTTAATTTAATGTCAGTTGTTTGGTTAATACTGTCTAATAAACATTGCATTTGTGATTGTGCTTCATTAATTGCTCTGCGAGGAGGTTTTGCCATTCCAACAGCCCAACTAAAAACATCTTGTTGTTGGTAATTATTTAGAATTCGTTGCCATCGGTCAGTTTGTGATTGTAATTCCTGCTGACTGGAAAAAAGTTGGCAAGCATTTATTTCATTCATATTAAGATTAATGAAAGTGATAAGAAAGATTTGTAAGAAAAGTTTCATCTATATTTTATAATTAATAAAAACGTTAATATTTCGTGCACATCCCTTAATATTGTAAATCAAAAGTACATTTTATTACCATGACTATAAAAACTTTATTATTGATATCCATTCTTTTTATTCAAGGCTGTTATGCAGGATTGCCTGCATCGGTCAGCGGGCAACCTATTCCGAGTCTTGCGCCAATGTTGGAACAAGTAACTCCAGCGGTCGTCAATATTGCAACTGAAGGACATGTCCAAGTGGGCAGTAATGCTTTATTGAATGATCCGTTTTTTCGTAATTTTTTTAACTTACCCAAACAATTACGTCGTAAAAAAGTTGAAAGTTTAGGGTCAGGTGTGGTGGTGGATGCTAGAAGAGGCTACATCATTACCAATAGTCATGTCATTGCCAAAGCCGATAAAATTACCGTGACATTAAGAGATGGATTGCAAATGGATGCACAATTGGTGGGATCAGATAAAGAAACTGATATTGCTGTTATTCATGTGAATAAGAAAAATTTAAAAGATGTTAAATTGGCTGATTCAGATCGTTTGAGAGTGGGAGATTTTGTTGTTGCTATTGGTAATCCATTTGGTCTGGGGCAAACAGTGACTTCTGGAATAGTCAGTGCATTAGGTCGGTCTGGGTTGGGTATTGAGGGATATGAAGATTTTATCCAAACCGATGCCTCAATTAATGTGGGTAACTCAGGTGGTGCATTGGTTAATTTAAGGGGGGAACTGGTTGGTATCAATACGGCTATTTTAGCGCCAGGCGGCGGTAGTGTTGGTATTGGATTTGCAATTCCTTCCAATATGGTTAAAAGAGTAATGGAGAACCTAGTCAATTACGGTACGGTTAAAAGAGGACGATTGGGTATTAAAGTACAGGATATATCCCCCGCACTGGCTGAAGCTTTTAAATTGGAATCGACTCATGGTGTGATCATTACAAGTGTGGTGAAAGATTCTCCTGCACATCGAGCAGGCCTGGAAACAGGAGATGTTTTAATTGGCATCAACAGAAAAAAAATAAAAAACTCATTTGATATCAGAAATGCATTTGGTTTGCATATTGTGGGTGACACGATTGCGCTTACTGCATTTAGGAATGGTCAATCCATTACATTTAATGTATTGATTGATAAAACCAAAGAAAATAAACTCTCAGGAAGTCGTTTTCATTCTGTTTTAAGTGGTTCTGTGTTGGGGTTGATTGATGTGAAACATCCCTTATTTCGTCGCATTGAAGGCGTTGAAATTTTAGATGTTAAAGCTTATAGCGATGCCTTTAAGGCTGGGTTGAGAAAAGGCGATATTATCACAGGGGTGAATGGACACTTGGTGACTTCATTGGAAGAGTTTGAAACCTATACAATGAAGTATAAAAAATCACCAAAATTTAGTTTGAATATACGGCGTAAGAATAATAACTTGTTGTTAATGCTTCAATAACTTCCGCTGATATAGTTTTCTAATTCAGCAATTAAGTGTTGCTGATCTTTAACTAAATATCTGGATACATCACCTGCGGAGATAATTGAAATCAATTTGTTATCTTCTAAAACGGGTAAGTGCCTAATCTTTTTTTCGGTAATAATGACCAAAATATCTTTGATGGTATTGCTGGGTTTTATGGTCAGTAGTTTGGTTGTCATGACCTCTGACATTTTTGTTTCATCGGCATGAAGGTTTTTTGCTAAAATTCGTCTGAGAACGTCTCTTTCAGTAAATATTCCTGTTAATGCGCCGTTTTTGGTGATCATTACAGCACCAATATTTTTATCATTCATGATTTTTACGGCTTCTGTGACCGTTGTATCTTCAGAAACAGTCAATAAATCAGCAGGTTTTTCATCAATCAGTGATCGGATGGGAGTGTCCATGGTAATACCTTATAATTTAGTATAAATAATATTGTGTGTTATCTATGATTATAGACAAGCAAATTTAATTTAAGTATCGGAAAACAAAGTTTTTTAAAATATAGATGTTTTTATTTTTACCATGATGGGTGCGAAGGTGTTGACGTTTTTTCTTCATTGTCTTGATGTGCTTCATGGTTAAAAAATTAGGTTTATCTTCGAGTATTTAACAAATTTCCCGTTAGTGCGTTATGTTCAGGATAATTATGAATAATAATTTTTCAATTAAAATTGGCAAAATAATGATTGCTATTGCCTGGTTGATTGTCTTTATTGCTGCTTTTTTATATTTTCAAAAACACTTGGATGAGCAGTTTAATCCTAATCAACAAGTGATTGGACAAAATAATCAAGGATTACGTGAAATCAAACTAAAAAGAAATCGTTCAGGACATTTTATAATGAATGGTTTAATCAATCATTATCCTGTGGTCTTTTTGGTGGATACAGGAGCTACTCAAGTGGCCATTCCTATGTCAATTGCAAAGCAGTTGTCGCTTAAAATTATGGGAGAATATCAGGTTTCTACTGCCGCAGGTTATGCCAAAGCATTACGAACCAGATTGCAGTCAGTCGGGGTGGGAAATATTGAATTAAAAAATGTCTCTGCCAGTGTTATTCCTTCAATGACTGGAAATGAAGTGCTTTTAGGCATGAGTTTTTTAAAACAGTTTGATATGATTTTTGAAGGCAAATATTTAACAATACGAGAAAAATAGATAAAACTGAGTTGAGTCGCTCGTCTACTCAAACGAAACTTAGGGGAAGCGAAATAAATAAATGTCCAAATTGTGCAGGATTTTTGTTCGTCTTTGAGGCGAAAAAATAGGCGTGTAGTTGAGCTACACAACTATTTTTACAACAAAAAAGGCGGACAAAAAAATTACTATGCCCTTTGGGTACAAGCAAGTTGGATGTTTATTTATTGCGAGTTGCCTAAATAAGTAGGTGGCCATAATTATCTTAACAAAATTTTTGCTCAAGATTTTTTGACCTTTGGTGTTACTGCTCTGATTGCATAGAGGTCTATTCGGTCAGAGTAGTAGTACCAAAGGGCGGAAAATATTGAGTGAAAATGTTAATATAATTATGGTCACCTACTTATAACCTTGCCTGATATTTTCATCTTAAAAATAATTGACTTAGACGGAAACAAACATGTTAAAAGATACCAATAAAATTAAAACTATTAGTAAATTAGTGCCATTTCGTGAATTATCGAAAAAGCGCATTAAAGAATTATTGGAATTGTTGCCATTTGTTGAGTTTGATGCAGGAACTTATTTGTTTCGTAAAGGTGAGCAAGACGAAAAAACTTTTTTTTTGATATCTGGTCAGATAGCTTGTGTTGCTGAAAATAAAGAAATTGATGTCATTACATCGGGTACGCCTGCTGCATTTTATCCATTAGCAGATAATCAGCCTCGTGAAATTTCTGCCAGAGCAATCACTGTCGTGGTTGCAATTTGTATTGACCGTTCATTGTTAAAAACAATTATCACTCATGATAAACCAAGCAGTTATCAGGTGTCTGAAATTGAAACAGAACCCAATGATGATTCCGACTGGATGACCCAGGTTTTGCAATGTAAATTATTACAGCATGTCCCTGCCAATAATATGATGCAGATTATGCAGCATATTAATCAAATGCCCTTGAGTTCTGGTGATGTGGTCGTGCGTCAGGGTGAAGTTGGTGATGCTTTTTATATCATTAATTCAGGACGGTGTTTGGTTGCTAGGCGCTCCGAAGAAGACGGAAAAGAATTAAAACTAGCCGAATTATATGCAGGCGATTATTTTGGTGATGAGTCTCTCGCATCGGGGTTAGCTAGAAATGCAACCATTACCATGTTGACTAATGGTAATGTTTTAAGTCTTTCAAAAGCTTATTTTAATAAATTCATTCGAGATTCTTTGTTAGATTTTTTGTCATATAAGCAAGCATCAAATGAGGTTGATGAAGGTGCGATTTGGTTAGATTGTCGAAATGATGAAAACTGTAAAAATAACCCAATGGAGGGTTGCTTACATATTCCATTTTATGATTTGCGTGGAGAAGTTAAAAAGCTTGATATCAATAATAGATACATTGCCTATTGTGATGATGGCAGTGAAAGCTCAGCGGCAGCTTTTCGACTCATAGAAACTGGCTATGATGTTTATGTTTTAAAAGGTGGGTTAACTAATTCGCTTAAAAAATTATCAGCAACTTTAGAGTCTGAGGACACTATTGATCTGGATGCGGCTTCTTGGGGAAATGACGAAAAATTAGATAATTCTGAGTTATATGATTTATCTGAACAATTATCTGAGTCAATTAGCCAACAAACTGTCATTAGAAATGAATCAGCTCAGACATTGCGTATATTGGAAGATGATGTTGCAAGAGTTCGCAGAGAAAGAGAAAAATTTAGAAAGCTATTAGATGAAGAAAGAGCGCGTCATCAATATGATATTGAACAATATCGTCTAAAAGTCAGTTTGTTGGAGGATGATAAAGATGATTTGTCATTCAAGTTAGATAGTCAGCCATTAAATGATGAAAAACAACCAACAGTTGTTCATGTCAGTGATCAAGAGCAATTAAATAAATTGAATGATGAAATGGTTTATCTTAAATCAGATGTAGAGTTATCCGTTTCAAGGTTAAATAATCAGGAGCAAGAATTTCAGTTACAAATTACAGAGCTAAAAAAACAGTTGGTAGAAGAAAAACAAGCTTTTATCAAAATACAAAATAATCTTAAAGCTGAATCAAGTATTATTTCACGACTTCAAAAAGACTCAAGAGTCGAAAGGTTGTTATTGTCAAAAATCCAGACAAGACTGACTGAAGAAAAAGAACAAGTGGCGAGAATTAACGAGAAAATACAATACATTGGAAATATTACAGCTGATAATTTACTGACAATGGGATGTTCGCAGAAATCACCTTATTCATTTCAGGGAGATGTTAACCATTCTGTTGCTTATCTGCCAGAGCAAAAGATATTGAATTGTAGTATGAACATTCCGTGGAAATATGCTCAATATGATAATGTACTACTCATTGGAAATTATAAACAATTTGCCAAAGAAAATAAAAAAACCTGGTTTACTAATAGTGTTGCCGCCGCTATTTTAATTGGTATTTTGAGTAGTGCATACCATGTAGTTAGTCAAACGAATTGGTTTCAAACAACCTTTCAATTATTTATTTGATAAAATACAGTCAAAAAAAAAGCCCTTAAAAATAAGGGCTTAAAAATAATAACAAGTTGGGGATAACTGTTACTTAATTTCGTTTACGACTAGCCGAGTAATGAAAGAGCCGACTGAGGTAGCTGATTGGCTTGAGCTA
>Ga0233440_1001504_pt1 | contig 21143 bp, 24 predicted proteins | sample SI_123_September_5_FD_182791 | JGI IMG/M metagenome (GOLD analysis project Ga0233440, IMG submission 182791) | Seawater microbial communities from Saanich Inlet, British Columbia, Canada - SI_123_September2016_120_MG | ecosystem: Environmental > Aquatic > Marine > Inlet | place: Canada: British... | reverse complement strand
GCATATTACGCTACAAACCTTTCCTGACAAGTACACGCTTGTCATACCCACACAAATCAGTCGTTAATGACTTTAAGGTGACACTATGTCCAATTTCCTTAATGCACATTCATTGATTTATAAATTAATCAATTTTTTTAAATTCATCCAACTTATTTTTACCACATATCAGTTGCAAATAAGGTTGAACAGTCATATATTCCACAACGATGTCGAGAGTTAAATATTTAAAAAGTATTTTCTTTACTAACATAGATATCTAATGACCATTTGCTGACACATATCGTTAGCGATGGTAAAACAGGATCGCTATTGTCATTTTCACCATATCATCTATAAGACAAGTGCCGACATTTGTCATTTCATATTTGACCCGTTTTTTCGAATGCACATCCATCTATACAAAAGGTCCTCATATGAATAATTTGACTTGATTTTATGTTATATTCTATTTCAACATCAATAGATAAATAATCTAATATATCTTTTTCGCAAATTCCTATTCTTAATTTACAATTGTCAAATGATTGTATATCAATTGTACGTTCTCCTTGATGTAAAATACCAGATGCATCTGTTTCAATATCATTTACTATTAAACATTTTTCGCAAATATTTTGCTCTTTCAACGTTTTGTTCAAGATAGTAATTTTACTTACATCTTTCAATGATGTGGTTATGGGATAAGTGATAAATGTTCTACTGACTTCTCTTTTTACCCCGATATTTTCAAGTTTGCATTCGATTTTAGTTTGCTCCATTATTATAAATTATACAAGTTATCTAATATTATACAAATCAATTTTTTTATATTAATTTAATATCTATACAATTTTATAATGACTGAAAATCAAAGTTATATAGATCTCAAAGTTAATGGTAGATTGTTTCCGCTATGGATCATGCGTAATATGAAGAATTATAAACTTCCTGAATTTAACTCACCAGAAGGTTACGCATCCGATACACAAATAACCAATCAAGAAAATACTATCATGACTTTAAAAAAATATCAAGCATTTATAGGACAAATATTAACATATAAATCTAAACAAAAGAATGCTTTAATATATCATGATTTGGGAGCAGGTAAGACAGCATCAGCAATTAACGTTTACAATGTTCTATACAATTATAATCCTATGTGGAATGTGTTCATTATTATTAAGGCTGGTTTGCACGATGATCCATGGTTAAAAGATTTAAAGAATTTTCTTCCTAAACAAGAATTTAATGAAAGAATGGCAAATATTAAATTTGTCCATTATGATGCGCCTAATGCTGATAAACTATTTTTGATTGCTGTAAAAGAGTCCGATGCAACAAAACAAAATATTTACATCTTTGACGAAGCACATAATTTTATTAAGAACGTTTATTCTAATATTATTTCCCAAACTGGTAGACGAGCATTAACTATTTATGAATATATCATGCAAGAGAAAAAGATTAATGATAACTCAAGAGTCTTACTTTTAACTGGTACACCAGCTGTAAATGAACCTTATGAATTAGCATTATTATTTAATCTTTTAAGACCAGATTCTTTCCCAACAATTGAATCAAAATTTAAAGAAATTTATATTTCTAAGGATGAAAATAATAATGAAATATTAAATCCTGAGAAAAAAAATATGTTTCAAAGAAGAATTTTAGGTTTGGTATCATATTATATTGGATCTGATCCACAATTATTTGCTTCAAAGACCATTAATGTTAAGACTATTGAAATGAGTCAATATCAATCAGACACTTATTCTCATTATGAATATATTGAGGAACAGATGGAAAGACAATCTAAATCATCAACAGTGTATAAAACATATACCAGACAATCATCAAATTTTGTATTTCCTATTATGGGAGAATATAATGGTGAAAATAGACCTAGACCTAATAAATTTAAGTTAACTGAGAAACAAGCCGAAGAGATTATTTTAGGTAACGTTGATAAAGTATTTAAATCAAAAAAGGCCATGGATATAGCATCTGTTCAAAAGAATGTCGATTTATATTTACGAGTTGTTAAATCATATACAGTGGCTGCCGAAGCATATTTCAAAAATATTAATGATGAAGATATACAAAATAAAAATACTTTACAAGATGATATTAAAGTTTTTAAGGAAAAATATAAAATGAAATATAAAGAATTTTGGAAAAATTATGATAATAAATCAAAATTATTAATTGCATTACATACATGTTCGTGTAAATATGTTGCAGCCTTATTTTATTCTTTAAGGTCTGAAGGTCCATTTTATATATTCTCAAATTTTGTAAAGATGGAAGGTCTAGAAATGTTAAAAATTTATATGTCATATTTTGGATATAAGAATTATAGAGATAAATCAAGCGAAGATTATTTTAGATATACTGAATTTCACGGTGATATTACAAGATCTGATAGAAAGGAAAATATGACTGCTCACAATAATATTAATAATCTCCACGGTGAAAAAATTAAAGTTGTTTTAGTATCGCCAGCTGGTGCAGAGGGTATTAATTTAAAATACATAAGACAAATTCATATTATGGATCCCTATTGGCACGAAGTACGTATACGTCAATTAATTGGTAGAGGTCTAAGAATGGATTCTCATCAAGATTTACCAGAGAATGAACGACATGTTGATATTTTTAGATATCATGCAATCAAAAAAGATACATTAAAAATATCTACTGATGAAAAAATATTCAATATAGCAGAAGCTAAACAAAAACGCATTGATACATTTTTAACAACGGTCAAGGAAGTTGCTATTGATTGTGAATTGTTTAAAAATCATAATATGAATGAACAGAGTTATTCATGTTTTAAATTCAACGAATCATCATATTTTAATAAGCTTGTCGGACCAGCTTATAAGCAAGATTTATTTTACGATGGAAAGATTAATGATGGACTCAATGCGACCAATAGTACAATCAGTAAAATTAAAGTATATAAAATTAAAGCTAAAATTGTTAAAGGTGAAGAAGAATTTGGTTCCACTGCAGAATATTGGTATAATCCTAAATCTGCAATAGTATATGATAATGAGTTGGATTATCCTATTGGAACAGTTAAAAAAATAAACGGCGTGCCAAGCAAAATAGATAATAATATATACGTCATTGATGAAATAATCAACATTCCTGCCATAGCTCGATCTTCTTAATAATTTTATCAGTTAAATAAATGATTGTTATTAACATTAATGCTAAAATATTACTTTGAAGTAACAAGTCTTGATACTGGCCATCTTAATTTAACACTATTTAGTGGTGACGAAATAATTATGTGCAAAAAACTAATATACAATGTTAGTGATAATAAATTATATTTTAATGGTTATGAATATTCCAGTGAATCTATGAATAATTTTATTAGATCATTACATAATAATGAACTTTGTAGATTTGACTTTTCTTGTTTCCCCGATAATAGCGAATATATCACATATTTCCCAGGCACAGAAACAATGACGTTCCACTCTAGTAATGATTTATCTATCACACAAATAACATGTAACATTGATCGTGATACAGATAAGAATGCTAATCAATTTGCTACTGAATTTGAAAAAGTTAATAGATTCGTCAGAGGTAAATTACTCGCTTAAAATTACTTATTTTTACAATATATTTTTATATCTTAGAATATATTATAATGAACAATAAAACTATAATTTTCTTAATGGTATCTGTAGCCATGATATTTTTTGCTAATACATACACTATTGGTAAATCCAATTTAGCTGGCGCAGGAGAAATATCTATATTTGGACGCTATAAACATATGTCAGCTTTAAAACATGATTTTTTCAAGTTATTTTTTATGACATTTATTCCAGGATTATTACTTAATGATACGCCATTAATATTTTCCTTGAAATATTTTAATCGTTCATTGTTTGGCAGAGCTTTAATAGTAGCAATCACTATTGCTTTCTATCATACTACTTTACAACCTATGTTGAATTTTTTACCTAGATTTTAAAATTGGCAACATTCTGTGACACTAGATTTTAAAATTGGCAACATTCTGTGACACTAGATTTTAAAATCGGAACACATGTCACCCAATGATTCAAATTTCTTGTATGAAATCGTATTAACAACATTTAGCATTAAATTATTATTTTTTTTAATATCATAACCATAATATGTTGTTAATAGCTTAAATATCGTAGCACAATGAGCTGCACCCAAATAATTAAATACATATTTATTGTCTGATAATAATATTTGACATATTGTGTACATTTCTAATATACCTGAATAAAATGTAGACCATTGTATTTCTGAATTTTCATTAGTAACAATTTTCCAAGGATACATTATGTTCAATTCTTCGCGATCAATAAATGTTTCATTTGTTAATTTCATTAATCGTTCATAATCTGCTTTCAAAAATTCGTAATGATTTCTGAATAAATTATTTTTATTTTTAACAGATGTTATTAATTTTTTAATTTCATCAATAGAATTTATATTACAAATATTATCATCAAATAACATTTTTAAATTCTCTTTTTTACTGAATAAAATTCGTATATCTATTGCTATAACATTTTTATTATTTTTATGTTCTTCATAAAATTTATCATATATATTCAAATGCTTTGTATTGAATAATTTTTTAAAGGCAACATCGCCATACAATTCTTCTAACAATAATGTGCTTTTACCATTCAATAAATAATCTTTCAATAAACTGTTGACATTTTCGGCAGGATGTTTGCAATATTCTTCTAATTTATGATTATCTAATAGTAATATTACACTTTGGCCATTATTTTTAATTATCAGATAATCCAATATTCCATTATATTTAACCATTACTATTCATCAAGAAAAAATTGATTTTATATTATAATAAATAATAATGAATTTATGCTATTAATTCTTATGTCTACTAATAAGAGAATAATTCCCATAGCTAATTTTTTAGCATCAGGATTATACACCGATATTATGCATAATAAAGTATCATCATGTCTTCCTACCGATATTAAAAAATTTATGTATTTTAATGACATGTGTGATGATTTGTCATTGTGTGTTAATGAATATAATGAACGAAAACTTACGAACAATAATGTAAATAATTCACATATGTCCGTCATAATGAAAGAATCATCAATAATATCATATATTTATGATGGAGATTCTCTAAATAAATTATTTGAAAGTAAAAAAAAATATGTATATAAACCGATATATTGTAATATAGATTCCCAATTGCATTTACTAATGATGATAATAAATATTAAAAAAAGAAGCATATACATTTTTGATTCTAATAATAATTTAACACTAGTAAATCATATTGAATATTTGTTAGATAGTGTGATATTCAATGGACAATTTAAGAAAAACTTTCAAGTCATACCAGTTGAAACGTGGAATAATAATAACATTATATTAAATAAATCAAAATTTGGCGGTGGATATTGTGTTATAATATCATTATTAATAAGTCATTATATTCAACTTACAAATAAAAATTTAACAACTTGTGTTAAAATATTTAATTCTTTAGATGAACATACATTATTATCAACATTAAATGATTACTCAATATTCTACTATTATTTTATAAAAAATTGATTTTTCAAACGTTAACAACATATTACTATTGATTTTTAATGACCAAACTCACATGTTTCTTAGCTGATCAATCAGGTTCCATGGGATCTCCTTCTACTAATGCAGATGAAGGTAAAGAGTATTCTCGTTTAGATTTTGTCAAACAAAGTATGATTTTTGCCGTAAACGCTTTATCAGAAAATACATTATTTTGTGTAGTAACATTTGAAAATAGAGCAAATACAGTTATTAGTCCTGTAAAAATTAATTCATCTAATAAAGATCTAATCATAGACACCATTAAAGCAATCCGACCTACTGGTGGTACCAATATTATGGCTGGTCTTCAAATGTGTAAAAGTATTTGTGACACTAATTCATCTTGTGACTGTAGCATTATTATGTTGTCTGATGGCGAAGATTATAATCTTAATGTAAATAATATTACGGAAAAGATGACAAATTGTTTCCGAATTGAATCGCCAATTAAAATTGATACAATTGGATATGGACCAGATGCTAATACTCAATTGTTAGTTAAGATTGCTACTCATATGTCTGGAACATATTCATTATGTTTTGATGCATCAATGGTTGGGACTATTATTGGTAGAGCTCTAGTTAGAACATATATGTTTGACGAAGCTTTCAACATTCCTGATCATTCAGATGATAATACAGATCACAAGCTATTATATCACAGTTACAGAATAAAACTATCTCAAATATTATTAAATATTAATATAGTGCGTACTAATAATTCAATTGTTCTATCAGAATTAGCAACAATTATAGAACAATTTATTAAAGATAATGGAATGGCAGAAGGTCGATATTTTGAATATATTTGCGCTTTATATGGTGATATAGTTGGCGAATTGACATTGGGATGTAGCACGGATACATATTGGTTTAAATGGGGTAAAGCATATTGGACAACAATAGGTATTGCACTAGAAAAACAATATGCACCTAATTTCAAAGATGCTTGTCTACAATGTTTTGGAACAGATAATATTAAAGCAGAGTATGCAAGATTATCTGATATATATGGATCGTTAATAATGATTACACCATCTCTCCAACAAAACAATACATTTAATAGACGTGGAATACTGGATCCGCGTTTAGGATCTATTGCTATACCACAATATGGCGGAGCATTTAATGATGCTAATGCAGGATGTTTTGCGTCATCAACTAGTACGTTAATGGGAAATCATGGTTTACGATTGACAGCAGGTGATATTACGGCTGCCCTAGAAAATAACGAAACAGTATGTGTTAAAGGATGGAAAGATGGACATGATTGTGATGTGAATATTAAAACAATTATTACCACACCATTCATCGATAAACATTTTTTCATGGTAAATAATTGTGTTTTAACAGAACATCATCCTATTTTCATTAATTCTAGATGGCAACATCCTAAAAGTATTGTTAATGCTACATATTGTATAATAAATAATAGTTCTATGTTTAATATTATTTTGGAAGATGGTTCAGGTATTTATGTTAATGATGAATTATGTGTAACTTTGGGACATAATATTATGGATGGATCAGTAGCCGAAGATTCATTTTGGGGTACCGATGCTGTCTTAAAATGTTTTGAGAATACATTTGGCAATAAACGAGTTATCGAAACACAGATGACTAATATTAGGGATCTGGATACAGGTATGACAATTAACTTGTCATTTAACAATGAGCAACGTAAAGTGTATCCAATGTGTGCAAATGTTTTTAGTAATTAAGTGATTCTAATAATAACTCTTTTAATTTATCAATAGTACTATTATTAGATAATTTAATATCAAAATGATTTCTAATCCATTCATATTTACTTTTATGCAAGTTTACAACGTCTGGAACATCAACACCTGATTTATAATCATTGTACCACGTTGTCATAGTGCTATCCTTGTAAACATGAATTATTTTATGATTTTCATACGATTCTATTAATTTAAATTCGTTATTAAATCGACAATCTGTTATAACAATATTTTTATTAAACGTAAGTATTTCATCAATTCTCATTTTAATATGACCAACAAATATATTATCCCCGAACACATTACGGCATGCTTCCGTACCGCCACGTTCCAACATTAGTCTTGGGGTAACAGGATAACCAAGAATACTTGACCATTTGTTATCTACTTGTTCTCTCCATAATCTTGATTCATCGGTCAAACCTTGCAACATTTCAAGGTCCCAACAAAATAATTTGCTTATAATCTCTTTTAATACACTGGCAAACGATAATTGTACATAATTGAGTTCCGCTTCTAATATATTACCAATAGTACTTTTGCCAGCGCCAATATAACCACAAACACCAATAATCATTAACTTTTAATATTATTTTCTTGTTAAATAAAAATTGATAAATTTAATATTTATCATATTATATTAATAATTATTAAATGTACAAGATAGCTTCTAAAATATATGACGAAGATAAAATTCATATTCATTTTATTCATAATGATGAAATAATGTGCAATAAAATATTAAATTTAGATTTTAATGGTGATAATACACCGACTTTTGCCGATAGTAGACATACTTATGATCCCACTTTATTCAGTAAATTTATTGATAATATTAAAAAAGGCGTTCAAGATGTATTTTCTTTTGACATTGAAGATGATAATGTAGAATGTGGTTCGCGATATGATGGTATTTTTTATCATAATGGCGCTGAGGAAATGATGGAGAAACTAATTGTTACTAATGCATATGGTAAAAGTATGATGTCAATGCACATTGATTTGACAAATTGTAAAGATATAATTGTTGCCGACTTGATGATTTTAAAAGAAACTATTGACGAATTAATACGTGTTCGCCTTGAATATGTAGAAAGTTTGAACAAAGATGTTGACGAAGAAATTAAAATCTCATAGTAATTTATCATAATGTTCGGATTTATTGTTTTATTATTGATTTCTATTTATTTTGATAAAAAAATAGAGAATAAATATTTAAAATATTTACTATATGCTTGCCTAGTGCTATACGGTCTTACCACATTGTATGATTTATATAAGGAGTATTATATTACTGACAACAATGTGTCTGAACCAGGTAATCTCACATTGATTCAACAAAAGATATATGACGTATCTGGACCAGTTCCTCTAACAATTATTGCCGAAGATATTTTATAATTTATTAATTTTTTTCCTTAATGATATTAATAATGTTAATAATATTAATTATACTTATTGCGATATTTTTACGTAATGTATCTAATGATCAATTGCGAAGATTTTTGTATTTATTAGCAATCTTATATGTTGGTACATATTTATACGATTATTATAATGTTAAACCCACAAATCTTCTTGATGTTTCTATAAATGTTGAACCATTAGAACCTACATTAATATATGATAAAGAAAATGTAAAACTTACTGTTGTTCCTTTACAAGATCTCTTAATATGGGGCAATAAAGATCTACAAATTAATAGTGATATAATTTACGCCGAGGCAAATGGTCTTGTATCATTTACTATTAATACCAATACTTTTAAGGGTAATATTTATGATGAAATTATATATTACAGATTTATTGAAAATGGCAAATTATTACCCGTTCAACAGACATATATTAATCAAATAAATAAAATTCATGATCCAGATACATTTACTAATGCTGCACCACTAGCTAACGTAATGGCATTTATCAAACCAGATATGCCTGTTAATATAGCAGCCAATCAAACAATAGGAAATGTTACCAATGAAAAAATTGATAATTTAACTATTAGAAGAGTAAGAGTAGTAAATGTTATCGGCGATGAAGATGCATTGAATGATGTATGTAACACAGATGAACCAAATATTGATAACAAACCATTTACCAGACCTTTAGAGGCTGCATTAGATGATCGATCATTTGGTACAAAGATACAACATGATATGACATATGAAAACGATTTTGGCCCAGAATGTTTAGCAAAATTTACTTAAAGCATAGTTTATAACAAGTATTGAAAGAAAAAGATTCTTGTATAGGAATTTTACTGCAAATTTAAATGACCCAGCAAAGGTACCCGAACCGATTTCTGTATAGAAATTACACTGCAACTTCAAAAACTTTATGTAAAAGGAAAAGATTCTTGTATAGGAATTACACCGCAAACCCAACTAAAAGTTAATTTTAATTTTCCAAAATGTGTACTCAGTATAAAAAACATTTTTAAATGTTAGTATCATAGATGCTAATAATGATTCTTGTATAGGAATTACATTGCAAACCCAATAAAACTTTACTTGCTAAGTCCCGATTTCTGTATAGAAATTATACTGCAACAACAAAATTTGAATTTCATTTTCAAAAATGCATATTTGTGTACGAAACATTTTTAAATGTTAGTGTTCAATGAATGCTATCACGATTCTTGTATAGGAATTATACTGCAATCCAAATACTTAAAAGTTTTTTAAGACCGTTTTGTTTTCGCATGGGAGGATTGAAATCGATCAAAGATGAATATCGCTGTGCGAAATACAATTTTTGACAACTGCAAAGATGTCATCTTCGATGTTAGCAATAGCATCAACCTTATTTTATTACTTTTCATTTAAAAGTAAATTTACGGTGTAGTCCGATACTCGGTGGGCAAATTTGACCGTTTTCTCGATGAGTGGTGTAAATAGTTTAGTCAAAAGGGGAAAAAGATAAAAAGGGGAAAAAGATAAAAAGGGGGAAAAGATAAAAGAGATGGGGAACAATGGTGTGTAAATCTTATAATGACACATTGCAACGGTGTTATGAGTCATATCATTGTTATGACATTTCTAAAAATATAAAAAATATTTTATTACTTTTTTTAAAAAAGTGTTGGTATGATATAACAAGTTTCCGTTATATTGTGCAAAAATGAGTAGTTAGTACTATTTTGTGTAAAAACGTGCTAGATGAGATATCTAAAAATCGTTTATTTGTTTTTTTGTTGGTTATCACAGGGATGATAAAAACGTACAAAAATTGATAATTATTCACTTAACAATATAATTATTATTATCATTAATGAGTTTCTTTGGAATGTTCAATAACACCACCACTACTACTAAGGGTCAAGATTCTGATTATGATCATGTTGCACTACCACCCAATACTAATATTGGAGAAAATGGTACGGTTCAACTTACAGAAAAAGGTGTCGGAGATATTCGTCTTGTATTCTTTTCCAGTTTGTGCCGAGGTGCTACTGATGAAAAGTTGAACACACTATTTGAACAATATTATGCCGCTATCAATGAAGATAATAAGGTAGAAATGATTTGTGATCTATTCACTTTAATGTTTGAAAAGCGCGATTGTAGAGGAGGTGAAGGTGAGAAAAAGCTATTTTTCGATATGTTTACAAGAATTGAAGAAAAATATTCTGATATTACTTTTGCTATCATGCATCTTATTCCCGAATATGGATCATGGAAAGATATGTGGACATTGACATCTCATGTTAATACGGTTAAGAGAGATGAAATTTATAAGATTTCATCAGAACAAATTGTTAAGGATATAAATGCTACCAAAGATGGAGATCTCACTCTATGTGCAAAATGGTCACCGTCGGAAAGATCTGAACATTATAAACGTTTGTATCCCAGTATTAAAGATTATATGAAGTTAATTCATCCAACATCCACAACTTTGGAAAAGGATTATAGAAAGACTTTGGTTGATTTGAGAGAAAGAACTAATGTTCCAGAACAACTAATGTGCACCGGAAGATATGGTGATATTGATCCTACAAAGGTACCATCCATCTGTGCAAACAAGAATCGTAAGGCATTTTTAAACATTGACTTAGATGGAGAAAAGGAAATGAATTACGAAACTGGTAATAGATTTGCTGAAAATCCCGATCGTATTAAGAGCAGACAATTATGGTTGAAGGCCGTAAAGGAAAAGAAAATTAAGGGTGGACAACTTGATCCTCCCACTCTAGTTGCGTCAGTACTATCTACCACTGATCCCGATGAACTTGCTTTCATCAATTGTCAGTGGGAAGATTTAATTAAGAAAACTAGGGGACAAATTGATAAGGCATTAAAGGATGGTTTTGAACCAATGACTAACATCATTCCAATTATCGATATGTCACCATCAATGAATGGTCTACCAATACAGGCTGCTATCGGTCTAGGAATTATGTTGTCTGAACTATGTGATACTACTTATGGAAACGTGGTAATATCTTTTGATGACAAAAGTACCATTGTGCCATTGAATCCTAGATTACCATTTTCAGATCGTGTGAAAATTATTCAAGATATTCCTATGGGATATTCCACTAATTTCCATCTTGCTATGACAAGATTATGTGAAATTATTAAGAAATATAATTTGAAGCAAGATAATCTACCTGTTCTCTGTATCCTCACAGATGAACAAATGGATCAACAACATCAGTTTGGTTATAATGCAACCGTCGATGATCAGATCAAGGAAATGTTTGTACAATTGGGTAATGAAATGCATGGATCACCATTCACTCGTCCTAGAACAGTGCATTGGAATCTGAGAGCTAATGTGGAAGGTTACCCAGTAAAATCATGTGAAAATAATGTACAGGCTATCACCGGATATTCTGCATCACTATTAGATCTAATTTTGACAGGAAAGCCTGAACCATCACCCTATGATACTATGAGAAGAAAGCTGGATAGTGTCAGATATGATGCGGTCAGAGATATCGTGAAACCTCTCATTGTATAAAAAATTGATTATTTTATTTTATAATACAACCTATTATATTATTATATTAACAATGGTGAATCTTACCAATTTACCTGATGACATTATACACTGTTGTATAAAACCTTTTTTAAAAGTTGCAGAATACAGATCACTTTTAGATACCAAACGAAATTGGTATGAATATAAAAAACGTTCATGGTATGTCACAATAAAAAATCCAGATATTTTAAATAATTTAAATATATTAAATAGCTTAGTTATTAATACATCCATTCAAATTGAATTATATTTAAGAAACTTAAAAATTACTGACGTATCCGCATTATCAAACGTACATAGTCTTAATTTGAGTGATTGTAATGGTATCACTGACGTATCCGCATTATCAAACGTACATAGTCTTAATTTGAGTGATTGTAATGGTATCACTGACGTATCCGCATTATCAAACGTACATAGTCTTAATTTGAGTGGTTGTAATGATATCACTGACATATCCGCATTATCAAATGTACATACTCTTAATTTGAGTTATTGTTATGGTATCGTTAAACACCATAATAAAAATTGATTATTTTATTATTTAATTGTATATTATTATACTTATTAAATGACAATCGTATCTATTGAAGGCAATATTGGTTCCGGTAAATCAACATTGTTGGAATATTTAAAGCAGGATTCAAGAATTAATAATAGAAAAAATATTATTTTTTTAGACGAACCTGTGAAAGAATGGGCAAAAATTATAGATAAAAACAATGTCACAATGTTAGAAAAGTTTTATTCAGATCAAAAGAAATATTCTTTCTCTTTTCAAATGATGGCCTATATTTCAAGATTATCTTTATTAAAAGCAGCTCAAGATGAAAATCCAAATGCTATTATTATAACAGAACGCAGTTTGTATACCGACAAATATGTATTCGCACAAATGTTATACGATAATGAACATATTGAAGAAACAGATATGAAAATATATTTACAATGGTTTGATCATTTTATCAAAGAATTTACTATTAATAAGATTGTATATGTTAATACTGATCCCAATATTTGCGATAAGCGAGTACTCTCTAGAAATCGTCCAGGTGAAACAATACCATTAACATATTTAATCAATTGCGATAAATATCATGGTTCAATGATGGAAAATTTTACAGAAGATCAAATATTTCGTATCAATGGTGACATAGATCATACTGATGATAATTCAATTGTTGAGAAATGGATTAATGATATTATTAATGATGTTATTGAACCGTTAATAAATGAAATAAGTGATGAGAATGATGAAGATAAATTAATTAAATATCTATCAACAATGATGTTAAATGAAGAATTTGTTCCATGGACACATATTATTAAAAATAATTATCACCGTTGCCTAGAGTTTGTATTAAAACATCCTAATGTAATATTTAGCGATATAGAAGTTGATCTCTATTTATTAACGTTACAATATGATAATTATAAATGTTTTGTTACATTGCACGAGAACAATTGGTATTGGAAATATGAAACACTGTCTGATGCATGCAAATGTGACAATTACGATTGTTTTACATATGCTTATGAAAATGGTTGTCCAATACATTCTTATGTAGTAGATGCTGCTAAAGAATTTAGTCCAAAATGTTATGAATATTTGCAACGTATGGCACCAGATTTATGCAAATAATTAAAAACCAGCTAGTGACATACCTAGAGTACTTACCAATGGATCATCAATTTCCACAATTTCTGGTATCGTTTTACCATATGTTCTAGGACCTTTGGGAAATGCCTTTGGATTATGAGGCCAATGATTACTAGTTCTTTTATCATAAAACAGTTGTTGTTTTTTACATAACTGTTTTGTGGAGCTCAAACTTCGAGGTGTATAACATAAATATATGATTGATCTAATATTTGGATTCCTACGTCCCTTTATAGGATTAGTACCACAATGAATTGTTCTAGAATCCCATAATACAAGACTACCTTTAGGACATTTAATTTTACTATATTTACATTTTTTATCAACATAAAATTGTTCTTCACCACTATTTAATTTATACCAATCACTCTTGTCATTGATATTATATTTTTGTCCAAATTCTTCGTGATGTAAATGGCTACCTTCCATTACCGCTAATGTTGCATCACCATCATTAACATCATTTCCCGTTATCCAAGACTGAATACATTCCATATTATTTCTCATGTAACTTTGATCAGTATGAAACCAACTTTTATGTTGCCATCCTTGACCTGTTACTTCTGGTGGAACACATAAACTTAAACCATCAAATGATGTTAATAATTCATTATTAGGACAATTCCATATTTGAGAAAATATATCAATAATCTTTTTATTTTCTCTCATTGTCCATGAAACTTGTGCTTGACCAACATTCCAATGCTGAAACAATTGACAATGTAATGGAAATAAATCATAAATACTTTTCCAAGTACTAGATCTAGAACGATTAATAGGTTTATTCCAACCACTAGTAATATGTTCGAAGAAATCCCAAATGCCACTATTTAATATTTCACATTCGTCACTATTAATTAATCGAGGAATAATTGCCACACCATATGTCGCAAGAGTCTCTTCAACCGTGTCAATAGTACAAGCATATCTTTCAAATTCGTATGTCATTAAAAATAAATATTTAATAGTTTCTAAGTAAATTTTAATCAATTTTTCTAAAAAAGTTGATTAAATAATATTCAATATAAAGTAAATAATAATAGGGCAATGGATTTGTATCGTATGACCAACGCTTTAAGAAAAGCCCAAATAATGTCATGTAAATTAATGAAAATACAAATTAATAAATCTTTTGATAACGCTCAAAAATTAGCTCAAGAATTATTGATCAATAATATAAACAAATTAGGAAATTATATCAATGAACATTATATTTCTGTACTACAAATTCGTCTTATTAAACCGATTCCAGATTATGATACAGATTTTGATATTTTGGAAGAGCAAGAGGAAGAACCAGATTCAGACTTTGAGGATTTATTAGAGGAATCGGATTCGGATTCGTCATCTAGTGATTCCTCTTTTTCGTCATCTAGCGAATCCGATTTTGGCGGTGAGATATCCATTGCTGATCCAGAAAATGAAGTGACACATATTATGGTTGTTGATGTTGAGACTACTGGTGGTGCTGGTCCATTAATTCAAGTAGCATATAACATCTATGATTCTGATTTTAAATGTGTCAAAAAATTTGATTGTTTGATTAATGAAAATATTGGTAGAGTTGATTGGTTTAAAAAATATACTCTTGAACAAATTGTAGAAGATGGTCGCACACCTAGAGATGCATTTAAAGAAATCAAGGTGGATATTGCAAAATGTTCACATGTAGTTGGACATAATATTGGATTCGATATGGGTATATTGATTAAATATTTTAAGAAATTATCAATGGTACATCATACACCGATACGTATTTGTACTATGCAATTGTCGAAACATTTATGCAATCTTAAAAATGTTAATGGTGGTGTAAAAGCACCAAAATTAGCCGAATTATATTATTACTGTTTCAATTGTGATCCAGATACGACGAAAACACATACAGCAGATTACGATATTGAAATAACATTTGATGTTTTTCAACATTTACACAACATAAAATGCATCAAAATGTAAAAATGCATCAAAATATAACTTAAATATTCTTCATTTATTAATATCAATGGGAAATATATTTGAATCTAAATCGAAATATGAAGCAACAAATATTGAGGAAATACGTAATAAAATAAAAGAGTTTGGTATTTGTTATGTGCCAGATGTTTTAACAGATGAAGAACGTTTAGAAATGATTAGTGGCACATGGGATTTTTTTGAACATTTAACACAAAATGATGAAGAAAATATCAGGAGAGAGAGACCTGATACATGGTCAAATTTGGCATCACTATGTCCAGGAAATGATATGTTATATCATCATTGGAATGCTGGTCATTCTCAACATTCTTGGACTGTAAGACAGAATCCAAAAATATGTCAAATATTTGCTGATTTATTTTTATGTGATGTCACAAATTTATTGACTTCTTTCGATGGATTTGCTTTTCTTTTACCACCAGAAATAACTGGCGAAGGATGGTATACACCAGGTAGCGAATGGTATCATCTTGATCAAAGTTTGACACGTTCGTATTTTGATGGAGTGCAAGGTTTTGTAACTGCATATGATATCAATAAAGGTGATGCTACCTTATCATTTTATGAAAAATCACACAAATTTATTGGTGATTTTATTGAAAAATTTGGTATTAGGGTTACTAGTGATTGGTGTAAATTCACGACCGAAGAAGTAAACTTTTTTGATGACAATTGCACAGAGGAACAAATGATATGTCCTGCAAAAAGTTTGGTGTTATGGGATTCGAGATTAGTACACTGTGGTCTAAAACCAAAGAGATCACGTACCATAGAGAATACTAGATGTATTACATATATATCATACAGTCCTAAACAACGTATTGATGAAGAAAAATTACAGGAAAAGATATATGGTTATGAACATATGTTAACATCAAATCATTATGCACATAATCCAAGTTTTTTTAGCACATTGCCAACAAATCACAACATTATTACCGATTACGTTGTACCAATTGATCCTCCAATCTTATCACAACTTGGTAAATCATTAGTTGGTTACAATATTAGTGGTTTATCAATAGATCCTGAAGAGGACTTACTATAGTGTAAAAAATTAATGCATATAGTACAGGTGCATATATATGTACAATCTTTTGTTTATCACCTTCAATGTTAAACAATTTTTTAGGCATATCATAATAAAATCTTCCAATCAAAGATAGAGCAAAACCAAAGATAGCTCCAACTATTAAACTATTATATGAGCCAAATTGAATAGCATTATAATTAATAATACCAGCAATACCAAAAGCCAATGGTACAAAAATTCCCATCAATTCAATAGGAATATCCTTAGGTTTACCATTATTGACATAGTTATATGCTAAATATGCTAAAGTTATAAAAAAACAAGGTAAACTAGAGGCCAAGAAAAAGGCATGTATATTATTTTTAAACATATAACATTACTTATATATTAATTTTTTGGATTAATTCATGTAATAACAGGATTACAATAAAGCATTGGTAATTTTTTTCCCAATAACAAAACCAATAATAAAAACAATGATACAATAGAAATTAAAAAGATGCTCATATTTTTTAAATAAAGGATATTGAGAAACAATATTGCTAATTTTTTTTCCAGCAATGAAACCAATAATAAAAATAATAATACAATAGAAATCAAAAAAATGCTCATATTTTTTAAATAAAGGATATTGGTAAACAGCAGCAAACATATAATAATATATAATACATTAATTCATGTAACATTCAATTAATTCTTGCAATACATTTCCATGACATAATTCCGGATAACACCAACATCCTAATTTTTTATTTTCTAATGATAATAATTGTTCCGTAAGATTTTCTTTTTCTATTTTTTCAATAATGTATTCTCTATATAAATCTATACATTGTTCTCTATCAATATCTTTCGTAATTTTGAACGGATTAGCCCATATAGAGTTACATTTTGGATATCTCACTTTATTGATAAATACGATACCTTTCCTGCCAATATACTCATTATTGCAATCTTGACACCATTCTAATAAATTGTCATATTCAGGTCTAATATTGGCACATTTCACATTAACTACTTCCATTATCATATTATACTTTTTTCTTCATAATATCATGATTTTTCAATCTTTCGCAAAAAATTGAAAAAATATAACGTACTAATATCCATTAATTTTAATACTATTATTATACAACACAATGACACAAATACGCCAAATCTTCGATGAAATGCGTAATATCGCTTTCAACCATCGCATGGCCATGATCACATTCGATGGTCAAGCCTTTTGGCACAAAATCAAGAAACTTCTTGCTCCCTACGACAATGAGTCATTTGAGTGGCAACCTGTCAAAAATGACTCTCTTGGATCTGACAGAGTACACGGTGAACGGTCGCGGCGAGAAGACAATGATTGAATCCAACCACTTTCAGATTCAATGTGTCCGCATTCCCATGACTGAAAAGCCCTGCTTGAGAAAGCTGATTCAGATTGCCCTCAACCTTGGTCAATACGAGGGTACAATGCAGCAACATATGCTTTGTGATCACACGATCGAGTCATTCATTTCCCTAGAGGATCTGGAGGATCTGGACAAGCACATTTTGCCCGATCTCCTCACTACGATGCGTGACATATTTGAGGAGTAATTTTTTTATATATTTAATGTAATGAAAAAATGTTTATTTTTACTGTTTATACTTATCATTGCAATCTTATTTTATAATAATTATGTCAAGGAATCATTCACAGATAACGTTATTATCGATCAATTATATAGAGATGGTTACTTAATTATACCCAATATGTTATCATCTAATGAATGTGATGATATATTGAATACTATTAAAAGTGTTGAAAAAGGAAATCCTAAATTTGGCAACATACATGCTAATAAAAATAGGAAAGATATGATGTTACCTGTTTATAAAGTAAAATCACATATTAAAAAGATATATGAAAAATATAAAGATCTGTGGAATAAAATAACTCCAAATCCTATATTGTGCGAATGTTCTAGTTTAATTTCTTATCCAAATGCTAAACATCAAATTTGGCATACAGACACTTCTTATAAATCTGGAGATGCAACTCTTGTATCTATAGGTATAGCGTTACAAGATATTGATGAAAATATGGGACCATTACATGTGTTCAAAGGATCAACAGAAATATATGATAAATCAAAGAATGATGATTCATCGTCGTCTTCCTCATCTTCTTCCTCATCTTCTTCCTCATCTTCTTCCTCATCGGGAAAACAATCGGTAGAAAATATTTGTAAACAATTAAATTACGAAGAAGTGCATTGTTTAGCTAAGAAAGGAGACCTGGTAATTTGGTTATCATCAGTTGTACATAGAGGTAGTAAAAATACAAGTAATAAAAGCAGATCAGTATTCTATTTTTCTTTATTATCGAGTAAGGGTAATAGGCCTAATGGTTCAACCTACTCTTTAATAAAAAACTATAAGAAACTATATGTCAAAGATTTTTAATAATTTCCATAAGATGCCATATGTCAAAGATTTTTAATAATTTCCATAAGATGCCATATGTCAAAGATTTTTAATAATTTCCATAAGATGCCATATGTCAAAGATTTTTAATAATTTCCATATGGTGCAATACCAGTACCATCAACATTTTTCGATAAACCGAGTAAATAATTCACTCTTGTCTTAACACCAAATAATATATGCATCAATATGCCGGTGATAAACATATACATTACGCTATAACTCAAGATAGATAACATATTAATATCATACTGTAAATATTTGTATACCATTAATAATACTAGGAAACTTATTGGAGGAATTATAATTAATTCGCGAACTGGCAAAATTCCAAATAATCTCATTTTATTTTTATTTTCAATAGGAATTATTTTTTCAATAGAAATTAATTTAATTATTATGGAAATTATTAAAAAAATCATAAAATAATAAATAAAAGTTTTCATGAATAATATAGAAAATTATATTTTATACAATATAATAAGGAATATTGTTAATATTTTTATACACAATCCAATATAATAATCTGTATTGGATTGTGTTAATTCATTAATAATTATTACAGATGTACAATTAAACATTACCAATTGTTGTATCATATTATTATATTTTTCATAAATCAATTTTTTAAGGATTAACAAATTGACTAATATCCAATTTTAGACTTTCATCTATATCATGAGCAAGCATGTAATTTATGTTACCAACTCTATTAATACGCATATTGACATCCTCAATAGAACGCTTTACATAATCTATTATACTTTGTCTAATGCTATCCATTGTAACATTCTTATCAAATATTAAGGCATCGACAACACCATAACGACTTTTGACCGTAATATCAAACCATGATGATTTAGTAAAAATTGGATCACTATACACCTGACTACTGTCATCCTCCACCGTCTCACATTCTATATAATTATTGATAATATATACAATATTTGTATCATTAAATTCCATCATGATGTTATCTGCGACACCTTGAATACGCTCGTTAAATATTTGTACTTTGATAGGAGAAATTAGCATTATTAATTTATATTATATTATATAACATTTAATAAATCAATTTTTTTAATAATGAATGTGCAATAAGAAAAAATGCTATTATTAACTATATGTTCTTTGATTTTATGTATTTAACTATAATTAAACAAAATATGACATCATTTTATGTCGTGAAAAATTGAATTTATTTTATTTAAAGTAGATATCATATTTATATTAATGGGAAAGAAAAAGAAGGAAGATGAAACAAATAGTATTATATTGCCATCTAAATATCTTTCTTTTAAAAATAATATTAATAATTTATGTAGCGGTGACACATTATCTATTTTACAAGATCTTTGCAATAGAACCACAACTATAATACGTAATACTAATTATTTTATTAGATGTTATTATGCATATTTATTTAACAATAATATGGAATTTCCAATTATAGATAATAAAATGATACGAGATATATTTACTTTAATAAGTACTATGAAACGAAATCAAAAAAATATATCATGTGATCCTGTATTAGAAGAATTTAATAAAAATGTATTTTCCAATTTATCTATTGACACTGTTTCAAGAGATAATTTAACACAAATATTGACATACGAAACTGAAAGAATACTTGTTAATATTGAAACAAATATTAAGGAACATTTTA
>Ga0233440_1001490_pt1 | contig 21297 bp, 22 predicted proteins | sample SI_123_September_5_FD_182791 | JGI IMG/M metagenome (GOLD analysis project Ga0233440, IMG submission 182791) | Seawater microbial communities from Saanich Inlet, British Columbia, Canada - SI_123_September2016_120_MG | ecosystem: Environmental > Aquatic > Marine > Inlet | place: Canada: British... | reverse complement strand
TGATTAACAAACAGGTTTAATAAAATATATGAACTATAAGATATTGGTAATAACCCCTGTTAGACATATTAAAGGGGTATCGGAGGCACTTGAAGCGACTGGCGAGGTAACTTATCTGGATGACCCTTCCGTAGAAGAAGTTATTTCAGTTATTGGTGATTATGATGCAATCTTTACCAATCCAAATAAATCAAAAGTATATATAGGGCAAGACATTTTAGATGCAGCAAAAGAATTAAAAGTTATTTGTACAGCCTCTACGGGAACTAACCATATCGATAAGCCATATGCTGCAAAACTTAACCTACCAATTCTCGCGTTAACAGAAGAAAGAGAGGTTATCAACCGCATTAGCTCTACTGCTGAATTAGCATTTGCTCTTACTATGGCAAGCTTAAGACATGTTGTAAAAAGTCATAAAGCCGTACTAGAGGGTGAATGGAATTATGAGAAATATATAGGAAGACAAATGAATTGTCTCACTATTGGAAGTATAGGCTATGGAAGGCTCGGGAGTATGTATTCAAGATATTGCAAGGCATTTTATTCTCGAGTGCTAGTCTACGATCCTTATAAAGATGTAGAGGATAAAGAGATCGAGCAGGTTGATAACTTAGAATACTTACTACAAGAATCTGATGTGGTTGCAATACATGTGCACGTCACAGAAGAAACAATAGGCATGATAAATAAGGCGTGCTTTGATTTAATGAAAAAAGATGTTGTGCTGGTAAACACATCGCGTGGCGATATGGTAAATGAGATAGATTTAGTAAATTTTTTACAGTCTAATCCAGATGCAAGAGTTGCAACAGATGTTCTTGCAGATGAAATTAGAAATAGGATGGATAGCCCTTTACTGAAGTTTGCCAAAGAATCGGAGCAGGTTATTATTACTCCACATATTGGAGGGATGTGTCGTGAAGCGCAGGAGATTGCATATGGTCATGCTGCGCATCGGCTACACTCTTTTTTTAATGAAGAGGGTTAGGGATATCTATGAAACATTTAGCCACTAGAAATCATTTATAGTTTGATAAGATGGGGTTATTGTTTAGAATTTATTTATAAAAAATATAAGGAAATTAAATTATGTTGGAAAATTCATCAATATTAATTACAGGCGGCACGGGTTCGTTCGGACACATGTTTATACCAATGACTTTAGAAAAATATAATCCCAATAAGATTATTGTTTTTTCACGTGACGAGATGAAGCAATGGGAAATGGCTAAATTGTTTAAAGACGACCCCCGTGTTCGTTTTATGATTGGAGATGTGCGTGATAAAGATCGACTGTACCGCGCATTAGATGGTATTGATTATGTTGTTCATGCTGCTGCCACAAAGATTGTACCCACTGCAGAGTACGACCCTTTTGAATGTGTAAAAACCAATGTAATGGGTGCAATGAATCTTATCGATGCTTGCATTGACAAAGGTGTTAAACGTATTGTTGCCCTTTCTACTGACAAGGCTAGTAGCCCTGCCAATTTATATGGCGCCACTAAATTGACTTCTGACAGGTTGTTTGTATCTGGTAACTCTTATAGCGGGAGTCATGATACAATTTTTTCAGTTGTGAGGTATGGTAATGTTATGGGATCTCGCGGTTCTGTCATTCCATTCTTTATGTCGATTGCAAAAGATGGCGTATTGCCTATCACAGATAAACGCATGACTAGATTTATGATCTCACTAGAAGAAGGTGTTGAGTTGGTGTGGCAAGCCTTTGACGATATGAAGGGTGGCGAGATATATGTTAAAAAAATTCCATCTATGAAAGTCATTGATGTAGCATTAGCAGTCAATGAAAATACTAAGCAAGAAGAGGTTGGTATCAGACCAGGTGAGAAATTACACGAGCAAATGATTGGAATAGAGGATGCGCTTTACACTTATGAGTATCCAGGGTACTTTAAAATTCTACCATCTATAAATGACTGGGCCAAAGATGAGGCTCGAATAGGTGATGGCATCAGAGTGCCGGAAGATTTTACATACACCTCCGATAACAATAAAGAGTGGATGAAGATATCTGAGCTTCAAGACTGGATTGAAAGCAATAAAAAGAAAATTGGAAATATTTAATATTAATTAAGCAGGAGGTGTGTCATTAAAACAGAACAAGAAAAATTTTGGAAAGGTGGGTTCGGTGATGAGTATGTTGATAGGAATCAGAGTGATATGCTTTTAGCCTCTAATATTTCCTTTTTCTCCAAGATATTTGATAGAACCGGCAAAGTTGACTCTATCATGGAGTTTGGTTGCAATATTGGCATGAATTTGAAGGCTATAAGAACTTTGTTGCCTGAGTCAAATCTTTCAGGGGTTGAGATTAATAAAAGAGCTGTTGACGATCTTAATGAATGGAAAGGTGGGGCTAATGTTATAGAGGGGTCTATTTTAGATATAGAGCTTGACACAAGGTTTGACTTGACCCTGATTAAGGGTGTGTTGATACATATTAACCCTGAAAGGCTGGATGATGTTTATACGCGACTTTACAATTTTTCAGATAAGTATATTTGTATTGCCGAGTATTATAATCCAACTCCTGTAACCATTTCATACAGAGGACATGATAATCGTTTATTTAAACGTGATTTTGCTGGTGAGTTGATGAATAAATATCCTGACCTTGAGTTAATGGATTATGGTTTTCTTTACCAAAATGATCCAATTTTTCCTCAAGACGACATAACTTGGTTTCTAATGAAGAAAAGTTAAATGATTCCGTATGGAAAGCAAGACATTAATCAGGCTGATATAAACTCAATTATAAGTGTATTAAAGTCTGATTTTCTAACACAAGGCCCGCAAGTCCCTTTATTTGAAAAAATAGTTTCAGATTATTGTGGCGTAGAATATGGAGTGGCGGTTAATAGCGCCACATCAGCTCTACATATTGCTTGTCTGGCATTAGGGCTTGGGGAGGGTGATTGGCTTTGGACTAGTCCAAACACATTTGTGGCTTCTGCTAATTGTGGCTTGTATTGCGGTGCTAAAGTTGATTTTGTTGATGTTAATCCACTGACCCATAATTTATCTTCAGAAGAGCTTGAAAAAAAACTCATCCAGGCAAAGAAAGACAATAAATTACCCAAGATTGTTATACCTGTGCACTTTTCTGGGCAATCTTGCAATATGAAGAAAATTCATTCACTTAGTCAAGAGTATGATTTTAAGATTATTGAAGATGCTTCTCATGCGATTGGTGGCAAGTATTTAGATCAGTCAATTGGCGGCTGCCAATATTCTAACATTACTGTATTTAGCTTTCATCCAGTTAAGATTATTACAACAGCAGAGGGTGGATTAGCGACAACAAATGATAAAAAGCTTTTGACACGAATGCAGCTATTTCGCAGTCATGGTGTGACGCGTAATCCAGAATTAATGACTAAAGAGGCCGAAGGTGAATGGTGTTATCAGCAGGTTGATTTAGGATTCAACTATCGAATGACTGAGTTGCAAGCGGCATTAGGTGTATCTCAAATGGAACGACTAGATGAATTTGTTGCCATGCGCCATCAACTCCAAAAGCGATATGATGAGTTGCTGGAAGATCTGCCTATTACTACGCCCTATCAAGACTTAAATAGTTATTCCGCGCTACATTTGTATCCTATTCAAATTCAAACAGATAAAGTAAAAAGCACGAGAAAAGAAATCTTCGAAGCGTTACGTGCTAGCGGAATCGGGGCAAATATTCATTATATTCCCGTGCACACACAGCCTTATTATGAAAATATGGGGTTTAAAAAGGGTGATTACCCTAATGCTGAAAGCTATTATGAAAGTGTGATAAGCATCCCGATGTTTCAAGGTTTAACTATTGAGATGCAAGATGAAGTGTTAAATGTATTGAAAAAAGTTCTAGTGTGAGGCTGTGTGTGATTCCAGCACGTGGAGGAAGTAAACGCATTCCTCGTAAAAATATCAAAAGTTTTTGCGGACAAGCGATGATTGGCTATTCTATTAAAGCTGCCCTGGACTCCCAGTGTTTTGATCAAGTAATTGTATCAACCGATGATATTGAAATAGCAGAAGTGGCAAAATCTTTTGGCGCAAGCGTGCCTTTTGTTCGCCCTTATGGATTAGCTAATGACTATGCGGGCACCATACCTGTTATTAAGCATGCAATAGAGTGGTTTGAGAATCAAGGGCAATCACCATCCGAAGTGTGTTGTCTCTATGCGACAGCTCCATTCGTCCAAGCAAATGCAATTAGAGAGGCTTATAAGCAAATGAAGCAGGAGCAAGCAAATTATTGTTTGACAGTAACAAGCTTTGCGTTCCCCATTCAAAGAGCGATTAAAGTTACAGAAGAAAATAGAATTGAAATGTTCATCCCTGAGCACCTTGAAACACGATCTCAAGATTTGAAAGATGCCTTTCATGATGCGGGTCAATTTTATTGGGGTAAGGCAAAAGATTTTAAACAGCAAAAATCATTATTCTCAAAAGATGCCAGCCCATATATATTGCCACGACACTTAGTTCAAGATATAGATACACCAGAAGATTGGAAACGTGCAGAATTAATGTATCAGGTGCTAAAGAAAAGTGGAGAGTTGGATTGAAAGTTGTATTTCGTGTAGACGCTTCACTCGAAATGGGTACGGGCCATGTAATGCGCTGCTTAACTTTGGCACAAGCACTAAAGGAAAATGGAGCAGGTGTTAAGTTTATTTGTCGAAAACATAAAGGAAACTTAATAGCTAAAATTAGCTCAAGTGGATTTAATGTTTATGAGTTAAAGGCGTTTGAGGAGATTAAAGTCGATACTAGATTGGCACATTCTCACTGGCTCGGTGCAACCCAACAGCAAGATGCCGATGATTGTATTGATATATTCAAAGCGGAAAAAATTGATTGGTTGATTGTTGATCATTACGCCCTAGATGAAGAGTGGCAAAAGAGACTTAAACCTTATTGTGAAAAATTAATGGTGATTGATGATTTAGCAGATCGTAAACACCAGTGTGATATTTTGCTTGACCAAACATTTGGTCGCCAACAAGAGGACTACTTGGCACTTTCCCCCCAAGTCTGTGAGTTATTATTAGGCTCGCAATATACACTGCTTAGGCCTGAATTTGCTAAATGGAGGCCGTATAGTTTGGAGCGCCGCAGTAAGCCAGAATTTAAACAACTGCTTATTAACATGGGCGGTGTTGATATAGACAATGTTACTGAGAAGGTTTTAGATGAACTTAAAATATGCAACTTGCCAAACGATTTGAAAATTACCGTTGTAATGGGGGGAGCGGCACCTCATCTTGAAAGCGTTAAGTCCAAAGCGATTACATTACCTTACAAGACAGAAGTTCAAGTTGATGTAGGTAATATGGCTGAAATTATGGCAAATTCTGATATCTCAATTGGTGCAGCTGGTTCAACCACTTGGGAGCGTTGTTGTTTGGGTTTGCCAACTATCCAGATTGTTCTTGCTAAGAATCAAATTACTATTGCTAAATCTCTTTCAGGACTTGGTGCGATTAAGTTTTTACAAAGTATAAAAGGTGTGTCAAGAGTAATAAAAAATCCAAGAAACTGGATGTTAAATGTTAGCAATATTGCTCGCCATGTATCTGACGGTTTAGGGGTAAAGAGAGTTTCCGGTGTACTTATGAATAAGAAATTTTGAATATTACAATATTAACCACATCTATAGAGCACCCCGTTAATGCCTATTTAGATAAATGGGTAGAAAGAAACAGAAACCATAAAATAGATGTCGCTCGTTCAAGGAAAGAATTGATTTCTGGCGATATTTTATTTCTAATCTCGTGTTCTGAAATAATTTCGAAATCAGAAAGAGGGAGATTTAAGAAAACTTTGATCGTTCATGCAAGTGACCTACCGCATGGTAGAGGATGGAACCCACATGTGTGGGAGATTATCAACGGGGTAACTGATATCACTTTAAGCTTACTAGAGGCTAAGGATAAGGTTGATACCGGCGATATTTGGAAGAAGGTTAACGTACATATTCCAAAAACAGCCCTCTTTAACGAAATTAATGAATTAATTTTTAATTCAGAATTAGAATTGATGGACTTTGCAATTGAAAATTTCAAAATAATAAAACCTAAAAAACAACCCAATATTGACAGCGCATGCTGGCCAAAAAGATCACCAAAGGATAGTTTAATTAATATAAATCAGACTATATCCGAGCAGTTTGATCTAATAAGAGTGTGTGATTCGAAACGATTCCCTGCTTATTTTTATAAAGATGGAGTAAGGTTTAACATAATAATTGAGAAAAATAATGAGTGACTTTATTACAATCAACGGTAGAAAAATTGGAAACGGTTTTTCACCTTATATTATTGCCGAAATGTCAGCAAACCATAATGGCGATATTAATAATGCATATAAGATTATAGATATGGCTAAGTCATCAGGTGCCGATTGTGTAAAGGTACAGACTTACACCCCTGATACTTTAACAATTGATAGTAAATTACCAGATTTTCAATTAACAGAAGGGCTTTGGGCTGGCCAAAGCTTATATGAGTTGTATAAGGGTGCATTCATGCCATGGGAGTGGCACCAACCCCTTTTTGACTATGCAAAAAAAGTTGGCATTACAATATTTAGCTCTCCTTTTGATAATACTGCTGTTGATTTATTAGAAAATTTAAACACACCAGCATACAAGATAGCCTCTTTTGAGGCGGTGGACATCCCCTTAATTAAATATGTGGCTCAAACCGGAAAGCCCATGATTATTTCAACTGGTATGGCAGATGCGCAAGAGATCCAAGAGGCCATTGAGGTTGCACGAGAGGGTGGATGTAAAGAGTTAGCGATATTGCATTGCGTGAGTGGTTATCCCGCTCCAGCAGGAGATTACAATTTAAGAACGCTTGTCGATATACGGAAAAAATTTGAACTAGTTACGGGTTTGTCAGATCATACAATTGATAATACGACAGCAATCACTAGTGTTGCATTGGGTGCGTCAATTATTGAAAAGCACGTAACTCTAGATCGCAATGGCGGCGGCCCTGATGATTCTTTTTCACTAGAGTTTGAAGAATTAAAAGATCTATGTATGAGCTTAAAGATTGCCTGGAGGTCTCTTGGTAAAATTGATTACGGTAGAAAATCGAGCGAACAGGGTAATGTTAAATTTCGTCGCTCTTTGTATTCTATTAAAGATATCCAACAAGGTGAGCAGTTTACCAAAGATAATATTCGCTCTATAAGACCTGGTTTTGGCTTATCTCCTAAATATTATGACAAAGTATTAGGAAAAAATGCTATAAATAATATAAAATTAGGCACACCACTTAATTGGAATTTAATAAAGTAAAGCGTGCACAGGAAGGGATGGAATTGATAGCTTTAATTAATTTAGGAAATTCAAATATCCAGTCTGTTGTTAATGTATTAGACCGCTTATCAATTGATTACATAGTAACTGATAGTGTTAATGATATAAAAAAATGTGACAAGATTATCTTGCCAGGAGTGGGTACTTTTGGCAGTGGCATTTCAAGACTGAAAAAATTAGGATTATTTGATATTATAAAAGAGGAAGTTGTAAATAATAAGCCTATACTCGGCATTTGTTTGGGGATGCAAATGCTGTTTGAAAGCAGCGAAGAGTCTAACGGGGTAGACGGATTGGGACTGGTTAAAGGAATGGTTGTCAGACTTCCTTTGTCTAAAAAATATAAAATCCCCAGGATTGGTTGGGCTGATAGTGAGGTGAAATTTGATTTTTTGGGTTTAAAGAGAGATCAAAATATTGATTTATATTATATTCATAGCTATTATGTCAAGACTGATGATTTGGGTATCGTGTCAATAAATACTGACGCTCAATTTGACATCCGCAATAAAATATAAAAACATATACGGCTGTCAATTTCATCCTGAAAAAAGCCATGTAAGTGGAATAAATATAATTAGTGCTTTTGCAAATCTAAAAAGCGACCAAACATGAGAAAAAGATTAATTACTTGTATTTTTTTGAAAAACGGCATGATTGTAAGAAGTGAAAACTTTAAGACTCACAAGATTATAGGAAATCCAATAAATCAAGTAAGAAGGTTTAGCGATTGGGCTGTGGATGAAGTGATATATATTGACATTTCAAAATCAAGTGATTACGATAATCGTAGAGATGATCACAAGGTAAAAATATCTAATAGGAAATTTACTTAAAATAATGTTTAGAGAAATAATGGATAGAGATCCTGATGTAAGTAATAGGCAAATAGTAGTTCTTATTACCAGGTTTTTTATTAGACATATAACTAGATTATTTGGATATTATAATGCGACAGTTGTATTATCAAAGTTGATTTATATATTAAACAAATCATTTCACCTTAGTTTTGACAATCATTCATTGTATATTATTCAAATAAATTTTTTTCGAAATACTTGTTTTTATTTATTTAATAAAGGAGATGTTTTAGAGCATGCAAGATATAAGAAAAAGTGGGCAAAATTTGTCATTATAAATTCAAAAGATAGCGGCGCTATAGAAAATGCAACAGAATATTTGGCAATAATTAATGGGTGTAAACTGCATGAAGGTGAATTTACGGAGAGTGTTAATAGTAATAAAGATACATTTTATATATACGGGCCTAATTCTGACTCCGAGCCTTTAGATAAATATAATAATAGTGTACTTGTGCTAACAAAGCCTGTAGATAAAGAGGTTTCCATATATAAAGATAGTAAGTTATTTTTAAATTCATATTACTTTAATAAATTTATTTCAAATGATAAAAAAAGATTAAATAAATTACAAGAGAAGTATGGTTGTGTGTATGTGAGCTGTATGCATGTAAATTTAGATGGAAAGATTAAGCGAGTAGGCGCCTTTAAGGCTGGAAATATCTCTAGTCCAATGGCTCTTGGCAGGGTTCTTGCTACGTTGATACAAGAATATGGAAAGATAAATTGTGTTATACATGGGTTTGATTTTTATTTAACTAAAAAATCATATAATTCTAGATACCCTTCATCCATGATATCCAAGAATGGAGCTATTGATAATCAACAAATTTGCGAATCTTTAATTGAACATGATGCGCTATATAATTTTCTTTATGTGAAGGGAATGGCCAATATGTTAAACATTCTAGAGTCAGAAAAATTCACAGATATTATAAATTTAACAGGTCGTGAATATATGGATAAGCTCATAAACATTAGAGACTGTTCTAATGTTTGATGCATATTGTGCAATAAAAAATATAGGAAAAATAGTTTGAAAAAAAATGTACATCATGTCTCTATAATTACCCCATCGAGCTTATATAGACTTAATAAGAGTGAGTTTAGTAAAAATTATAAATGGTTTAACTCTTATTACAAAGATTGTATAAATAAGGAGAAAATTCTAATATTGCTGGAGTATTGGCTTTATGGGCTAAGAGTTATCATAGAATTATATGGAATTGAGAATGCTAAAAAATATTGTTCAGATAATAAAGTATTTTGTCCAATTCAATTCTCATGGATGGAGGAATATAATGTCGACATTAGGAGTGCTGATAGTGGCATTAAATCTAGGTTGATATATGAATTATTTAGTACTTTTATAAACCGTTACACAACTGCAGGTGCGCCAATCTATAGTATTTTAGACAAAATTAGATCAAGGATATCAAAAATAGTTATTCTGTCGGTTCCGATGGTTGTGGTGGAGTCAAAAAGAAGCACGTTGGTAGGCAAGCTATTAGATATGCTGAATTGCAATAGGGCTGGCGATTTTGAGCGATATTTAAATAATGGTTTGCCGGCATTGTTTTATGCTGATCAAGTGAATGTTAAGTTCAAAAGAAATGATGAAATAGTTTTAGAAGGTGCAATGACATCTCTAATGGAGTTTAATGGTTCTGAGAATATTCTTCTATTCGATCAACGTGTGCAGACACTAGGTAGACAGCATGGTGGTGGCTACGGTTCGTATCATGATGAGTATGCTGAGAGATATGAGCTAAAACTGAGTGATAATTTCATTGGATGGGGGTTGGCGAAAAACAATGAGCGGCAACATCGTTATCCTAAAAGGCGTTCTTATGATAACTTTAAATTACAGCGCTTTATATGGGTAGAGAGAAGTAAAATGCCAAGGTTGTATCAGTATATGCATCAAGCATATTACTCTCAAGTAAAAAATTTAAGTGCTATTTCTTGCATTTATAGGGCTTTGGTCCAAGAAAAAATAGAATATCTAAACTTATCGTATGTCGGCAAAGGAAAGAGCGATCTATATGAAAATTATAGAATGAGCTTGTTGTCGTCTACAGGTTTTGGAGAGTTTTCACTTAGAGGAGGGGATGTTGTTATTTTCGATAGTTTTGTATCAAGTTTGATGTATTACTGTATCGTAAATAGACATACCTTTATATGTGTTACATCACATGAAGATGTGAGTCTATTTACTAAATCTAATCGACTTTGGTTTGATATGCTTTATAAGTACGGTTTTGCATTCTATGATAATGAAAAGGATTCTATTGCTAATAGGATTAAAATAATCAAAACTGACAAGCCTAAAGTTCCCAAAGAGATAATAGAATATCACCATAATAATTTTTTCATAAGCTAAATTGAGCAAGTCAAATGTCAAATAAAATACCCTTTAATGTGTCAGTAACAGCAACGCATTCTAAGAAATATGCCCTGCAAGTAATAGAAAAAGTGAGCAACCATGGAAAAATTACGTTTATTGACAGATGTCAACAATGGTTTAAAGATGAGCTTAATTGTCAGCAGGCCTTACTTACCCCCTCTTGTACTGCGGCATTAGAGATGGCCGCAATGCTTATTGATGTAAAGCCGGGAGATGAGATTATCATGCCAAGCTACACCTTTGTAAGCACAGCTAATGCTTTCGCAATCAGGGGGGCTAAAATAGTTTTTGTTGATATTCGACCAGATACAATGAATATTGATGAAACTTTAATTGAATCTGCAATAACATCAAGAACCCTGGCTATTGTTCCAGTGCATTATGGTGGTGTTAGTTGTGATATGGATGTTATTATGAATATCGCAAATAAGTATGGTTTATTTGTTATTGAAGATGCAGCTCAGGGCATGATGGGCTCATATAAAGATAGATTACTAGGCTCAATCGGACATTTTGGTGCGTATAGTTTTCATGAAACTAAGAATTTTACAAGTGGAGGTGAGGGTGGATTGCTAATTGTTAATGAGAAGGAGTTTGTAAGCCGAGCAGAAATTATTAGAGAAAAAGGAACAAACCGATCGCAGTTTCTTCGCGAACAAGTTGATAAGTATACTTGGGTAGATATTGGAAGTAGTTATCTCATGTCTGAAATACAAGCTGCATGCCTCTATGCGCAATTAGAAGAGTCGCAAGTTATTAACAGAGATAGGTTAGCATCTTGGGATGTTTATTATGATAAATTAAATAAATTATCAGAGTTAAAAATGGTTGAATTGCCTACTGTTCCAGTTGATTGTAATCACAACGCGCATATGTTTTTTATTAAAGTGGTGAATGCAAGTGACCGAAATAAATTACTAAAATATTTAAATACAAGGAATATAGGTGCTGTGTTTCACTATATTCCATTGCATTCTTCTCCTGCAGGTGTATCTATGTCTAGGTTTCATGGTAAAGATAGATTTACTACCAGTGAAAGCGAGCGCATAATTCGCCTTCCATTATGGTTTGGCATGAATAAATCACAGATTAATGAGGTAGTAGACGCTATATGCCGTTATTTTAGGGGTGACTCTAAGTATATCGATTTAAACTTATGAACAAAAGGTTAGCAATTGTAATACCCACCTATCATAGATCAAAAATTTTAAGAGAAAATTTTATCCTGATGTTTGAAGAGTTCTTAAAGTATTCAATTCCTATCTATATATCTGACGACAGTAAAGATTTAAAAACTGAAGAATGGCTCCATGATTTGAAGTGTAAATATCCATATATTTTTTATTCTAAAAACTCGCCAGGTTTAGGGCATGATAAAAATCTTATGAGGTCCATTAAACTGCCAGATACCGATTATGTTTGGTTATTGGGGGATTCGATTGCAATAGAAAAGGGCGCAATTTCAAAAATTTTAAATATAATAAATCAAAATAAGAGTGATATCATAGCAATCAATGTGCGAGGCAGAGATATTGATTTTCCTTCTGGAATCTATTGCGATCATAATGATGTTCTTTCAAAGTTTGGATGGCACTTAACATTGACAGGTGCAACTTTGTTTTCAAAAAAAGCTATCTCTTTAGCCAGTGAACTAAATTTCAGTAATTATAGGAACTTTCCCCAATTTTCATTGATTTATCATTATCTGGCCGAGAATTGCTCATTTCACTGGATAAACGATAGGCTTATTTATTCGAATAAAAATAAAAAAAGTTATTGGGCAGATGATGTATTTTCAGTTTTTATTGATGATTGGAGTGATGCAGTCCACAATTTGCCATATAACTATACTAGTAAAGCTTTAGAGAATGTAATTATTAATCATTCAAGGAAAACCAATATATTTAATGTGAGATCACTATTTTATCTTAGGAGTAAAGGTGTCTATAGTTGGGAAAAATATAAGACATACTCAAGTGTATTGCCAGCCCATAGTAACTTGAAAAAAAATGTATTAATAGCTATAGCTTTAGCTCCAAGAGTTGTTATTCAAATTGGATATAAAATTTTATCTAAGTGTGAGAGGGTATGTGTCGGTATGTCCAGTATCTAGGAAATGCTAAAATTATTCTATCATTCTATGGTGATACTAATAAGCATACTATTGCTTATTTTCTATACTAGCACCATATCCAATGATTTTATCCAATATCAGTTAATCTATGATAAATTGAGTGCCAGTGAAGGGTCGATAGAGGCAATTATTAATAATAGATTTGAGCCGGGGTTTGTAGTTCTTTATTATTATCTATCTAGCTTTTTATCAGGGAGTGACACTTTTATTTTAGTTGCATCCATTATCTTGTCAATCAAATACATATTATTCACTAAATACCTTAATCATCCAATAGCTGCATGGTTTTTATATATCATAATATTTCTACCAGTTTTGGAGGCTAGTCAATTAAGAACTGCAATAGCAAGCACAGTGATTCTTTATATAATATTGAATCCAGCATTCAAAGAAAAATTTCTATTTAAGGCGATATTTGTATCAATGTTTCATTATATTGGCATAATTATTTATTTTTTGAAATTTAATACAAGGCCACTGTTAGGCCTATTAGTCATTTTATTGCCTGGTATTTTCCTTGATTCTATATTGCCATTAATCTCTACTTCTGTATTTAAGTTTGATATTTTTATATCTACTTTAGATTCTGGTCAATCTGTTAATCTATTCAGCTCAATCATGATCATGCAATTTTTAATATCATTGTACTGCGCCTTTAACTGGAGGAATTTTAATGAAATGCAAAAAAGAGGTGCTTATTTAATCATAATTGGTCTATTGGTTTACATTGTATTAAGTCACAACCCTGGTATAGCACATAGGGTTCGTGAAGTTTCGTTATTAGGAATTTTCCCTTTATTGTTCTCAAGTAAAATGAGGATTAACTATTCAGCATTACTATTATTTAGTTGCGTAATGTATGTCTGTGTTTATTATCTTGCGTTTACTGTTTTAGAGATTATCCAGCTATCTTAGGTATTATGAAAAAAGTTGATGTTGTAATTGTGAATTGGAATACGGGTCCGTACTTAAAAGAGTGTGTTGAATCAGTCATTAAATATGATAGTGATCTGGTAGATAAAATCATTGTTGTTGACAATGCATCTACGGACAACTCAATCCCATTAATTAGTGAGATTTCTGGAATAACATTAATAGAGAATTCAGGAAATTTTGGCTTTGGGAGGGCATGCAATATTGGTGCTAAAATATGTACCAGTGAATATATACTTTTCCTTAATCCAGATGCAAGAATATATGAGAACACACTAAGTTCTTGTTTGGATTTTTTAGATGATGAGAAAAATGCATCTGTTGGTATTTTAGGTGTTCCATTAGAAGATACCAATGGTAATATCGCTAGGTGTTGTGCTAGGTATCCATCAATATTTAATATGGTTAGTAGTGCAATGGGCTTGGATAAGCTAATCCCTTCATCGGGTGCGTTAATGAAAGAATGGGACCATTTAACTACAAGGGAGGTGGATCAAGTTATTGGAGCTTTCTTTCTTGTTAGGGGTGATGTTTATAAAAAATTAAATGGTTTTGATGAGAGGTTTTTTGTCTATTATGAGGAAGTAGATTTTTCATATCGTGCTAAAAAGAAGGGCTATAAGAGTGTCTATTATTCAGGCGCAAGGGCGTTTCATTATGGTGGCGTTTCATCAAGTAAGGCTATTGCTAATAGATTATTTTTTTCTTTACGCAGTAGGGTTCAATATTTCTATAAACACTTTAACGTAGCATCAACTTTATTTATTATACTCACTACATTGTTTATAGAATTCCCCGCAAGGTTAATCCATGCAATTTTTATAATAAAATCATATACTTTAACCATGGAAACACTAAAGGGGTATCGTATGTTTCTTGTTTCATTATTTAGACCACATTCGCGCTAGGAGGCACAATATGAAAGATATAATTAATAAATTATTGACCAATAAGGTTGACTCTAATGAGAAAGTTATCCTAGAACTGGGATGTGGAAATCATAAGAAAGTAAACAACTCTATTGGCATTGATGCTATAGATTATCCAAACGTAGATATTTGCGGGGATGTTTTTGAAGTATTGAAATTGATTCCTGATTCAACTGTTGATGAGGTCCATTCTTTTCATTTTATTGAGCACATATCTGACATTTCAGGTCTTATTGAAGAATTGGCACGTGTTGTTAAAAGAAATGGAATTGTTGGCTTTACTGCCCCACATTTCTCTAATCCTTATTACTATTCAGATCCAACACATAAAACTTTTTTTGGCTTATATACCTTTTGTTATTATTCGGATTGTTCGTTGTTTTCAAGAAGAGTGCCAACTTACAATGTGGATATAAAATTTAATTTAGAGAAAGTGAGCTTGAATTTTAAGACAGATAGGAGTTTTTTTATTCGCGCAGGGGTTAAGTACATCATTGGTAAATTATTTAATTTTTCGTCATACACTAAAGAGCTTTATGAGGATACTTTGTGCTATATTTTTCCTTGTTATGAGATTCATGCAATACTCAAAAGAAAATGATCCATATATTGAACAGTACTCAGAATGATGAGATACATCTGGATAATGTGGCTTAACTCCGTGGAAAAGCCAAAATGAGTACAAAGGTTATAGCATTTACACGTTATGCAATCAATGGTGCTAGTAGTAGATTGCGTATTTATCAATATGTTGCACCCCTTGTGGATTATGGCATATTTATAGAAGTCTCCCCCCTTTTTGATAAAGATTATATTGAACGACTATATTCTGAAAAAGGCAAGTCCTACTTAAGTGTGGCTATAGCATACATTAAAAGAATAATTAACCTATTTTCTGTAATAAGATATGACGTAATATTTATTGAAAAAGAATTGCTCCCCAATATTCCAGGAGTGTTTGAATACCTTCTCTACAGTATGGAAAAAAAATATATAGTTGATTATGATGATGCAGTTTTTCATTGTTACGATCAAAGTAATAATTACTATATGAAGTTATTATCTAAAAAAATTGACAAGATTATGAGTAGATCAAGTATGGTTATTTGTGGTAATGACTATATAGCAGCTAGATCTAGTAATGCAAATGCTAAGAATATTCAGATTCTTCCAACTGTAGTTGATACAAATAAGTACAAGGCTTTAGCAGTAAATTCAAATTCACAAATTGTTATTGGTTGGATTGGCACACCATCTACAGTACACCTATTAGAAATCGTAAGATGTTCGTTAGAAGCTTTAAATGAAGATTTTGATTTTATATTGTGCGTGATTGGAGCTAAATTTTCGAGTGATATTTTTAAAGTTGAATGTATAAAATGGTCTGAGAATACTGAAATAAAAAGTATACAAGCAATTGATATTGGAATTATGCCTTTAAATGATGGACTCTTTGAAAGAGGAAAATGTGGTTATAAATTAATTCAGTATATGGCATGTGGAAAGCCAATTATTGCATCTCCTGTTGGGGTGAATGAAAAAATTGTAAAAGAATCAAATGCTGGTTATCTTGCTATAACAGTAGTTGATTGGACTAGAGCTTTGGGTGTTTTATGTGCAACCAAAAAATTGCGTACTGATTTTGGCGTAATGGGTAGATCGCATGTTGAAAAAAAATATTCATTAGGTGAGGCTGTACCAAAGATGGCCCACCTTTTTAAAACAATAAAACAATAAAAAATATGTGTGGAATTACTGGCTTTATTGAGAAAACTGAAAAAAAAATAGCAGAATCAAACTTGCGACTTATGGTTAAACAAATAAGACACAGGGGGCCAGATAGCAATGGAATTTGGTATGATGAAAGTAACGGCATCGGATTGGCACATGCACGATTATCAATATTAGATTTAACCAGTGCAGGCCATCAACCCATGGTCTCATATTCAGGAAGGTATGTTATTTCTTTTAATGGTGAAATATACAATCATAGTTCAATTCGGGCGGAGCTTGAGTCTGATTCTGATTCATGCCATGTTTGTACATGGAGGGGGTATTCAGATACAGAAACATTACTTGCAGCAATAGAAATATGGGGCTTAAGAAAAACCCTTTCGAAATGCACAGGAATGTTTGCAATATCCTTATGGGATAAAAAATTAAAAACTCTAAATTTGGTTCGGGATAGATTGGGAGAAAAGCCATTATATTATGGATGGATTGATAATATATTTTTGTTTGGATCCGAATTGAAAAGTCTAAAGGCTCACAATATATTTAGTGGAGAAATAGATAGAGAAGCTCTGCAAGTGTATCTTAGGTTAATGTCAATTCCAGCACCTTTAACCATATATAAGAATATAAAAAAAGTTGAACCAGGGCAGATTGTTACAATTAATAAAAATGGAATAGTTGAGACTAAATTTTTTTGGTCAACTAGTAATTCTATTAAAAAATCTATTGGGAAAAAAAAATCATTAATATATGATCAGAGTGTTAATGAATTAGATCTATTGCTTACCAATATTATTGATAAGCAATTAATAGCCGATGTTCCAGTTGGTGCATTTTTATCAGGAGGAGTTGATTCTAGTCTTGTTGTTGCAATTATGAATAAAATATCCACTAGTAAAGTGGAGACATTTTCAATTGGATTTGACGATCAAAGATATGACGAATCGCAATATGCTAAAGATGTTGCCAAGTATATTGGAACAAATCATAATACTTTAAGGGTAACGAAGGGTATGCTATTGGATGTTGTTCTGAAATTGCCAAGTATATATGATGAGCCATTTGCAGATTCATCTCAAATACCCACATATTTAGTATCAAAATTTGCAAGTGAATCTGTCAAAGTTGCTTTGACAGGTGATGGGGCTGATGAATTATTCGGGGGGTATAACAGATATACAATGACCAATCAATATTGGAAAAATATTTGCAAAACTCCCCGCTTTATTAGAAAATTTACCGCACTAGGGCTTAATTCATTATCCCCTAGCTCATGGGATAGGGTGTTTAATTCGATTAGATTAGTTCGACCAGACATGAAGATTGAAATGATTGGTGAGAAGATAAAAAAAGCGTCTAATATTCTTTCTCAAGATAATGATCATGAACTGTATAAAAGTTTAGTTTCAATTGAAAATGAACCGAGTAAATTTTTGATAAATTCTAAGCTAGTGGGATTTATTGACAAGGAGCACGATAGATTTGATTATTTGTCAAGTGCGGTTGAAAAAATGATGGCTTTGGATTTATCAATATACCTTCCAACTGATATTTTAACTAAGGTTGATCGTGCATCGATGGCAAATTCACTTGAAACTAGAGTACCATTCTTAGATCATAGTCTGGTTGATTTTGCATGGTCTTTACCGCTTGAATTTAAAATAAAAAAAAATACAGGTAAAAAAATTGTTCGGGATGTGTTGGACAAATATGTACCTTTTCACTTGCTGGATAGGCCGAAAAGAGGTTTTGGTGTCCCAGTGGACGCATGGTTGAGGTATGAGTTAAGGGACTGGGCTGAAGAATTGCTAAGTGTCGACAGATTGAAAAAAGATGGGTTTTTTAATGTAAAAAATGTACGAGATATGTGGAATGATCATTTGGATGTGAAAAATAATAACGCTAATAAATTGTGGAGTATATTAATGTTTCAGTCTTGGCTGGATTTAGAGTCTAAATCATGAAAATATTACATCAGGTTTTAAATAACTTATTCAGGATGAGAGTAATGAACTTTGTTTTGGTGGTGCTATCTTTGTTTTTTTCATTAATTATTTTTGAACTGTATTTACAAGTGGTAGATGAGGTTTTTACCACCCCAAAACCTGGCAGTATATGGGCCGAAGATTCTGACTATCCATTAAATTATTTTGAACAACCTTTAGAATTTGGTTCGGGAGCTAGGCCTGGAACTTATAGAGCACATAAAATCGCCCCTAATGGGTTGGATGTTTTTAATGTTGAATATGATATTGGGAGTGATGGATTTAGAACGACTAGTGGAAAAATAGATGTCGCGCACAGGGTTAATTTTTTTGGAGGTAGTTTTACTTTTGGAGAGGCTTTACAAAGTGGGGAGACACTTCCTTCTCACTTTAAAAGTTTCTTATCAGATTACTACGTGAAAAATTTTGGCTTTCATGGTTATGGGGCTCACGAAGCTCTTGCTATTTTAGAAAGTGATCATGATACAAAAGGTGATATTAACTTCTTATTGACTGCACCTTGGCACGCAGAAAGGATGCGATGTATAGCTGGCTCATCTTCATCATCAAGTCCAGTGTACAGACTCAATAAGTATGATAAGGTTATGCGTAGTGGAAATTGTTTATCTGAAATTAATAGTGGTAATTCTTTTAAAAGGGATTTTCATGAATTGACGTATATTGTGGGAGGCTCCAAATTGGCCACTTTATACAACAGAACTAGTAAGCGGAAAGCGGAAAGTATAAGGGACGATGAAATTGACTTGTATATTAAGGTGATAGCTAAAATTAGTTTTTTATCTAAAAACAGGGGTCAAAAATTTATCGTTGGATATATTAAATCAGAAAATGATTATTTTAAAGATACTAAATTTTCCAACTCTATTATTATGGATAGAATTCGCAAAGCTGGCGCACATGTTATTGATATGACACTATCAGTTGATGCAGAGACATTGCTAGATAAATATGTTGTTCATCCAGAATACGAACGTCATCCATCATCATTAGCGAATTACGAGCGAGCAAAGCTTTTGAGTGATTTCGTAAAAAATTAAATCTATGTCTAAATTAGATGATCATACATCCTCGCCTAAATCTTTTGGTATTATATTCTCGGTCGTATTTTTAATAGTTGCTTTATATCCTTTATTTAGTTCTGAAAAAATTCGTCTTGGGGCGGGTATTATTTCAGCTATATTTTTATTAATAGCCTTTGCAGCACCTAAAGTATTAACTGTTCCCAATAAACTTTGGTTTAAGTTTGGGATACTGCTTGGCTCTATTATTGCCCCAATTGTAATGGCATTCGTATACTTTTTAACTGTATTGCCTACAGGTTTGATTACGCGTCTTTTGGGTAAAGATTTACTTAAGCAAAAATTAGATAAAAATGCTAAATCATATTGGGTTGAGCGTAGCGAACCTATGAGTTCTATGAAAAATCAATTTTAGGAGAGAGGTAAATGTCATTTATTAAAGAGTTGTGGCAATTTATGCTTATTAGAAAGAAGTTTTGGTTACTTCCAATAATGCTTATGATGGCATTATTTGGTGCATTGATAGTACTAAGTCAAGGCACTGCCGTTGCGCCGTTCATTTACACTTTATTTTAAATAATGACAGCAATATTGGGTGTTTCTGCCTTTTATCATGATAGTGCAGCAGCATTAATAGTTGACGGAAAAATAGTTTCTGCCGCACAAGAAGAGCGCTTTACTCGTGAGAAGCATGATCCATCATACCCAACTCATGCAATTAATTATTGCCTATCAGAGGCTGGTATATCGCTTGACGAAGTAGATTATATTGCTTTTTATGATAAGCCTTTTTTGAAGTTTGAGCGCTTACTGGAAACTTATGTTGCACTAGCGCCAAAAGGCTTTCAATCGTTTAGAATGTCGATGCCGATCTGGTTACGTGAAAAGCTATTTCTAAAAGATATGCTCACCAAGGAAATCAAAAAAGTTGATAAGGATTTTAATGATAACAAGTTAATGTTTGGTGAACATCATTTTAGCCATGCTGCTAGTGCATTTTATGCCTCGCCCTTTGAAGAGGCGGTGGTACTTACACTTGATGGTGTGGGCGAGTGGGCAACCACCACTGTTGCTATTGGCAAGGGTCATGAGCTTAATATCGTTAAAGAAATTCACTTCCCGCACTCACTAGGTTTGCTTTATTCAGCATTTACTTATTACACTGGCTTTAGGGTTAATAGTGGTGAGTATAAGGTAATGGGCTTAGCACCTTATGGAGAGCCTAAATACAGAGAGTTAATCCTTGATAAGTTAATTGATTTAAAAGAGGATGGCTCATTTCGTCTTGATCAGTCTTACTTTAATTATGCCACTGGACTCACTATGGTTAATCAAAAGTTTGCCGATCTGTTTGGTGAGCCTATACGAGAGCCAGATATAGATGAGCTAACTCAGTTTCATATGGACATTGCAGCATCCGTGCAAGCTGCGACTGAAGAAGTTGTACTGACAATGACTAGGTCGCTAGCAAAAGAGTACGGTATTCCAAATTTATGTATGGCAGGTGGTGTTGCACTTAACTGTGTTGCTAATGGTAAGATACTCAGAGATAAAGCTTTCAAAGAGGTTTGGATTCAACCTGCATCGGGAGATGCGGGTGGTGCATTGGGTGGCGCGTTAGCGGTATGGCACAAAGAGCTAAACAACCCAAGAGTAATTCATCCTAATGATGCCATGCAGGGCTCGTATTTGGGTCCATTATATAAACAAGACTCGATCGAGAATGAACTATTAGCTTGTGGCGCTAAGTTTGACTCCGTTACTGAAAATGAGATGATTGAACAAACTGCACAAGCATTAGCAGATGGCAAGGCTGTTGGCTGGTTTCAAGGCAGAATGGAGTTTGGTCCTCGTTCACTTGGTGGCCGTTCAATACTAGGCGATCCTCGTTCAGAAAAAATGCAAAAAACCCTTAATCTTAAAG
>Ga0233440_1001485_pt1 | contig 21384 bp, 16 predicted proteins | sample SI_123_September_5_FD_182791 | JGI IMG/M metagenome (GOLD analysis project Ga0233440, IMG submission 182791) | Seawater microbial communities from Saanich Inlet, British Columbia, Canada - SI_123_September2016_120_MG | ecosystem: Environmental > Aquatic > Marine > Inlet | place: Canada: British... | reverse complement strand
CACTCACCGCACTCGAAGAGTCACGCTTACGATAGTGAATTCCGGCTCCCAAGCTCACCCCATCTTCGGTGAAGTACGGGTCCATGTAACCAAAGCCGTAGGCGGTCTCTGTGTCACTGTTATTAAACTCAAAATCAACCCGCTTGCCCGATCCCAAGAAGTTATCCTGCTTCAGGTTGGTACTCAACACCATACCCTGCGTCTGCGAATAGCCCATGCCCAGCATCATGCTACCGGTCGACTTCTCTTCCACATTGTAGTTGAGGTCAACCTGATCGGTGGTACCCGCAACCGGTACCGTATCGACCTTCACATTTTCAAAGTAGCCTAGCTTACGGATACGGGTCTGGGAGCGCTCAACCTCCTTGTTGGAGTAGCGGCTGCCCTCATACTGACGCATCTCACGACGAACCACCAGATCCTGTGTCTTGGTGTTACCGGTAATATTCACTCGGTTGACGTAGACGCGGTTACCGGGATCGACCAAGAAGGTGAGATCTACCGTACTCTTGGCATCATCCATCTCTGGAATCACGTTGATATTGGCGAAGGCGTAACCATCTTGCCCCAGACGTTCAGAGAGCGATTCATTTACTGCCGCAATATCCTTACGGGAGAAAATGGCCCCCTCTTGCAGGGTGATCTTCTCTTGCAACTCCACCTCAGGCACCACCATCTTCCCCTTCAACGCAATATGCCCCAGTTTGTACTGGTTACCTTCACGCATATTGATGGTGACGTAGATCTCCTGACGATCCTGTGTAATGGAAACCTGCGCAGAGGTCACCTCAAAGTTGATATAGCCACGATCCAGATACCAAGAGCGCAGAGTCTCTAGATCACCGGTCAACTTCTGGCGGGAGTAACGATCATTTTTCGTAAAGAAGGAGAGCCAGTTTCCCGTACTGAGCTGAAACAGATCTTTCAAATCTTCCGTCTCATAGTCTTGGTTACCGATCAGGGTAATTTGACGAATACGGGCGCTCTCACCCTCAGTCACCTGAATGCGAACGGCAGAACGGTTACGCTCTAGCGGTGTGACCGTAGTCTCGATCTCTACCCCATAGCGCCCCATACTGAGGTACTGGCGGCGCAGTTCTGCCTCAATTTTATCCAACAGTGCACGATCCAGTACACGCCCCTCTGCCAGACCAATCCCTTTCAGCCCCTCTTTGAGGTCTTCGGTTTTGATCACCTTATTACCTTCAATGGTGATATCAGCAATAGCAGCGCGTTCGACCACAGAGACCAACAGAACATTGCCCTGCTGCTCCAACCGCACATCCTTGAAGAACCCCGTTTTATAGAGCGCCTTAACCGCCGAGGCTGACTTTTTATTGTTCAGCTCATCTCCCACTTTGAGTGGCAGATAGTTAAAGACGGTACCTGCTGCGATTCTCTGTAACCCCTCGACCCGAATATCTTCGATCACAAATGGGGCGAAGGCGGAAGCCGACAGAGAAATAAGAGCAAGAAAAACAGATAAAACAGTACGTTGAAACATTTCGAAATTCGCCAAGTAGAAGTTTCTTGAATTAGAGTAATCGTAGCAGGTCATTGTATAGCGCCAGCGACATCAATCCAACCAGAAAAACGATGCCAATACGCTGACCCACCATCATCGCCCCCTCTGAGGGAGGACTGCCTTTAATTGATTCAATCAGATAGTAGAAAAGGTGCCCACCATCCAACATTGGAATAGGCAATAAATTAAGCACCCCAAGGCTGACACTAACCAGCCCCAAGAAGGAGAGAAAGGTGGTTAATCCACTCTCCATTGAGCTGCCCGCATAACGGGCGATACTGATAGGCCCACTCAGCCCATCGGTTGAGGTGGCCCCTACCACCATGCGCCCCATCACCTGTAGGGTCATGGTGCTCATATTCCAACTCTTCTCTGCACCCCGAATCAGCGCATCAACAGGACCATACTGTACGGTTCGATAATAGGTTTCGCGGAACTCCGTGAGATCGACAGCAGCACCGATACGCCCGATGGTCTTTCCATTTGCCTCTACCCTCGCAGGTGTTAACTGCATGGGAAAAATAACCCCATCACGATCAATGGTCAGCTGCAGTGTCTGTTCAGGACTCTCACGCACCCACTCAACCCAAGCAGCCCAGCTCTCTAACGGCTCTTCTGCTACCGTCAAAACTAGATCTCCCGGCTCTAATCCTGCTGCCGCTGCAGCACCATCAGCCACCACCTCACCAATACGTGGCGGTACAGCAGGCCGCTCAACAGCAAATCCCAGCTTATCCAACAGCGCCATCCCCTCTGGGATATCGGCACCGAAGGGGTTCTCCAGCAACCGTTGTTGCACTACACCCGATGCATTCACCACCTCAAGCTGCAGAGTGTCTCCCACCACCACTGCACCCAGCATCTTCTCTAGCGCCTGCTGCCAGATCTGTACAGGGTGTCCATTCACCAGGGTGACTTCATCCCCCTGTTTCAACCCTGCATTTTCAGCAACGGAGGCGGCTGTAATCTGACCAACAATGGGTTTCATTCCAGAGACACCCACCATCTGAACGGCACCAAAGGCAAATATGGCGAAGATAAAGTTAAACAGTGGTCCGGCAACCACAATCGCGGCACGGGCTGCCAGCGGTTGCACATCAAAGGAGCGGTAGCGTTCCTCCTCGGGGATGGGTTCATCGCTCCCCTCACCCAGCATCTTCACATAACCACCCAGCGGCAACATTGCGATCACATATTCGGTACCGTCTTGCCCGACTCGTTTCCATAGGGGGCGACCAAAACCGACGGAGAAGCGCAGCACTTTGACACCCACTGCACGGGCTACCCAGAAGTGGCCCAGCTCATGGATTGTCACCAATACGCCAATGGCAAGGATAAAGGCAAGTAGTGAGGTCATGACTGAATTTCCTGTTGCGCAATCTGGCGAGCCTGTTGGTCTACTGCTAGCACCTGATCCACTGTGGAGACCCTCTCCACACTCATTTTGTTTAAAGTGTACTCAATCACCCGCGCAATATCGAGATACCCCATCTGCCGATTGAGGAAGGCATCTACCGCAACCTCATTGGCTGCATTAACAATCGTACTTGCACTACCCCCTGTACGCATTGCCTCAATCGCCAAGTGCAGACAGGGGTAACGCCCAAAGTCAGGCCGTTGGAAATTGAGCTGCGCAACCTCAAACAGATCCAAGTGGCTGACCCCAGAGTGGATACGCTCTGGCCACGCCATCGCATAGGCGATCGGTGTGCGCATATCAGGGTTACCCATCTGCGCCATGACCGAACCATCGTTATACTGCACCATGGAGTGGATCACACTCTGAGGGTGAAGCACCACCTGCACTTGCTCAGGTGTTGCCCCGAACAGCCAACACGCCTCAATAAACTCTAGCCCCTTATTCATCATCGTTGCTGAATCAACCGAAATCTTGCGCCCCATACTCCAGTTGGGGTGTGCTACCGCCTGCTCTGGCGTTACACTCTTCAGCTGATCCAAGGCTGTATCCCGAAAGGGTCCCCCCGAACCGGTCAATAAAATTTTCTCGACCCCTGCAGGCACTGCCCCCAATGCTGCAGCATCTGGCATACACTGGAAGATCGCATTGTGCTCACTATCGATCGGCAACAGCTCTGCTCCGTAACGCTCGACCTCCTCCATAAACAGGGCACCCGTCATCACCAGCGCCTCTTTATTGGCCAGCAGGATGCGCTTGCCCGCACGGACTGCGGCCAGTGTAGGTTTTAGCCCAGCCGCCCCCACAATAGCGGCCATTACTTGATCCACTTCTGGTGCCGCAGCTACCTGCTCAAGCCCTGCCACACCGTACAGCACGGTAGTCTCGGGAGCGGAGTGAAGCAGCAGCTTTTGTAACTGCTCTGCACCCTGCTCATCAGCAACCACTGCGTAATCAGGAGAGAATTGTATGCACTGTGCCGCCAGCGCCTCTATCTGTCGATGCGCAGTCAATGCCACCACACGGTAACGATCGGGGTGACGTGCAATTACATCCAGCGTGCTCTTTCCTATAGAGCCAGTCGCCCCCAGTACAGTAACGCCTTGGAGTTTCATAGTGTCACCACCCCCAACAGGATCAACAGCGAGAGGTAGAGGGGGGCAGCTGCAGTCAAACTATCCACCCGATCCAAAATTCCACCATGACCAGGAATCAGATTACCTGAATCCTTGATCCCAGCATGGCGCTTATAAGCACTCTCAACCAAGTCCCCCACAATGGAGAGGACGACGATCGCAACCACCGATAGCAGCAATATAGGCAGTGTAATCTCATCCATACCTACCGAAAAATAACCTATCAGAGCCACTACTATCGAAGCAACCATCCCCCCGGCAACGCCTTCCAAGCTTTTACCTGGACTCACTTTAGGTGCTAATTTTCTGTTACCAAAGCGGACCCCCGCCAGATAGGCGCCAATATCGGCCCCCCAAATCAATAACAGCAGAAAAAAGAGCAACCCAACCCCCTGCTCTTGCTGATGGATCAGCTCTAAAGCACGCCAAGAGGGGATCAATATAATTACACCGACTACAGGACTCGCCATTCGACTAAAGAGCCAGCCATGCCGCTCTGGGTAGACACGTAACCAGTATAGTGCGCTCAGCCACCAGAGTAGCGCTATCGATAGCAGCCACTCCAATGGAACAAAACGACTCATATAGAAGAGCGCAATCAGCACCAACGCATACTCTGCTCTAGGCCTATATTGAGTCTGTCCAGCAAGACGCCCCCACTCCCAGGCTGCAGGCAACAGCAATAACACCAGCAACAGCGAAAAAACTTCACCTTGAATGCTCATGATAGACCACAACAATAGTGGCCCTAACACAAAAGCACTCAAGGCACGCTTCTGGAATGAACTAAGCTCCTTCATTACCTTCCTTAGTGAGCTGGTCCCCTGTTCGACCAAAACGGCGTTGTCGATCCCCAAATGATTGAACAGCCATATCTAATGCCGCACGATCAAACTCTGGCCAATAAAGATCAGTAAAATAGAGTTCACAGTAAGCCATCTGCCACAGCAGGAAATTACTAATTCTCTGCTCACCTCCAGTACGTATAAAGAGGTCAGGCTCAGGACAGTCATTTAGTGAAATTTTCTGCTGTAATTTTTCCGGAGTAACCTCATCAGGCCTCAGCTTACCATCAGCAACGTCTTGACAAAGCTGTTTAGTAGCAACAGCAATATCCCAACGCCCCCCATAATTTGCCGCAACATTAAGCAATAGCTTTGAGTTATTTTGGGTTAAAACCTCAGCTTCTACAATGGCCTCCTGCAGCTGTTCTGGAAAACGAGAAACTTCCCCAATAATCTTCAGTCGAATGCCATTTCTATGCAATCGCTTTACTTCTCTCTTTAGCGATGAGATAAATAACCCCATCAAGTAAGAGACCTCCTCTTCTGGTCTTTTCCAATTTTCTGTACTGAATGCAAATAGAGTAAGGGCTTCCACACCTAGGTCAATACACCCCTCTACTGTAGAGCGAACTCGCTCCACACCACGCTTATGCCCCCAGAAACGGGGACGGTTCTGGCGTTTTGCCCAACGACCATTACCATCCATAACAATCGCAATATGTTTTGGGATTCTATCCATGAGTTTAATTTTGTTCCTCACACTTACACATATCTATTACTATTCCCAAAATACGTTCATCCATGATTATAACCAACCTGTTTTCATCCAATAGGCTGTTTTCCCAACTAATTCCTGCCCTTTTGAAGCACCAACAAAGCGATATAACAAATCTAACCTACTGAAAATAAGCACAACAAAAGCTTATAGCTGCATAAGTAAAATTTACACTTACAACACTCATCAACAAAACAAGGCGCGACTATGCAAGCATAATTACTCTATGTCAAATACCATAATAATTACCCTCCTCTCATGAGCTTTGGTTGCCAATCCTAGCTACCTAAAGTAGCCGCTTTTTTATAACCTGACAACACTTAACTTGGCATTTTTTTCACACGGCTATGCAACTTGAAGTAGGTCGTGCATAAGCACCTATTAATCACAGTTCAATTTCGACTCTGGCACTAAGTATCAAGGTAGTTGCTAGATCTAGATCTCTACTATCAGTTCCGATTACTACCTCTCCCCAAGGCCACTCAACTCCAGCAGTCACTACCTTGTTATCTGGATCAAGCCGCAACAACCAACTTTGGTATGCAGTTGAGTGATAGTTAACGCCTACTTCTAGAAAATCTTTATATTTAGTGGAGCGATAACGCCCTATGCCGCTTAATTTACCTCTCATCGATGGAATGACTAATGGCCATTTCAGCTCAAGTATGGCTCTAGAATCTAAATGTTCCACCCAGTCGATTGTGGAGTCACGACCTGAGAGTATGGGATTATATTGGACATAGCCTTCTTCATCATAATTTTTATTGGCTCCGGCCACAGAGTATGCATCTGCATGGGTGTACTGCACATCATCCCAGTAGACTCTTCCCAGCAAGTCTCTGACTTGGAGCTGTACAGTCCAGTCTGGTAGTGGAATCCACTCCAAATCCAGCTCTATCCAGCCGCCTTTGCCTTGTGGACGGCTATTGAGTTCACGGTGCAGCAGGTTATTTGCGCTATAGTATTCATCCAGCTGAAATTCAAAATCATAATCCTGCGTAGTGATAGCTTGAGCGTTACCTCGCAAACGAGTCGAACGTACCTGGTTTGCCCGAAACAGGGCTGAGCTGAATCTAAGTGTAGCCGACGGGGAGAGACTGGTGCGATAACCAAGGCGCAGTGCGTCTCCGGCATAGTGGTGAGCATCTATAGAGAGCCGATAGTTACGCCTAGGGACCAGTGGTTGCTTATGCTTACTTTGATAGTAGAAGAGGGAGGTATTTGAATCACTGTGTATAGAGTAATCAACCCGCTGAAGTAGCGATATCTCCCATGCTCCGTAACGGGCTCCACTCTCAATACGGGTATCTGTAATGGCATTGGAGCCTCCAAAAAAGGGGCTGTCCCAATCGTTGAGATAGCCCTTAACCGTAACTGGTTCGCTGTGGGTAAAGCTGTCGACCTCCAAATAAGTGCTCCACTCTGTTGCCCAGAGCGGAGAAGAGAGGAGATAGAGCAGCGTTAGCCCTAGAAGTACTCCCATGAGCCATCGCTGTATTCCACACCTACTCCAACATTGTCTTCACTGACCTCTCCCACCAGCTCACCAGCTACAGTAAGGGTACCAGTCACCTGGTCATGATTTGCATTCATTTCAGCATTTGCTAAGCCATTACTAAAGTTGTAGCGACCCAGACTACCAAGCTCCGGGGCATCGTTGCCGTCTACCGGCTCACTTATGGAAAAATTAAGGCGTGTTGCTTTATCACCATACGCCAAAGTTGCCTCTACAGCTGCTGTAGTACGGGAAGTTCTCTCTAAATCGACAGTCAACTGCGCGCCATCAAGTCCCTCAAGATTGACAGCGGTAGTAAGGGAGAGAACAACTTGCCAATAGTTATCATCACTTTCACTAGAGTCTAAATCAAGATGATCACCGTTAGAGAAGCTTGCTGAGGCGGTAACACGCTCAAAACTACTTTTCACTCCATCACTCTCTCCAAGAAGGCCATCTAACCGAAATGAGACAGGAATTAGTTTATTTTCTGGCTGTAAGTTGGATACAACAAGATGAACTTCACCATCAGCGGTATAAATTTTTCCAATATCTTCACCCGTACCATCAAACTCCAGCTTCATATCCATTCCCAAGGCCAAGGTACGTATATCTTGTGTTGAGATATCAACTCCATCAGCCCAACGTTGATAGCCACTCCAAGATCCAACTATTCGAGCCCCACCCAGTTTAAAATGCATATTCTCAGCATCGATTGAGCCCGAAATTTCAGTTGCAGCAGCTGTTACTACACTATCGTTAATTGGATACGAATACTCTAGGTCGACTTCTGACTCTACTCCAACTCCTAGGCGGCTACGGCCTTCGAAATGCAAAATTCTAACCCCTGCCTCACTATTCTGTCTGACAGTAATTGTACCTGTTCCAGTGTACCCCGGAGACTCAGATAACTGCGCTAGATCATAACTATATGGCGATGAACCTCCTGCAATTGATGGGTGAGTTGATCCTAAATCAAAATAAGCACCCGCAAGATCTATAAATGGAAACAGACTATCTTCTACTACAGTCAATAACCTGTGGTTAACCTTCTCTACCTGATCAAGATCTTTACCAAATTGCTGCCCACTCTCCGCCAGTGCATTCAACTCGCCATTCCAAGTGCGCATATCTTTAACTAACTGTTTTGCCGCTTCTACCCCTGTAGCGCTTGGGGGATCAATATCCACCACAACTGAGGCTATGCTGCTTCTACGGTTCCCTTCCATGTCGATAGCCTGCGCACTGTACTCATGAGCACCATCATCCATTTGGTTAAGCTGTACTGGTAGACTATAAGGTGCAATCAAATCGCTACCTAGCAACCTGCCTCCCTCATAAAAGTCGACTTGACGTATACCACCGGCATCAGTCGCTATTGCATTTAACTGTACCTCCCCCGCTTGCGTTAGATTATCTGCTCCCACACTGGTGGAGAGAGCCACGGAGGGGGCTACAATATCCTGCTGCGGAGCCTGCAACTTAACCCAAAGCCCTTGATGGGGGAACAATGAAAGCCCTGCATCTGTTGTTGCAGGTTCAACCTCCCATGTACAGCTACCCTCTGAATTACTGTTGTCTGAGCACGCTGTTAACTGCTCTACCTTCACCTTATTTGATGATGAGCGGATCCTATCTCTCAACACTGAGGCTGTTGTGGTGCTGCCACCTGAAATTGCTATTCCTGCACTTAACAGGTTCCAACCATTTTGTAGGTTAACAATCGCCGAACTCGGCTGCAATCCTCGCAAACTAAAACTGCCTCCAGTCGGAGAATAGAGCCAGTAACTGTGATCTGCCCGCAGGCGATAAAGGCTATCAAAATCATGTGCAGTATCTGCCCCGACCCAACCATCACAGTTGCAAAATGGTTTATAGGCCAACACACGGCTTACAATCCCACTATTTTCACTAAGCAGTGTGGAGAGTGGACGACCATCATCAACCGATGGTGAAATAAGATTCCAACCCTTTTTCAGAGGGATGGTATCGTTCTTGATATCAGCGGTAACATCACCAACAGTATCTACAAGTGGGCGCACAACCAAGCTATCCAACTCTACTTTATAATTAGTTATACCGCCAGCTTCAACATTATAGATGTATGGGGTAACGGCAATATAGAGGTCAGAGGCAGTTTCAACGGTAAAGCTACCGACCAATTTTTCATTAAAGTAGGCGTATAGGGTATTGTCTACCCGTTTTATGCTCATTGTGGTCGCATCACCACTACGACCTTTTACCTTACGGCAGTAACGTGTTCCCTCGTTACAGTTTGCCCCATCCAAAATTTTCTCTACATCATCCAGCTTGTGACTGAATTGGGCTTTTTCAAACCAACTCTCTGTGTCTGGATTAAAACCTATTGTATGTTTGAGCTCAATTAGTGAGCCTTCACTATAAGAGCCATCAGCCCTATCCGATAGTCGGAGCTGCAATATTCCATACCACTTACCCGTGCCTTGACCAGAAATCATAACACTACGACTATTAAGCGTAACGTCAAAATCACCTTGCAACATAACCTCTCTGCTGCGGATACCTGAGTTAGCCGCGTTTCCCGCCTCTAATGGCTGGTCATACTGGGTTTCAATATAGTAGCTACCATTCACAGAAGGGAATGCAGTAAAATAGTAATGCCCTGTCTCATCATTATTCCAAGAGTGCAAGCTCCAAGGATCATTCTCCCCTGTCATCAGCTGATCAAAATTCTCCGTGAACTTCTGAGTTGCTGATGCAGCCGACACCGGCTGCGAAAAGAGAATAAATACCCCCAATACCTCTATTATCTGCCGAAAAATATTGGACTTTATCCCTTGAACTTTTGTTAACACTACCAAATCTCCATATTTTTCATTTCAAAACTGGACGGGAACCGTACAGTTACTACTCAAAAACAGCAACACATTTTTTGCTACAAAATGTTACACACCAACTCTAATTCTCCATCAACATCCAAAGATTTCCACGCTTCTTCATCTCGAACTTATTGCTTCCCTTCCTTTTCCCAACCCATGCCAACAATGTTTTTACAGAAGCCCCCATATCACCATTCAACTCTGCAGTCCCTCCTGTTTTATATTCACCTGTTGGTTCAATGTGGGTAATTACATTAAGCTCGATGGCACTCTTCCCACTGTGTTTGAATACTATTTTACTGCCTTCGCCCTCTCTATTTAGAGTGGCAACAAATGAGCCAATAGGGGTAGCCTTCTCTCTTCCTATCTGTAAATCACTCAATTTCACACTGCCCATCATGCTAAACCGAGGATGGTCCCGGTCTAGATTCAATTCAGTAAGATCCACTGTCGCTCGTCCTCCAAGAGATGCAATTTCACGGTTAAGAAAGGTTGTCACCTTATAAACAGGCAGGTCCAGATAGAGTGACTCAATCTGCGCTGTACCCAAAAAGCTGACCCCCCCCCTTGCGAGCGCTGTGATCTCCTTGTCTCCTCTCATTTCGAGCTTCCAGATTGCTGCGCCACTAAATAGAGAGAAAAAATCAAAATTCCACTCTACTCCACCAATCACACGATTTTCATAAGCAACAAGACGGGCACCTCCATTCCACAGAGTTCCATAATAATCATATAGTTCCACCTTACCTGTATTGGGTTGCACCCAACCAACCAACAGTTTTGTGGGCAGCATCACTGGCAGTGTAATCGATATCGCCAACAAAAAAAATAGGCTATAACGACGAAAGGATTTCCAGTGATTCACAAACCTTTCCTCTTAACTGTCTGTAGAGATACACGCGCGTTAACATCTCCTAACTGGTCCCTGGCAGAAAGGTTCATGCGAACAACAACAACCCCATATTTTCTCTCCATCATCCCCAACCATTTTATTAGCGAATCAAAAGATACCCCTTCATAAGAGAGTTTCACTCCATTTTTTCCATCTGGCTCAATGCGTCGCAGTGTCTCTTTCAGACGAAACCGTTTGACCGTATTATCCACAACTCCCAACAATGACTTTCCTTTAGGTAGCGAAGCGTCTCCACCCCTATTTTTTTTCTTGGACTGTTGCTGCCACCTCTCAACGGACCCGCGCATCCAGGAAAGTTCCTGTCGATCCTTCTCAAGCTTCCCCAACAGAAGCTCATTTTCGACAAAAAGTGGCTCCAATAAAAAACTATAAGTCATAAAAAAGAACAACACCACTCCTCCAAAGAGAAGTGAATTCCGCTCTCTCTCACTTAATCGTGCAATAACTTCTGGGGGCTGAAAATCCATTTTTTATGATTATTTATTAATATTTCCCAGTTGAAAGTCAGGAAGTGTGATCTTTATCCGTCCCTCAATCTTCCCCTCTACCGAAGAGGCATTCACAATTTCCACACCGTAACCTGTCTCATGAGACAAATTCTCTTTTAGTTGATCAAGATGCTGTAGCGACTTCACCTCCAGAGAGAGATCAAACCCCCCATTCTTAAAATTAAGAAGCCTCAGTTTTCCGCCCTCTTTCTTATTTAAGATTTTATTTTTCAAAATATAAGATATATTTTTCAACGCTTGGAGCGGGGTAGCTTGTCCCGGTTGCTCTGCTTGATTTAATGCACTCAGTTTGCGTTCCATCTGCAGGCGTGGATTCACCACCCGCTTTGCTGCTGGAAAAGTCTGTCGATAGAGGGATTCAATCTTGGTTCGGTACTGATTGTGATCCATCCTTCTCTCTATAACTTGCACCCAAGCGGAGATCGTTACCAACAGTATCACGGCAACAATCAACGAAGCGGTCCCCTCCCAATACTGTAATAACTGACGCCAGCGCTCGCCAGGACGGTATCTTCCTTGCAGCAGGTTGACTCCTCTATTATCATTCAGTAACCAAGTAGAGGCTATGATCGGCAGTAAACTTTCTACGGTTGATGACTCTTGCTGAACCTCTATCTCACCCCAAAGAGGAGTGACTACACCACCCACTTGATAAAGCGCCACTTTTTGTTCATCTGCTGACAGTAGCGCCGATATCTCTTCCAAATTTTCCGGCCTCGTCACCCAAACCCACTCACTACCAGGATGAGATAGATAAACCTGCTCTTGCTCCAACCAGATAGCCGCCTCCTCTTCTCCAGAAAAGCCAAATTGTTCAGGGATCAGGCACTCCACACGAAATGCTGCTTTTTTCAACAAATCTACCCAGTGTTGAATTTTACTGTGCGCTACTGCCGCCACCAGAGTTCCTTTCTCAGCACCTCTCCTACTCTCTGCAATAGCGAAGTGAGTCTCATCAACTGAGGAAATTAATGAATCTTCTAACGAAAATGGAACGGCTGCACGAAGGCGTTGACGATTTCTGATTGGCAATTCAACACGGTGCAAAACCACCTCGGAAGCTGGCACAAAAACCACAACTGATCTGTTTGCAAGCTTCTGCGCAGCCTCTTCCAAAGAGCCATACTGCGTAGTAACTGCAGACAGCTCTGTTGAGGCCCCAGTAAATAGGCACCAAGAAACTTGTTGCTCTGGCTCCAGTCCAAGGCGGAGGATTGCAGTGATTTTGGCAGACATCAGATAACTCGTTTAGAGTTCACCAAAGGTTCTTTGTAACAATTCAACCTTACTTCCCTGACGATAAACCAACGATGAGAGGTTAAGGGGGATATCCCCAATCATCACATTGATCTTAATTAAAAAATAGTTACTCTTCATAGTGATACTGTTTTTCAGTTTACTCTCATACATTTGTTGTGTTGTATTATTTGGCAAAACATTGATAGGGGGAAACTCCTCCCAAAAACTGTTATTACTATCAAAACCACCTTCCACCTGCTTGTTTTGCAGCCTCTCCAGTTCATCGTCTCTCAAAATTAACCCTGGATCCAGCGCCTTCAACACCTCGGGCAGTGCGGTATTCACATTAATCCTACTATCTGCTCTTGGTAACGCAATAATTGCGGGGCGCAGTCTATCATAAACCTCATGACTCATCCCTCTTACCAGCAATAACTCTGAAGGAGAGACAAAGGGTTGGTTTGCTGCACGATAGGGAAGAGGTTCTCCCAGGTAGTGATCATCCTCCGCCCCCCAACTCCCCCTTTGGGATTGACCTTCGTCACCATCAATCCAATCAACCACAGCATATGCAGTATCAGGATCTCCTCCTGCACTCTCAAGCAGGCGCTGAAATTGTCTAAAAATCAGATTTTCTCCCAGCTTATCTGGAGGTTCCGATAACTGTAGATTATTTAGATTAAAGCGTCCTTGCAGATCCTCAATACTTCCAGCAATTTTACCACCTACCACCTCCATGGGAGGCAACAGTGTTGCCCAATCCTCCGTCAAGGCATCCTTACCACCCGCTTCAGCATCTTCTTGCAGAACTTGCCGTCCCCATGCCTCTACACCCAAAGAGTATTGGTACGCCTGTGTCCAGTAACTAAGATTGGATTGTCGACGAATTTCCAGATTTTTGCGGCTCAACATAGAAGTTGCCACAATAGTGGCAATACTAACAACCAGTAGTGCTGTAATTAAGGCAACACCACGTTGCTGTTTAATACCACTCGCTCTATTCAACACCATTACCCCTCCAGCGACAGCATCAACAATCGACGCATCCGCCCCCACCCTTTAATATCCATGGTTACCTCAACAGCTACGGGGAAATTCACCTGAGATCTCTCAATGTCTGTGAAGTTTTCAGCACTCCCTACCGGTATACGCCACTCTCTGGTCCACTCCTGCTGCTGATTCATATAACGAAAATCGAGTGACTCAACCTCACTCATCAACTGCTCCTCTAAAGGGTTTGAGTCATGAGCCCGATCAAGCACAGCCCAGCTTTTTCGGTACCACACTCCATCCACAAACTGATAACGAACACGCAACAAGGACGACCTTATGCGGTGCAATGGATTCGATCGCCCTCCACGAGTAAACTCCAGCAAACTCTCCTCCTCGTTGCCTATAAAAGCAGACTCTCTCTCACCATAACTGCCCCGTATTGGGCGTTTTACAATTTGCAGCAGGTCTCGCTCAAAGATGGAGAAAGCAATCTCAATCTCAGACAGTCGATCTGCAATTCTCTCCCCCCCCTCTCTGCCGTCCAGTACCGTCTTCAGCCCACCATAAGACATTAATGATATCAGTGAAAAAATAGCCAGCGCAATCAACAACTCCAACAGAGTTAAACCTCTCTGCCTCTTACTCGACTGCCCTCTCCTGGGTCTTGCTAAAATAATCATACTGTTACTCTTTTTTAGCGAGAAAAGAGTCAATAGTGATCAGAGAGGAGAACTCACTAACCTTAGTGCTGGAGACCTGCACCCTCAATTTACGTATCTTCTCATCGGGCGTTTTTTTCACAACTGTACGCCACTCCCACTCATTGCCTACCATCACCTCAAAACCACTGCGCTCTCCGATAGAGGGCCATTTTTCTGTAAGGCGAACCTCTGCAATACGGTTTTGGGCTATCCAAGATGCAATATGACGATCTCGAAGCAGTGTTACATCTCGCACAAAACCGCTCCCACTGGCAATAAGTGCACTCATTGCAATCGCCAAGATGGTGACCGCAACCAACACTTCTACCAAGGTGAAGCCAAATTCTCTACTCTTCAAGATTACAAAAGACCCCAAGTTGTTATTAAGCGGCCCATTTTAACGCAGCCTCCCCCCTCACTCAATGGAGAGGGGGCTATAACTTAAACTGTCTGAGTAGGCTACCATCCGGGTAACGGTCTCCAATAGTAGAGCACAAACCGTAACCACTGCCGATGCCACCCTCGATGGCAATGGCAGTGTGACACTGACCCTACAGTCTGGGGTCATGATGGTAGTTGCCTATGTAGTGGAGTAAAAGGCCTCCAACTCAAGAGGGGCTTTTGCCCCTCTAAGGGCAATTGTTACGGTACTGGGATTGGGTAAGGCCCGTCCCATCAAAGTCGACAGAGGCATCCTCACTGAACCTGCACCCCGCGCCATCTACCCCTTTATATTTAATCTGCAGATCATTACTGTAGCCACCAGCCTCATCATAAAACTTTCCACGTAGACGATAACTCTGATCTTTTGGCAAACTCATACTATAGCGCCCCGCCCCGCCTGTTCGCGTATACAAATAGCCTCTCCAGCCATTATTGTCAAACACCTCCACCCCAACTGAGGCATTCGGCAGAGGCATCCCACTACTGTCTTTGACGGTACCGGTAACCTCAACCCCAGCAGGTGCAGTCAAACTGCTTAAGGTTGTCGTATCATTTTCAGTAACCACCACCACTCCGGCACTGGCGCTTTGGGTGCTATCTTTTCCAACTGCGGAGCTACAACTATATCCATCCCAATTACAGCTACCAAACGGTTGCCCATCACTCACCTTTGCAGAGAAGTGGTAGTTGCCTTCAGGCACATCCAGCAATGCCGTTCCATCAGAGCGGGTAACGGTTGGAGAGCGATCCTTGCTGCTTGTCTCCTCCAGTATTACGGTTGCATTCTGGATTCCCGTTATTCCATCCGAAGTCAAGCGAACGGATACAGTGTGTGCAATATGGTCCAAGTCTACCGTCTGTGCTCCTGAAGTTGAGCTGAGAGTATACCCTTGAGCACTATTATCATAGGTTTTACCTCGAGTGGTGATTTTGTAGGCTCCATAAGGGATCTGCATACGGTAGGAGCCATCGGACCAAGAGAGTCCGGTATCCATATTCCAGCTATCCGAAGGGGGAGGATTACCCGCGATATCCTTAATTTGATCAATCACGATATAGGCACCACCGACCGTATTAGAGCCATCATCCAAACAGGAGCCCTGACAGACCCCCCCCTGTATCATCCCTCCTGCTGGAAGCAGCCCGTTCGCGGATACCGTTGCGCCTATCTCTGTCGCATCAAGCACTTCAGCAAAGTTACGATCGACATTCCCTCCATCCGTACTGCTCCCAGACGTATCCGAGTAGTTGGCATTAGAGGTATAGCTGATAGAGCCATAGGGCTGTCGGGTAACATTTCTGAAGTAGACGGTGTAGTTACCGGGCACGACATTGATGGTATAACGCGCAACACCATCACTATCGGGGCGAGAGCGGGTCACTCCAACAGGGCGCAGGGTCATACCATCACGTATCATCACCATCACGTAGGGAAGATCCGCTGTACCATCCCCATTGTCTCCCTTGACAGTACCCGTAATTCTCGTCCCCGCAACCAGCTTGAAGTTGGCCGTTGTATTGTCCGTCACAGTAACCTTGCCCCCACAGAATATCTGATGACACTTGGTACCACTACCTACCTCAGGAGAGGCTTCTGTATAGTACTCGGTAGCCGCAAAGCTGGTCGAAGTTCTGTTCACAGCCCCCACAATCAACTCTGCACTAAGCGGCGCATTAAAGCAGTATTTACCACTCTCCCCTGCAATGGTTCGAGTTCTGGTTCTGGCCATCTTCTTCTTAGTATTGAAGTCCATTGCAAAGATTGCAAAACCATTCATCGCAGCTCCATCGGCATCGGTTACAGCACCACACACTTGACCTGAGGCAGATTTATTATTGATGATATTATTTGTCTCTTCATCCAGTTGCGCACTCTTTTTTAGTGCAGCCCTATACCCTGAAACAGTCATTTTTTCAGATTCTAACAGGTTATTGACAAAGCTTTCAATACTATCTCTTGCCGAGACAATCTCTTCCGTATCCAACTTTGAGAGGTCATCGGTACTTTCGACCAGAGCATCTAATGTTGCGTGGCTGCCTGGGTCGACATCAACGGTGTCACCGGACCACATCGACTTGATCTTCTCTTGCTGTGCCCCTTCTGCAATAATTGCATAACGAGCGGCGGCAATACGCCCTCCGGGCACACTCAATGTGTAGCCACTCTGCTCCGTGGTAACCGCAGTCGCTATAGCCTCGCCGACTTGATCGCCATTGGCATCAATCTCAACCAACTCCACATCAACCCCTGAACCCACACCACTCAGCCCTGATATGGCGGCATATGCATACTCACCAAGAATGGATGCCAGCAGACGCTGAACTGCACTCGGCGGATTGAATGCATAACTCCCCCCCGGCGCACTGACTGATCCGCTAATAGTGCTGATTTGATCTGCGTTATCACCAATGCCGTTGTTATTGCTATCGGTAGTTTCAGTGGCATCCTGTGGGAACGCATCTGCATTATCACCAACACCATCTCCATCACTATCGATGGTCTCTGTGGCATCCTGTGGGAAGGCATCTATATCATCGTTTACACCATCTCCATCACTATCAACACCACTCTCCACTCCCAACTTAAGCCAGACCCCATCTCTATGTCGAAGCGTACTTATATTGCCAACGCTACGCTTAAAGTCGTAGTGTTGCCAGTTTTGGTCGAGACCTCTGCTCAACGCGCGCTGGCAAGCTTTCCCGCTTGCCGAACGTACAGCACTACAGAGACTATCAAGAGTGCTGTTATCTGGTGCACTAAGAAGGTTCCACCCCTCCTCTACCTCACTATAATCGGCACTGCTCTGCTGATCCTCTGTAGCTGTTAACTCAACCTCTACCCGCTTACTGGCGTAGATCCAGTGCCCACGATAGGGGGCCATTGTCTCCAACGTTCCCTCCGCATCACTGCTGTAGCTCTTCCAAGCTGATGACCCAAGAGTAAGAATAGAGGTAACCTCTTGTGGAAAGAGACTCTGAATACTCTCAGCCTGGCCGGAAGTAGCCATCAGGTTCCACCCTTTTTGGAGGCAGATCTTGGAGTACACCTCGGAGGGAGGAAGGTTAATAGTTATTGTGGCATCCACTTCAGCATACTCCTCACGATCTCCCGGACGAAAATCGATATGATCGACACAGCTGACTGCAGAACCACCACTTCCCGCACTGTACTTCACGGTACCCCATTCAGGGCTGCTGTAGTCAGAGGTGAGCCACTCTGCATGCCACGCCTTGCTGTTCCACCATAAAACCCCTGGATAGGATCACCATCTTCGTCTTTTGCCAACAGCTTGATCTCTATCTCTCCTGTCGGATCGGCATCAACGGTTGTACTGATTCCAACAGGTGCACGATTAGCTGGAGGCTCACTGGGCGTAAACACACTCACATTGTCAAACGAGGCCTTAAAGCTGGTCACACCACCCGCGGTTGCCCATATACCCGCCCCCACCACAGGGCTGTATTTCCCATCCCATATCGAGACATGCCCAATCTCAGTATCCCCCAAACGCGCGGTCAATACACCATCTTGAGTCGTCAGGCTCAGCAGTGTTTCATCACCAAGCACATCAACCGCACTGAGGTCTAGCTTAAACTCCTTTCCATCACTGTAGTTACCACCGATATCCACCCATTCACCAGAGACTTTTTTCTTCAGGTAGGCCTTATAATAACTGCAGCCATCACAGCCCTCACTTTGCCCTTTCTTAATACCCACTTCAACTCTATTGTCTGAAATACCTGCCAGATCTAGCCTCATTCGAACTACACCATTCCAGTACTTTCCGGCTTCTCCAGTAACGGCAACCCCTACATTGGCCTGAAATTTGAGATCCCCTCTAACCATAGGGAGAACACGCAAGCCTGGAAACACCTCCAGAGTCTGCGCAGATGAGAGAGCCGTTTGATCTGCATTAAACTGCAGTGCACCATCCTCAACAATAAGCTCTCTGAAGATAGTTCCCTGGTGATTGGCGGTACCCTCACCATTCCACCAAGAATCTCTATTCCACTTTGTATCATCAAGTTGCTCGAAGATCCCCCCCTCAAAGTCCTCCACCAAAACCTTATATGGGTACTCTTGTGCAGCAGCAGCAGTGTTCATCATTAATAGAGCCATCAATACAGAGGCGATCACTACTTGTGGTGTTTTCATATTTATTTTCTATCTAGATATTTTTTTGAGTTGAAATTTATGGGTCAATATTAACAGCAAAATTTACATAATAATGTGCTTCAATAGGGCCAGTACTCCAACTAACCCACCCGAATACCCCGCATATAATTTACTGCAACTGCACCGAGAAGCGCTCTATACTGCAACAGTCCTCATTATGGAGTTATTTTTGGCTCCTTCTCTCTTTCTCTGATCTATCAATATGCTTTCGGCTGGAACTGCGCGGGCACATCTATACTGAACACTTCATCACTGATCTTTGCGGCATAAAACCCCTTTGAAAGCACCCTCTCTTTCAGTCTACTGGACATCTCTACAGCCGCCATGATTCCGTAGAGTTTTTTATCTTTGTGTTCAGGAAAGAAGTGCCGAAAACGGCTAACAATATCTAAAAGTTGATCAACGCCCTCATCTCTAAGATGACTCTTTACTTCAACCACATAAACTTCATTCAACGTACTGTTAGCATAGGAGAGCACATCAATCTCAAGCTCTTCATCACCCTTCTTTACCCGCACACTGGGACTCACTACCTCCATATTGAACTGACTGCGAAGAATTTGCTGCATACTAGGTAGAGCCAACCCCTCTGTAAAGCTGCCAAACTTATTAGCCAGACCACCAATTTGCTTTCCTAACTCCCGGTTAGATTTTTTCATTTCACGTCGATCATGCTCGGCTTCAACAGCCTGTGCTTTCAGTTGGCGATCAGTCTCTTTTAACTGGCGATCAGTCTCCTTCTGCGCAACCACCAATTCCCTGTGCTCAACAGCAATACTGGCAACTATCTCTTTTAATTCCTCATCCGTCACAATACCTCTCCACAAAACTTGTACCGAAAGTATAGCACAACCGCAAAAGGGCATAACCAACCGAAATAACAGTCAATTATACTACCTCCCCTCATCAAACTGACAATGCTGGAATGTTAGGTTTGACCCCGTGCTTTTTTTCGGATACAGTGATATTGAACTGGCTTTCAAAAAAGCCTAAACAGGAGGCTTTTGTGCCTTGACACGGAGGGGCTAATGAGTGACCCCTTTTCCGACCCCACACCTGCTGTAGCGCAGAAACTGCTCCAGTGCACTGTTCAGCCATTGAGGGGGAAGACTGGGATGGGGGTGGGGTGCATAACATGACAGGAGGAGGTGACTTCAAGGCCATAATAAGAACGGCTGCCCCTTTCTCTTTCTCTGATCTATCAATATGCTTTCGGCTGGAACTGCGCGGGCACATCTATACTGAACACTTCATCACTGATCTTTGCGGCATAAAACCCCTTTGAAAGCACCCTCTCCTTCAGTCTATTGGACATCTCTACAGCCGCCATGATTCCGTAGAGTTTTTTATCTTTGTGTTCAGGAAAGAAGTGCCGAAAACGGTTAACGATATCTGATAGTTGATCAACGCCCTCATCTCTAAGATGACTCTTTACTTCAACCACGTAAACTTCATTCAACGTACCGTTAGCATAGGAGAGCACATCAATCTCAAGCTCTTCATCACCCTTCTTTACCCGCACACTGGGACTCACCACCTCCATATTGAACTGACTGCGAAGAATTTGCTGCATACTAGGTAGAGCCAACCCCTCTGTAAAGCTGCCAAACTTATTAGCCAGACCACCAATTTGCTTTCCTAACTCCCGGTTAGATTTTTTCATTTCACGTCGATCATGCTCGGCTTCAACAGCCTGCGCTTTCAGTTGGCGATCAGTCTCCTTAGTCTGCGCTTTCAGCTGGCGATCCGTCTCTTTCAGCTGGTGATCAGTCTCTTTTAACTGGCGATCAGTCTCCTTCTGCGCAACCACCAATTCCCTGTGCTCAACAGCAATACTGGCAACTATCTCTTTTAATTCTTCATCCGTCACAATATCTCTCCACAAAACTTGTACCGCAAGTATAGCACAACCGCAAAAAACGGGATCCGTTCTCACGCTGTAACACTGCACAGCAAACTAAACATAAAGTACAATTATGCGTAACTGGGAATGAGATGGCGATATATTTGAATGTTAGAACTGACCCCCTCCCCGACCCGCTCATTATGCGTAACTGGGAATGAGATGGCGATATATTTGAATGTTAGAACTGACCCCCTCCCCGCGAAGGTAGGTGCTTTTGGCGCTTGCTGGCCATGAAGAACTTCACTCTCTTCAGTAAAAAGAAGAAAAAGAAAAATCACTGTCCGCCACGCACCAACCGAACATGAATGTAAATGTTCCGGCCGTTGCTGCCATCGTACCCATAGTTGAAACTGAATTTCCATGCGTAGTTACTATAATGGGCAAGGGGCGAAGACGACCAAAACCACGCCGATGGTGTTGATGGAAAAAGTGCTGAATTGATACTCGGACTGTTACGATCCAGCGCCCCCAGCGAGGCCAGCTCTTTGATATTGGGGAGCCGCCAATCACT